>OFFR01001382.1_pt1 | contig 10483 bp, 9 predicted proteins | sample 1521421 | NCBI WGS metagenome assembly OFFR01 (sample SAMEA3504087, study PRJEB24116) | mouse gut metagenome | biome: mouse gut; feature: mouse-associated habitat; material: faeces | place: Denmark | collected 2011 | reverse complement strand
TGCTTACCGCATTGAGCGGAGAGGAAGAACAAATCCGGGGGCTGGATTTGCAAGTTGATGATTACATCACAAAACCCTTTTCTATGCCGATTTTAATTCGGAAGATTGCCGCCGTCCTACGGCGGAGCAGCGGGCCGCAAGAGGATGAACACAAAACGATTGCCTACCAAAATCTCATTTTGGATTGCGACAATTATACGGCCACCGTGGACGGAGCCGCTTATGAATTGACACAGCGAGAATTTGAAGTGCTGAAAGAACTGCTCACTAATCAAGGGCGTATTTTGACCCGGCAAAACCTTTTGGACAAACTGTGGCGGTATGACTTTTATGGGGACGAGCGTGTAGTTGATACGCACATCAAGAACTTGCGGAAGAAACTGGGCATTGAATTTATCCAGACAATCCGAGGGGTGGGATATAAAATTGACAAAGAAAATTAAAGGCAGTTTATTTGTAAAAGTATTTCTAATCACTACGGTTATGCTGCTGTGTATATCGTTGCTGGTGTTCGGAATGTTGGCATGGTTAATGCCGCAGACCTACTCCAACAAGCTGGACACAATTTTAGATGAACGAACACAGAACTTTATTTCTGAATTAGAACAAGTGCCTTTCTCAAATAGCGGCGGTTTGTTCGATCAGTTTATCGCGAATATGGAAATCAATTCTGTTCAGTTATATGACAGCAACGGCGATTTAGTGCCGCTACCCACAGTGGAATTTTACAATGAATGGGGCGTTAATATCGCACAATCGGAAACCAATAGCTTTGGTGAAACCGTTCCTGTTCTGTCAAACAATTATTACTTTTCATTCGCTGATAGCAATGACCGATATATGCTCATTGTCTATGGTGCAGCAGAACAGATTGCGGAACTACAACAATCCTTTATTCGTATTTTTCCGCTTATCCTGCTAATTGTTTTGGTGGCCGCTCTTGTCGTATCTTGGCTATATTCCCGTATGATTACAAAGCCCGTATTGGAAATCAGCCGTATATCCGAAAAAATGTCTGACTTGCAGTTGGATTGGACAGTTGATGAACAACGAACTGACGAATTGGGAACCCTGGGAAAAAGCCTGAACAGACTATCGCACAATCTTTCCATCGCTCTGTCCGATTTGCAAGACGCAAATAGGAAACTCGAAGCCGATATTGAACATGAAAAGGAAATGGAGCAGGCCCGTACCAATTTCTTTTCGGCGGTGTCCCATGAATTGAAAACACCCGTCACCATTATTAAAGGCCAGTTAGAGGGGATGCTGCTCGGTATTGGGGCATATAAAGATCGTGAAAAGTATTTGACAAGATCGCTTGAAATTGCAAACACCCTCGAAACAATGGTGCAGGAGATATTAACAATTTCTCGGCTGGAAACTGCGGGGACAGATTTCAAAAAAGACCATTTGGATTGTATTCAGATCATCAAATCCTATTTAAGCGAAACCGAAGATTTGATTGCCGGGAAGGACCTGCAAATACAACTGGATGCTCCGCCCTCCGCTCTTATAAGCGGAAACAAACTGTTGATGGAGAAAGTGTTTTCAAACCTGATGGGAAACGCAATCAAGTATTCCTCCCAGGGAGCCTCCATTCGCATCTCCGTCCGGATGAAACAGGAACAGATGAAACGGGAACAGATGGAATTTTCTGTTGAAAACACAGGGGCGCATATTCCGGAGGACAGTCTGCCCAGACTGTTTGACCCGTTTTATCGTGTGGAACAGTCCAGAAGCCGGAAAACAGGCGGAAGCGGGCTTGGATTGTATATTGTGCAGGAGGTACTGCATCAGCATGGAAGCCAATGTACGGTCTGCAATACACAGGCCGGGGTAAGGTTTTCCTTTATGATCTGAAACATAAACAACACAGAAATCACAAACAAATCCCACATGTATCACAAACGGGGGTGGTATTCTTTAGATACACTCAAAGAAAGGATGGTGTTATCTAAATGAATAAAAAGAACAAAACAAACAAAATGAACAAAAGGAACAAAATGAACAAAAAGAAGCTGCTGGCGTCGGTCCTTGGAGGGGTACTGCTTGTGGGATGCCTGGCCGGGTGCGGTACCCCGGCGGCATTCGGGGGCGGAACGGCATCCGGGCAGTCGGAAAGCACATCCGCCCGGATTGCGGATGCATTTGCGGAAGATCATGACCCTTCCGACGAAATTTCCGATGAAGAACTGTTTCAGCCCTATGAGCAGTTCGGCCTGACCTACAACAGCAGCAAAAAAGAATTGCAATATCAGGGCAAAGCTGTGCGGTGGTTTGAGGACTACTATACCGTGGAGGAAGGGGCGCAGGCCGGAAACGACTATTTCAACGAAAAGGGTGTGGTTGATGTGTATGCGGTCCGTGACTTCACCCACATTGACCGCTCCGGGGACGGTTCCTACGATCCGGGCGGAGAGTTGATTGGGGTAAAGGCATTCTCGGAGGAAGAATTTGCCGCCCGTGACATTGAGGCACTCAAAAATCCGCCGCCCGTCGTCTCCATGGCCGGTGATCCGCCCTCCGCAGAGGAACTGGAAGACATGGCAGAGGAATATGAGACGTTTGGCCTTACCTATGATGTGAAAAAGGACCAATGGTATTTCAACGGCGAAAAGGTGCGGTACTTTCAGGATGTGCTGACATCCAACGGCGAGGACCTGACCGGCGGAAATTTCCGCGGCACCCTTCGTAATTCGTGGAGCGTAAACGGCACAATAGACATTTATACAGTGCGCGACTATGCTCACCCGGATGCCTCCGGAAATGGAACGCTGACCGGCATTGAAAAATATAGTCAGGCGGAATTTGATGAACATACACGGTGGGAGAAGCAAAACAGTTCCGGTGAGTGTATGGTCATGCAGGAGTGAGAAACCATCCATGTTGATGGGAAACCCGTGGTATAGAATCCGGCAATTCCGGCTGACAGAGCCTTATGAAAAGCCCCGGAAATCCGGGAAACAATCCGATGCCGGCAGGTCTGGTCTGCCGCTTGATCTGCAAATGGCTGGACAGGAACGACAAGGGTAACAAATAGCCTGGTGGGTGCTTTGCCACTGTAAAAAGAAAAGAAGAATCCCCCGACTGTGCTGCAACACGGTTGGGGGATTCGTTCTTTGTCCTCATGGACTAGCACTCTCTTTCTGCCTATCGGCATTATAGCATATGCAGTTATATTTTTCAATATACAAAGCATGAAAAATGGGAGGGTTTATTGATTGTAAAAAAGTGGGACTTTTTGCAGGCACATTCCAACAGGTAAGATAAAATGCCTGTACCCGATTGGATAGCTGCGGGAGGACGGAAATGGCTTGCCATGTTTTCCTGTTGATGTTAGAATGGATTTGCGGGTGAGAGCAGACCCGGTTTGTATACTCGTGAGCGCATTCATATGCCATTTTCTGTTCTACATCCCGGAAGCGCTCACTCGTTATAAAATTTCAACTGGCAAATGTTTTTGCTCGTGAGTATAAAATAGTGGAAGCAGGAAAAGGAGATGGCTGAAATGAATTTATGTAAGCCTGTGTGCATCGCGGAAAACAAAAAGGCCAATGTGGTTATCGTGGCCAGGGCGTATCATCGGGGAGCGGAGATTTTGGCGGAATATCTGGGGAAAATCACGGATGCAGTGTTCCGGATTCAGGAGACCTCCACTGTAGACCCCAGTATTGTATTGAAATACGGGGAGCATGGAAAAGACGGTTTTTCCTATCGCATTTTCGACAAAGATATCGTAATAGAGGCAGAAAATGAACAGTCTATGGTGTATGCCGTATATGACTGGCTGGAGAGAGTGGCGGGGTGCCGATATTATTCCCGGGCCTGTGAATTTGTCCCCTTTGATGCCAATTTGACCGTATGCTTTGAGGAATACCGGTTTTCGCCCGTTCTGGAATACCGGGAAATTCTTTACCGGGATTACGGGGATCCGGCATTTGCGGAAAAGCATAAGATCACGCCCGGCTCCAGACGGGATGAGAACTGGGGATTCTGGTGCCATTCCTTTTATACCCTCTGCCCGCCGGAGGAATATTTTGAGGAGCATCCGGAATATTTTTCCCTCCATGAGGGCAGGCGGGTGGGGGAGAAGGCGCAGCTGTGTCTCTCCAACCCGGAGGTCTTTGAGATTGTATTGGGCAATCTGAAAAAACATATGGCCCAGAAGCCCGGCGCCAGATATTGGTCCGTGTCTCAAAATGACAACGGGGCGTATTGCCGGTGCGAAAAATGTCGGGAAATAGACGAGAGGGAAGGCTCTCCCATGGGGTCCGTCCTGCACTTTGTGAACCGCCTTGCCGCCCATTTTCCGGATAAGGTTATTTCCACACTGGCCTACTGGTATACCAGAAAGGCGCCTGCAACCATCCGCCCTGCAGAGAATGTTCACATCATGCTCTGCAATATAGAGGCGAACAGGGGACTTCCCATTGAGAGGGACGAAAGAAGCGCAGGTTCCCGTCAGGAATTGTTGGATTGGAAAGAAATCTGTGAAAACTTGTTTTTGTGGGATTATTGTATTCAGTTCCGCAACCTGGTGAGTCCCTTCCCCAATCTGCGGGTACTGGGGCCGAATATCCGTTTTTTCACGGAAAATCATGTCCGTTCTCTGTTCAGCCAGTGTAACCGGGAGATCGGGGGAGAGTTCCACGAGCTGCGGGGGTATCTGTTGGCAAAGCTTATGTGGGATCCCCAGGCGGATGAGGAAGCGCTGATGACTGATTTCCTCCAGGGCTATTACAGGCAGGCGGGTCCGCTGATCCGGCAGTATATTGACCTGATTCACCGGGAGATGGAGAAAGCGGGCGGAGAGCTAAATATCTATGGCGGGCCTCTGGATGCCCGGGATACCTGGATGCGGGAGGAGCTTTTCCGGCAGTACGAGGCCTTGTTTGAGGAGGCCGTTCGCGTCACGGAAGGGAATCCGGAGGTTCAGTTCAGGGTGAAAACAGCCGCCCTGCCTGTATACTATGCGGGAATCGTTCTGGAATACGGCGATTGGGAGGAAAAAGTACGGAGAATTGTAAAGTTTGCGGAGCAGGCACGGAAAACGGGCCTGGTTATGGTGGAAGAGTGGAAAATTACCGTAGATAAATTTGTCACGGATGCCATGGCAAAATCAGGAGATGTTCATAAGGAGGAGCAAGCATGAAAAAGTTTTGGAAAGGATTGGTATTGTTGGCGGTAACGGCTTCCGTTTCCGCCTGCAGCGGAAAGACGGGGGAAACAAAGGAAGGGGAGACTGCCTCGGTTGGTTCGGAACAGGAAAACCAGGAGCAGGCCGGAGAAAACGGGCAGGAGACCCAAAACGGGGGGGCTGACGGGGAGAGTGAAAGCCAGGAGCCGGAAAACACCTATACGAATCTGAATGAATTCCAGGCCACGGCTCTGGACGGAAGCACGTTTACCCAGGAGGATTTCGCGGATAAGGACCTGACATTGATCAATTTCTGGGCTTTGTCCTGCAGGCCCTGTATTGCGGAAATGCCGGATCTGGCGGAACTGGAAAAGGCCCTGCCGGACAATGTGCAGCTGATTACGGTGTGCCTGGACGGCGGAGGCAGCGAGGAACTGGTGGAATATGTGTTGGAGGAATCCGGATTTGAGGGGATCACTCTGGTGTGGGGAGACGGAGATCTGGTGACCTTGAGCAGTGAACTCCGCTATACGCCCACAACGGTATTTGTGGATGCAGAGGGGAATATGGCAGGAGATATTGTAGTGGGCGGAAAGGAGAACCTGTCAGAATTTTATTCACAGCGCATCAACGATATCCTGACGGGTATGGGAAAGGCGGAAATCAGCATTGGAACAGAGGAAGAATGACGGCAGACAGATTAAAATATTACGGCTCTGCGTACTTCTGGCTGCTTTGGTCTTGATGGGAATCGGACTGGGCAGACAGGAACAGGCGGAAGTGTTGGGAAAGGCGGTGCGGATATGCCTGGAATGCATCGGAATCGGCTGAAAGGCAGGATTTCCAGACAGCGGGTTATTCAACTGGCGGCAGCGGTGCTGTTTAACGGGTATGTTATCGGTTTCGGGAAGGGGCGTATTTTCACGGGGAAGAGCAAGGCAGTATGCGTTCCCGTGCTGAACTGTTATTCCTGTCCCGGGGCACTGGGGGCCTGTCCCATCGGCGCGCTGCAGGCCTCCCTGGGGGGCATGAAGCATCATTTTCCCTTTTATGTACTGGGCATGCTGATGCTGTTTGGCATTGTCCTTGGGCGGGTGGTCTGCGGCCTGCTGTGCCCTTTTGGCCTGGTGCAGGATTTGCTGCATAAAATTCCCCTTCCCAAGTGGAAGGTGCCCAAAAAGATCGATCAACCCGCCAGATATCTGAAATATGTGATTCTGGCAGTCCTGGTGATTCTGCTTCCGGCCTTTGCGGTGACGGAGACAGGGGTGACGCCGCCTTATTTCTGCCAGTATCTCTGCCCGGCGGGAACCCTGGAGGGCGGCATTCCCCTGCTGCTTGCGGACCCCACGCTCCGGGAGATTGCAGGGGCGCTTTTTCAATGGAAACTGGGGGTGATGGCAGTGATTCTCGGCGCCTGCATGGTGGTTCACCGCCCCTTTTGCAGATATCTCTGCCCCCTGGGAGCGTTTTATTCGGTGTTCAACCGGTTCAGCTTTTATCAGATGAATCTGGATGCCTCCAAATGCGTGGGCTGCAAAAAGTGTGAAAAGGTCTGCCCCATGGCGGTGGAGGTGACAAAGAACTGCAATGATCCGGAATGTATCCGCTGCGGAAAGTGCAGGGAGGTATGTCCCGTTCAGGCCATATCCTCGGGATTTCGGCAGCAGGAAGCCTGCGGCAGCCTGGAAGGTACAGAGAGATGAGAAAACCAAAGATGATTCTGGAAGGGGTGCTTACGGTGGAAAACTGGGCGGAAGTGGAAAAGGTTTTGCAGAGCTGTGGGTGAAAAATAAAAATTTGGCAGGGCGCATTTATTTTTCGAAAAAAGAATGCGGTAGAACAGAGACTACTGGAGATATAGAATACAAAATGAGTATCTATAGAAAAATCAAAGGAGGAAGGGCATGTTGAAGTTCTGCTATGTAACAGATAAGAATTTCGAGGATATATTTGAGGTTTCTGCCAAATATGAGCAATGGGAATATGTAAAGCATCACATCTTTGATATGGTGAATAATTATGTGGCTGTGGTGAATGAAGCCTATCTTCCCATACCGTTCCTGGTGTATGAAGACAGCAAAGTGACAGGATATGTCCAGGTAAACTGCAATGGGGAAAGCTATGAGATCTGCAAGTTGATTGTGCATGAATCAGAGCAGAATAAGGGATATGGAACAAAAATTCTGTCAGAGATGATGAAGTGGATTTCTGTCCGGTTTGGCCGGGGAACGGTAACCGGGACCTATAAGGCTTCGAATCTGGCGGCGGATAAATTGTTCTTACATGCCGGTTTTGACAGGGAGGTCACTGATGGGGAAGTGACGGCGTCCAGGAAACTGCACTGCTGTGAGACAGCGCTGCCGGACAGCGAATTTGAAAAGATACCATATGCTGCCGTTGGTGAATTTACCGCAAAGATAAGGGAAGCAAAAAAATATCCTGAAAGTATCATTGGAGATGAAAAAGGGATTCATTTCGAGAAGATCCATGGGGAACATGCCAGGAAGATCATCGCAATGGAGCTGCTGAAAACACAGGAGGGTTATGTGATGCCTTTTGTGGATTCTCTGGCGCAATCTTACAGTGATTTATTTGAAGAAGAAATTACGGTGACTTATGCTTTGTGCCATGGCCCGAATCCGGTTGGCCTGGTGGAAATACGCTATGTAAAAGGGGAAGGTTTTCCTGTTTTCCAGGAGAAGATGGTATATGAGCTGTTCCGGATATTGGTGGATAAAGAATATCAGAAAAAGGGATATGGCACTGGGGCGATTCAGCTGTTTCTGGATTATGTGAAAAGGAAGCCCTTGGGGGATGCGGACGCTGTGGTGGTCTCTGTGGTGGAAGGGAACGAAGTGGCATTGAAATTGTATGAACGATTTGGATTCCAAATCATCGGCCGGGATAAATATGAGCATATTGCTTTGGGGCAGGATCTGCGTATCCATTGATCCCTGGGGAAAAATGGTAACATTTCAGACAGCCCCTCTCGCGAAGCCAATAATTGCAATTTTGCGGGACTTACGAAAAACGGGGAGGATTGCCGGGAACAGGAGGACAGCCGTGAGAATCATCAACCTGATGGAGAATACAAAAGGGGCGGAAGGATGTGTGTGGGAACACGGACTAAGTTTCTATATTGAGACGAAAAAGCATAAACTTCTGGCAGATACCGGGGCATCGGAGGCCTTTCTCAAAAATGCTGTAGTTTTGGGCATTGATCTGCGCCGGGTGGACACGGTGATTCTAAGCCACGGACATTATGACCACGGGGGCGGTCTGGCGGCTTTCGCCGTGCTGAATCCCAGGGCAGGGATTTGGATGCACCGTGGGGCAGGGGAGGCCTATTACCATAAAACCGAGCAGATGGAAAAATACATCGGCATTTCCCCGGAGATTATCGAAAAACCAAAACCAGGCCGCTATAGCTATGATAACATGTTAGCGTACTTGACGCATATCAAGTATGTAAACAAGATTCAATATGCCCCCGAAGACGTTGTTACGCTTGCTGGAAGTAATTACATGGACTATTACAATCATCGTAAAGAACGTTGGATAAAAGCAAGGGAAATTGTGGCAAAAAAGGGTGGAAAAACTCGTGATCGTCTTTTCCGTGAAACAATGGAAAAATTAGACCGTGGTGAGCTTACTTACAATGAGATAGCATTAACAAAAGGAGGTTGTGCTCTTCTTACAGATTCTAAATATCAAAAAAAGCTTTTTACAAAATCTGGGCTTGTAACAGATTTGGCAGGAATCCATCACCAAAATATGAAAAAAATGATTGAAAACAAGGAGATAAACTCATGGGAACAAATTGAGAAAAGTGAACAGTTCAAATTACTGCAAAGATTTGGTCATACAGAAGGACTAAAAAAAGCCTTGGAAACTGTGTTTTTAAATGGCTTGCGGAATGATTTGTTAAGTCTACAGCAGGATATTATAGAGTGTAAAATAAATCTACCATTTGAGGATATTGAGGCTTGTGCTGAATACAGAACTTTATGTAAGCATTTCAAAAATGAGATTGAAAAGACAATGCTATCACGAGCAGAAAGCGAATATAGTACTTTGTATTATGCTGTAATAAATCGGGAAATCACTCCTGTTGAGGCCAAAGCAAGTGGACAATATATGTATGCATATCTATTTTTTAAAGAAGACATAGAGAAGAAACCAATGCCGTATCATGAAAAATACTATTAAGGGCGGGCTATTCCCGTTCTTTATTCTGGTTGAGGGGATAGTTAGAAAATTTTAACTATCCCCTCAATCATACCCATCCAACAACCCCGGCCCGTCAAGGCTATCCGGCAGTCGTTTCAATCGACAAGCCCTTTAATATTATAACGCACACATTGATTTCTAATTTTAAATATCCCTTGATATTAGTAGCATTTAAGGGGATATTATTAAGAAAAAATATATTTGTTTTTTCCCAGTAGAAAGTTTTTGAAAAAAAGGTGTTACAACCGTTACAAATACACCCCAGCACCGCCAAACCCGCTCCACACAAGGCTTTCCGTCAAAAAAAGTGTAACACTCTTTGTAACACCTGTAACACTTTTTTTGTTGGCACTTAAAATGTCCCTGAGTTCTCCGAACATTTTTGTAACACTTTTTACTAACGTTTTTCCAGAACGCAAAGCCAAAGTATAAGCAAGGCCGGGTGGTAGAAGCTACCGCCCGGCCCTAACATACATAGGCACTACACCACGCCAAACGCCCGAAATGCCTCTAAAACAAGCCTTTCCTTTGCTGTCTTTATGATACCGCTGTCAGGCTCCTTCCCGGCCTTAAAATCAAGTTTCAAGGCCCCGCATTTGTCTTTTACCATAGTGACGCTTGACTTGCTGACTTTGACACCGTGATTGTCCTCTATCCATTTTTGAATGGCTGCATAGGTGGGAGGACAATCTGGGTCGCACTGTCCGGCATCGTACCCCGATGTGTCGAGTACGATACCGAAGGTGCTTCTATATACCGCGATATTGCGGATTTGAACGGTTGAACCCGGACGCGGGTTCGAACCTTTTGATTGTGGTGGAGGTGAGGGGAGTCGAACCCCTGTCCGAAAACAATTTCACGAGATATTCTCCGGGCGCAGACGGTTATTTCAGGCGGCGTTACCGCCCTGTTCCCCTTCTAGCAGGCAAGCCGTCACGCCTGCTAGTTGGGTAAGAGTCATAATTCATGGCCCGGTCAACTCTTTCCGTGCGCACGTTCACTGCGAATACGACGCCCTAGCTAAGCCGCAGTCCTCTTAGGTCGGACGGCTGCCGTTAATCAGGCAGCGAGAAGAACAGGTTCGTTGTTCTTTAATTTATAAAGTTGCCCATT
>OFFR01001381.1_pt1 | contig 10486 bp, 16 predicted proteins | sample 1521421 | NCBI WGS metagenome assembly OFFR01 (sample SAMEA3504087, study PRJEB24116) | mouse gut metagenome | biome: mouse gut; feature: mouse-associated habitat; material: faeces | place: Denmark | collected 2011 | reverse complement strand
GTGCCGCCTGCTGCCCCGCTGCCGGATTCTGCTGTCCTGCAGGGGGCGGGTTACCCTGCTGTCCATTCTGCCCCTGCGGCTGTCCTGCCGGATCTGCCGCTCCGTTTCCTGCTCCCCCGCCTCCTGCAGGTTCTGCAAAAAACTGGAGATCCAGCGGCATCCTGCACCGGGACTTCTTAAATCTTCTGTTTAACATGTTTCAGTCTCCTTTCCATCTTCGGAGTGTTACTCCTGTTTCTTTTTGCTTGCATCGGTGTCACTGGTCACGTACCTTTTAAGCCCTTGTCGTGTTTGGGGCATAAAAATACCACCGGCCATTTCTGGCTGGTGGTACTAACAATCTAATATTTCAAAAATATCTTTTTTTGTTGTAATACATTTTCTCAGGGTATCACAATATAGTTTATAGTCCGCTTCCCCGAATTCAAGCTCCATGTCCCCATTCGGATCATCGCCAAATAACTGCTCATATTGTCTTCTTAGTCCATCTAACTCAGCTGTATTTTTTCCATAATACATTATTTTATCACCCTTTTCAAAACATCTCTTATTTCTCTGTCTACACTTGGGAAGATTTCTTTTGCCATTCTCATGACATCCTCATCCTGCATATACATCATTCGACCATATTCAGCAAACGTCTCCTTCTCTAATTGCAATGGTCTATCCCAGTATCCTTTTCTACTATGCCCGTATCCGAGTTTTATCTCTCTTCGACTCATTCCATCTAAAACATCTGATATACCCGCATATTTCTCGTATACTCTCAATTCTCCTTTGTCATTTTTATAGAATGCTTTTGGATATTTTAAGTATAACATTTCAGGAATACTTTTACCATATTTTTCTGCCATATTCTTCAAGCTGCTGTAATCATTTCTTACCGATTGTGAAAGCAACCCGTTTTCTGTCAACCCGTATGTTTTATCTATTTCATGAAATATTTCATGTGCAATTGTATCAGCTTTTGACTTTCGCGTAAGAAAAATTACTTTGCCGTCAAAATATGCAACATTCCCTTTAGACGTTCTAAACGACGTTCTGTCAAGCGACTGCATTAACAATATCTTTACATCTGCATTTTTAATTTCATCCAGGCTATTTTTAAATCCTGCTAATTTTACGTTTGTAATAATATCGTCTTTCCATTCTTCTATTTTATTTTTCCATATTCTAGCTTTTCTCCCATACTCCTTCTGATTCTCCGCGTCTAAAGAATGCTTCGCCAAGCTACCATATTTGTCAACTTGTTGCTTTGCGTGCTGGATCTTTTGTTCATTCCGGTAATCCTCTGCTATCTGATCTAGCTCTTTCCTGGTATATTTGCTGTCAAGCGGGGAGCTGATTCCTTCAAAATATGTCGTATGGCTGTCCTTGCACCGTGGATGATAAAGACCCGCGGCAATCGCACTGCTTATCAATGGATATTTCAATCCAGTCACTGGCGATATCCCATCTTTACTCCCGCCAGACCACACATCATCGATCAGGATCTTCCCACAGAAAGGCAGGCACTTCGGACATGGATTGCCCCTCTTATTCACAATAACAGTCGTAATCCCCCATTCCTGGCGTTTCAGCCCTTCCCCTTGCAGATATGCCCTTTTGCTTGCCGTATGGAGTGCCATATCGGCATAATCCTGCAATGTATGCATGGCTCCGTTGGCATATACGACACACTTCAATCCTGCTGAAAGCATATCTCTGGTTGCCATATCCACAGCCTTTTCATAGGTTCCGGCTCCTGTGTTAGCATATACCTGTGCATTGAATATAGCTTTCCGGTACTGGTCATCCGCACGGCGGAGGATTGCAGTCTCTGCCTTCTCCATGTCATGCTCTGCTGCATGGATCAGTGTCTCAAGCTTACGCTCGTTCAGCTTGAAGAACTCAGCCTGCATCGTATCCGGCATTCTCCTATAACCCAGGAAACCTGACTGGATCGCCTTCAGGATCTCTATCTCCTGATCCATATATCCCTGCTTATTTGCTTCACGGAGAACCTCCCCGATCCGCCCGTTGATGTCAGAGAACCAACTCCCAAATTTCTTCCGGTTTCTCTTTTTATATCTTTCCAGAGACTCCAACTGCATTGCCTGCCACATAGCCCACTGCTTATCCTCGGCAATCTCTTCTACATGATGCCGCCTCATGTTCCGGATCATGGATGTGATCAACTCATCCTCTATGGCCGCAAACGCATCTTCGATATCATAATCCGGCATCATGCATCACCTTTTTGCCCTTTATTGGACAGCACTCGGAAGCCCTGCCCTCTGAACTGGCGCGACAGAGTTTTCAGCTGAGTCGTGCTTTTGCATATATCACATCTGAGCTCCGCATAATCCCCTTTTTCTATTGCGAAAATCCCGAACGGCACCTGGTCACTTGCTATTTTTAAGAGACCCCGGTATTCTTCCCGGCTCATTCCGTACATCCGGTTTGCTACTTTGACTTTCACTTTTTTCACCTCCGCCTATATCTGCCTGAAATCCACCTGCATCCAGATTAATACCCGGTTCTTCCATTTCAACTACACCCTGCTCAGCCTTTAACCTGGCAATCTCTTCCCGTTTCCAATTGTCATCCTTAGAATCCCCATACAATTCTTCCACAGAAGCCTCAATACTCATAATCCCGCCCTGCCTTCCTTTTGACACGGTCTCTACCTGGCTTTCGAAAGAAGGGTTCGCATACTCTCCAAACGGGAGATTTGCTTTCACTTCCTCGACCGCCTCACCATGGAGGATATGATAGGCATTGATACTGGCTGATACTAACTCGGGGATCGTCTCCTGCAAAGCTTCTATAATAGCATCCCGCGTATACAGCGTTGCCTTCTCTTTTTCCCTCTGTGCCTCCGCATTGTCCAACTTCTTCACGTCAATCCCAAGCGTAGAAGGGCTTAATACTCCTTGCAGGCAGAGATCCAGCGCTGTCACATAGCTTGCTAGATAACTTTCATGCGGGATATCCGGCTGCTCCGTCGTAACCTCATTCTTCTGCCCCTCCCTCATGTCTCCGTCTGCTGCAAAATACCGGTTGTCAAATGGATTCGGTTTGATAAGCTGCCCAGTTTCCGGGTCATGGGGTACAAGACATTCTGGTATGTATGTTTTTGCCCTCCCGGCTCTGAGCGCATCCATCCATTGGCTCCACGCTTCATCCAACGCATCGAAACTGTCCACTTTTCCATCAAATATAGAACCGCCGCGGCCTTCGAACTTAGTATTCTCATAGATCTGCAGCGGAACTGCCAGAATCACATTCTTATCAAACGTAATATCCTTGATCGCTTTCGTTGCATCCAGTGAGTTTACCGCAACCTCATCATCACCGCGGTACAGATGATTCTTGATATACCCATGCCCATAGTGCTCGTGGAGCGTATATTTCTGCATCTCCGATGTATATTCGGTCTTGAACACTACTTCTTTCAGCCGTCCCCGGTGCAGGACTATTTCAATCTTCTCCCCTGGATACCATTCCAAGATCGGATACTGGCTTACATCCGTATCTACTGTGACCTTATAGGCACCGTCACCGATAAACAGCACCTCTTTCAAGGATTTTTCAAATTTTTTGCGGAACTTATTATCCTTCTCTATCTCTCCCCACAGCTTCTCCTGCCGGTCATCTGCAAACTCGAAGTCGTTCATGTCGGAAAGGATGATACTGTTCAAAGTCCTGACCATGAGCCCCGGAAGCCCGGTATGGATCTTGCGCATCTCCATCCCCGGGCTGCACCGGCTTGCCCAGAACTTCCTCTTATCAGCATATTCCGGATTCTGTTGGTACATCTGCTCAAGTTCATTGCCGTCCCCTCTGTACCAGATGCGGTTCCGGATTGCGGCAAGTTCAAAATCCATTACCTCATTAATCTGGATGCTGTAGGGATTCGACGGCGTGATCTGCAGCCAGCTTCGGATCCCTTTTCTAATGTTCTCATTCATCTTATCTAACCACCTCATTTCATACCCTCCATTTCAAAGCCGATCATATTCCGGTAAGGTATCCAGGAATACTGGTTCGCGTTAATCGTATGGTCGTTCCGGTCTTCCGGCTCATCCTTCTCATCGTCCCAACTGTATCGATCCAATTCGGATAAATGTTCTATACAGGCATCCACAACCAAATAGCATCCCTGTTGGATCCAGCCGAGCTGCAGCTTGATCCTGTCTAAGATCTCCACTCTTTTGTATGCGTCGATGAAATTATACAGACATCCCTGCAGCCTCTTATATTTCCTCAGCTCCGTGATCGTCGCCTGATCCGCGGAATCTATAAACACATCTTTTGCAAACCCCCATTCCTTCCGGCACCGTTCTAAAAAATCTACGAACTTCACTGCCGTATCAGAAGGCGCCAGCGGCTGATCCAGATCGGCATTGCTGTACACCTTCTCTTCCAGAGTGATAAGTTTTCTATCTTCTGTGATCCCCTGAAAGATCATTGCCATGGTATCCGGTGACTTTGAAGAATAAGATGTATCCAGTCCGGCAGAGAATTTTTTGAATCTCAGTTTTCCGTTCTCTATCTGTTTCTTCACCCATGTCTTTGTTACCGTATGCTTCTTGCAGTTGAAATTAGGAAAGATCAGTCCGGTTGCCTTACCTCTTAAACCCTGGATCTTATTCTTCCAGATCTTCGTGCCTTTTGGCGTATTCCTGATAATCTTCTGCAGTTTCCCCTCTTCCAATCCCAGGTTATGGGCAAAAGAAAAAAACCAATGCACCCATCCGGGCTTTGGCTCTTCTTTTAATTCATCCTTTATCTCCTGCGGGGTCTCCCCTTCCCACTCTGGCAGCGGCCTGCTGCAGTTGATATATTCCTTGTACACTTCCAGGCTCGGGTCATCCGGATTCAGCGTTGCCATCATATAATCACAACGCATGGAAGCTTCACGGACAAAATCTATATCTGCCGTGTTGATCTCATCAATATACAGACAGCCGTACTGCCCGCCTAAAGCTTTTTTCCATTTCTTCTTGTTCCCATATCCAAGCACATAGATCGTCTTATCGCCATTCGATGTATAGAACTTCAAATGCGGGATTTTATCATCCTTTGTACCGCTCCCGTTATATTCCACAAGGACGCCAAAATCATCCAGGATACCTAGATCCTTGTTGATGATGTTCTTCTCCGCAGTACCTGTGTCGTCCGCGGCTATGATATGCAGCTTCTTCGGTGACTCTGCAACTTTCAACATGAACTTAAATATGCCTACCGTCGTCTTCCCGGCTGCTGTAGTACCCTCCAGGAATTCCACAGGAGCGTCGCACCGCAGGAATGCTTTGTACTTCTCGGATAAAAGCAGTCTTTCCGTGCTCACTATCCATCACCACGCATCTGCTCGATCAGGTCATCTAGTTTGGACTTCTCAATGTCCAGACTGCCTGATATGTTGGTATCCTGTTTCGTTGTGTATCCGTGCTTCGACATCCAGAGTCCAGCTAACTGAGCCGGAATCACCTGTAGTTCAAACTTTTTACGGGCATCCACTTCGCACTCTTCCTTCATGCGCGTAACGATGTCAACAAACTTCTCATTCTCTGCATAATGCTGATAAAATGCAGAACGGGAAATTCCTGAGAATACACAGAATCCCTCAATCGTATACGTGATACTGCGCTTCAGCTCCTTGCTAACGAACTCAGAGTTTTTTGAGCTGAATTCATGGGTAAGGACAATCTGGTTATCACAGTATTCTTTGTAAGTTTCCCATGCTGTTCCTAACGCTTTTGCGGTTTTAAATTTTCTCGGTCTTCCCATGAATCCATCACCTCTCAATTCTGACCTGTTTTATTTCATAGAAAAGACACCCCGAAGGGTGTCTTTATTCTAATTATTTTGTACAACCTTTAACATCATAGGTTTACATGTACTATTTCTGTGTTCCCTCGGAATTTCTTGCATTTGTCTTATCGGCTTAAAATTCAAATTAGAATTTTTATAAAAATCAACCGCTGCAACATCTGCGCAAAGTATAACATACTGAAATCCCATTGTGGTTTCATTAAGTTCAACCGCTTCATTTATAGCAAACTTCACCATGTCAGTTCCTAATCCACGACCTTCATACTCTTTATTAACCGCTAATTCTGATATCTCTAACGCAGGAAAACCTAACTTATATTTATCTCCGCTTTCCATAATCAAAGAACTACCTCTAAGGGTTATGTATCCCGCTATTGCCTTATCCAAACCATTCTCTTCATCAACAAAGACATGAGTAACACCCATGCCTTGCTTTTGATCAGTAAAACAATCTTGTTTTATGTACATTTCATAATGACCTGGATTATCACAACGCTTTGGATTTACTTTGAAACGGTTTGTCAATTCTATGTATTCCTTAGACATTAAATTATGATAGATTGCCATTATTTCTTTTTGCGATACTTTTGTGCAACTTCCCTACACTCTTTTAAGAATGCCTTGCTTACTGCCGGTTGCTCAAGTATCTTCTTACCTTCATCAGCCTTGACTTCATAGGCATAATTTTTTACTGCAGCTGCCATAGTATCCTCCTCCTTCATCTGTCTCCTTTTCTTCCTTTTACTCAAATCTATCACCACCTATCCACCATCTAAAATAGCAGATAAGCTATTCAAAAAGAGTCAAAGGTTGTCCTTCTTTTTATCATTTTAACCTCATTTATATCTACTTTCAACTACTTTTTACTAATTTTACCCATTTATTCCCGTTTTTCGTCAGTTTATACAAAAATAAATTGTAAGAAAAACGCCCCGCCGAAGCAAAGCGCCCTTTCTAGGTTTGGGGAGGAAACCAAGATGTCTGTCATCACACTCGGTTCAGTCTATACTATAGCATTTTAAAAACGAAAAAAGCGAAAAAAACGAAATTATTTTTTCATGAAGTTATTAAATTCCATTCGTACACTGTCCCCCGTAGCCTTCCGCCCGATCTTCACCGCCGCCTGTTCCCACGTCATCTCCTCAAAAATCTTATACCGGACAATCCTCTGCATCCTGATCGGGATCGTCAGCATCCATTCCTCCACCTGTCTCTTGATCTTCTCCGCACTCTCCTTTCTCTGCTCCAGAAGCTTCTCTTCCATACGGAGGCTGCTGTCATCCAGATAAGTGAAGGCAGTACCCTGAACTTTAAAATGCTGCGCCTGATAAGGGAAGCTTGGATTGCTTCCCTTTACGTTCGTCTGGATGACCGTCTTCTTTTTCTTTTTTAACCGCCGGATATCCTCTTCCGTCTCTTTTACAAGCGCACATGCATCTATGTAATCATTCAGGATCCTTTTGTCCATGGCTTCTGTCCTCCCTTATTTCCTGAAAATAAACCTGATTCTCCTTGATCCTGGGAACATAGAACCTGTTCTCCTGCCGGCTTTCTGCCTTGCGCACCTTCCCGAGAAGCTGCCTTGCCGAATCCAGCGCCCTTTTATTCTGGGGATCCTTACTAAACTGCACGACTGGATCCGTAACCTCGAACAGATCTTTATATACCCGGCGCTCTACCCGGCTCTGGTGAAGCCTCCTGCCGATCCGGGCGATCTCATCCGGGTCATCCTCAAACTCGATCGCGTGGATCAGGTCCTGGTGCCGCCTGTCCTCTTCCCCGACTCCGCTGTAAGCCATGGAATTCAGTTCCCGGCATTCATCCACGAAATCAAGGAAACTCTTTATCTGCTCGGATACCTTCTTCTCCAATCCCAATCTCCCCTTTTATGTCGTACTTCTTAACCATATATCCCAACACATCACAGCATTCGTATGCCTTCCGGCTGAAAGCCTTCACCGCACCGGGCGCCGGCTTCGACTCCGCCAGGTCTGCCAGATGCCTTTTCCTGTCCAGGCTGATGTTATGCCGGTTCCTTCCACGTTTATTCATGACTCTCACTCTCCTTTTCATCCTGACGAACAATTGCAAACGTGAATCCGGAGATGAAATCATTCATCCTTTTCAAATCCTTAGTGTGAAGCTTATCCAGCATTCTGTCTATCGCTTCTCTGTATTTTGCCTTATCCATGTACTCCTCCATTCTTCACGATCTCAAGCGCCCCAAGAGCCCCACAATTCTCACATTCTATATTTTCTATATCATCCGATATCCGGCAACTACGGCACGGACCACAGATATCACTGTGGGCATACTCTTCCAGGTCCTTAACAACCTTGTCCAGGTCATAGGCTGTCGGTTGCTCCGCTATTGCATTTTCCAAATTAGATGTTACATCAACCAATACATTCCCCTTTAAAGCCTGTAACAATGCACTTCTACTAATCAGATCATTACTCATCTTCCTCTTCTCCCTTCTGATTCGTCGTTTTGCCATACATGATCTCGTCCCAGTCCTTTAGGACTTCTTTGATCACTCTATCGCTGTATTCCTTATTCTCTCCCTTGCCTCTTGGAATCATCTACCGACTGCAATTACCAGCGCATCCTCGCCAATATCATCATTCCTAACCCGTTTCGGTTTCTTACAAATTTCAATCTGCTTGTCCCTGTTATACCCGGTCGCCTCTTCCAAATTGGTCTGAATACACTTTATTCTTTTCAATCTTTCCTCCAAAACAGCTCTAGGATATCCTACTTCCATTGTTTCAGCACTTCTACATCCTATGTCATAATAATCTGCCAGTGCTTCAATCACAATCCTGAGTTCCCCTACACATGTTTCAATCCGCTTCTCATTCATCCCTTTAATATCCATATAATGCCAGAAGCGTTTCATCCGTTCATCGAATGTCTGGGATGGATCCACACTTTTTTCTCTCTTTTTCTTTACTTTTACAGGATTATGTTCTTCTGGGAATAAATTTAACTGACCTTCCATCTTTCCAAAGAAGCCCGTGTACACGTCACCCCGGCCGGAGGCTTGGCTCCTTTCTATGTTTTTATTTCCTACTAACAAAAATTCCAACCACCAAATACTGATGATTGGAAATTTGTATACATTCTGTTATAATATCCGTGTGATGGCGGCCAACCTTCACCTTTTACACCGGAGGTTATCATGGCTTACATCATTAGCTTTATGATCGCGTATCTGGGTTACCGGGTCACAGGCTACGACTTCTTCGTCCTGCTGACCCTGATATCCATATCGCTTGACATCTACAAGGATTTGACAAAATATTTTAAGATACTAAAGAGATACTTGATATACGCTAAGGATAAAACTGCCAGACGGTAGATACATACTTCAGATAGTATCCGCTTTACTTTACTTAAGGATAATCCTTCGGGGAACTGCCATAAATGGCACATTCCCCATAGTTCCTGTATCTAATCAATCTTCCCGACAAAACGGTAATAAATCTCAATGTCCCACACCTTTTTGCCATTCTCGTCTTTCCTCCACTGATGGACTGCGATTTTCTCAATCAGTTCATTCAAAAGAGGGGCGGTAAGCTCGTCAATGGCACTGTATTTCTGAATTAAGTCTACCCACCGTTTTGCATCGTCCGTTTCCGCTTTGGCATCCTCAAGCCTTGCGGATACGGTCTTTATCGTTTCATCAAGCTGTTGCTGCTCCGTGCGGTATTTGACGGAGAGCATGGAATAGTTTTCTTCGTCAAGAAGCCCTTTTACCCTGTCCTCGTACATCTTCGCAAAGAGGTTGTTTAATTCCTGCCTGCGTTTCTGCGCTTTTTTCAGTTCCTTTTCATCACGGGCATTCTCTGTTCTCCGCTGTTTCTTGCTGCTCTGCAACAGCCGTTCCAGAATGGCGTCCTCATTCTCCTTTACCGCCATCAGCCAGTACTGCAACCGTCCGAGAACAAAAGCATAGAGCAGATTGTAAGTGATGAAATGCAGGGAACACGCTTCTTTCCCATGTGCGGAATACTGCGTGCAGCGGTAATACCTCGACTTGTTCTTTGTGTTTGCCGCCGACAAGCTCCATCCGCACTCGCCACATTTGAGCAGCCCTGCGAATATCTGCGGCTCATCATCCTTTCGGCTGCGTTTGCGGGAATTGATATGCCCCTGCACTAAATCCCATGTTTCACGGTCAACTAATGGCTCATGGGTGTTCTCAATCCGCATCCAGTCCTCTTTCGGTCGTTTGACGTTCTTCTTTGACTTGTAGGAGAGTTTCTGTATCTGGTAATGCACAGTGTTGCCAAGATAGATTTCATTCTGAAGGATTTTGCTTACGGTAACGATGTTCCAGAGATATTTCTTCCCCTCTGGCTGTCCTTCAAAAATATTCGCCTTGTAGCCGTTCTTCTGCGACGCCCACCATGCGGGTATCGGGACTTTCTCGGCGGCAAGGGTGCGACAGATTTTGTTCGCCCCGTATCCGTGCGCCGCAAGTGCGAAAATCTTCTCCACAATCCACTTCGTTTCCTCGTCAACGACGAGCCTGTTCTTCTCGGCAGGGTTGATTTTATAGCCGATTGGCACGACAGGGGCGATGTATTCCCCGTTCTTGAATTTCGCTTTCATCGCATTTTTCACCTTGCGGCTTGTTTCCTTTGCCTGCCATTCGTTGAC
>OFFR01001380.1_pt1 | contig 10490 bp, 10 predicted proteins | sample 1521421 | NCBI WGS metagenome assembly OFFR01 (sample SAMEA3504087, study PRJEB24116) | mouse gut metagenome | biome: mouse gut; feature: mouse-associated habitat; material: faeces | place: Denmark | collected 2011 | reverse complement strand
GCCTCCACGGCTGGGGCCTGAAAAGCGCCCAGACCGCCGCGGAAAAGTACGACGGAATGGTGCAGGCGGGCGTCTTTGGGGAAGTTTTCCGGGCGGTGGCTACACTGTCCCTATCCGGGAGGGACGGCGAGACAAGCGCAAACTGAAAGCGAAAGGCTTCGTTGGCTTCACCTATCGCGTGGCGGCGCAAAAAGAGGGGGCGGGGGTTGAACTCCCGCCCTCCTTCGTGACGTTATTTTTGAAAAGGCTGGTTTTAGAGCCAAAATTGCGGGATTTTTCAAAAAAATGTGCCGCCTTATCTTAACGGCATGAAAATCTATGCTTAAGATTTGCGCTTCACTAAAGTTTCAACATGTCCGGTCAATATACCGGAAAATGGTCGGTATTCTCCTTTTTCGCTGGAATTACGCTTGTGCTCAAACTGCAACTCATCCACATGATGTTATAAAAGTAAGCGGCTATTTCCCCAAGCCGCAAGGCGCTCCCAACACCCTGCGGCCCTGTACGAGTGGAGTAAGCACTCAGCACAGCGAACATAGTCGCACCATAGGCATTATACCCGGTTTGGCACATGATTTCAAGGCTGAACACGGATTTTACTGTGCGTGCATTTCAAGCGGTGTTGAGTTATCAAAAACTCGGCACCGCCATATGTTCCCAATGGAAGCCCCGGGCGGGGACGCATTCCCCGCCCTTCGGGGCTTCATCGGAAACTAGATAGCGTCTACACCAGAGGCAGGGGTGTGATAGAACGGAACTATCTTAAAAGAACGGGGACAGAAAGATGGATACATCCTATCATAGACACGACATAAACGGTAAAGTTTGGGAGTTGCTTGAACCACATTTGCCGGGACAACGAGGCCAGCCATCCTTGAAACGCTGGAGAGGCATTGCTACCCGCTATGTCAAGACCTCCGATGCTTTTATCGCTGCGGTACATGTTCGTTGTTTCACCATTTGGGCTGCCATACGCGTTTAACTCGAGTAGACACTATCTAGAGAGAGGAAGAAAATGCGTCGTAGTTTTTTGAGACATGGGTATTGACGTACTCCCGTGGGCTTACCCCCCGAGAGGAACGGAACGCCTTGCTGAAGGTCTGAACGTTGGAAAAACCCGTCAGCCGTGCGATATCGGTCACAGAATAGGTGCTGGATATCAGGAGGTTTGCCGCTTGTTCCAAACGAAAGTTGAGTAGATATCGGTGCAGCGAGACACCCAACTGCCGTTTAAACGACATGGTAAGATAAACGGGGGATACCCCGGCGGCTGCGGCGATGTCGTGATTGCTCATTGCTACTTCGGAGTAGTGGGAGCCGATATAATCAATGGCCTTGCTGATATGCGCCCAGGCATTTGAGGACATAGAAGGCGTTTCCTGCATTTCCTGCTCACCAGACGCCGCATCAATACAGCGCAGAAACTGCGCCAGAATACAGCGAAGGAAGCCGCATAACACCTCTTGACTGTAAGGGCGTTGGTTCATATACTCTCCATTCAAGGTAGGAAAAAGCCATCTAATGATGCGCTGCTCCTCGCGTCCCAAAGAGGTAAACAGTAGCTGCCCATGCAGAAGATCTTCCTGCGGTGGGGACACTTTACTGCCCCGTTCGTTCCAGACATCCCGAAATTTGAGCTGTGCCCGCTCCGGATCACGGTAAAAATCGAACTGAACATTATATTGGATCAGGGGACCATCTGCCTCATCGCTGACAATAATATGTCTGGAATAAGCGGGCATCAGGACAGCATCCCCTGCTGTCAGGCGGAGACGTTTCCCGTCGATCACAAAATCGGCGGAGCCCGCAGCCAGGAATGTAAATGTGTGACTCAGGTCCTGCCATTGGCCGGAAAGTTGTTTGTCCCTTTTTATTTGAACACGCCGGACAAATAAAGGAAGATTTGCCAGATCCAATATCATACTCTGCTCCTTAATAGCCGTATGCTCTAATCGCTTTCTCTCGTTCGGGCGTCCAGTCCAAATCGCGGTAATCTGCGCCTCGCTCATCCAAAAGGATAAAGTTTTCCAGACGCTGAATCATCTCTGTGGGCCAGGCATCCACGTCAATATCCGCTGTGGTATAGACACCCTGATCAATCATCTCAAATCCAAAAATATCCTTCACATGGGACTTTCGTGCTCCCTCAATTACCGACTTGACCAGGTGGGGCGGAATGAAGATCACGCCGCCGCGATAGCCAAACACGATATCACCAGGCATGCAGACGGCCCCGCCGATGCGAACAGGTACATTGTAACCGGTCATAACAAAATTACGGATAGGGGTGGGATCGTAGCCGCGGAAGTAGACCTGAATACCAGGGACCTTTTCCATTTGCTCCAGGTCCCGGACTCCGCCCCAAATAACAGCACCACCGTTTCCAGTCTTTCTGGCGATAGCGGTGGTCAGGTTACCGCCCACAAAGGTTCCTTCTATTATTTTATCATACATGTCAATGACCGCTACATCGCCGTCAGTTAGCTTGTCAATGACCCACTGGTTACAAGTCCCCTTGCGCCCCTCCTCGGCGCCGATCTTCTGGACTACGGCATCCAGATCGGGACGGATGGGCATAAAGACGGCAGTGGCAGCACGACCTACCAGCTTGTGGTCGTCATGCAAGCGCAAAAGATGCTCCTCAAATTGGTAATTATAACCGGCCAGTTCCAAGGGCTGCCAGACTTCCTCCAGGGTCATGGTGCGCAGGATATCCAAGTATTTGTCTGGGACCTTGGGACGGCCATCCTCAAAACGCTCACCAGTCCAGGCCTGGGTAAGTTGGATAGTATCTTCTTTTACATTGAAGTTCATAGCTTGAATTTCTCCTCGATATTACAGTATCCTTGATCTGTGTCAAGGTTAAGTTGAGATCATTACCTGTTACGCAAGTCCAGGTACTAGCAGGGAGATGGCGGGAATATAGGTGATGAGCAGCAAAACGATCAGCAGCATGGCCACCATAGGAACGGCCTCTCTGAATACACCCTTTAGGTTTGCACCGCAAATGCCGGCGGACAGGAAACATAGCATTCCGTAGGGCGGAGTGCACATACCGGCCAGCGTGTTCACCGTGTAAATAATTCCGAAGTGCACCAGATCGATGTCAAGCGACTCAACAACGGGCAGCAGCAAGGGTAGCACAACAAAGGTGATAGTGGACGTGTCAAGGAACATACCCAGCACCAAGAAAAGTACATTTACCAGCAACAGGAAGACATATTTGTTGTTGGTGATACTGAGAAACATGTCGGTGATGATATCCCCAAAACCAGAGACGGTGATAACATAAGAGAACGGAGTAGAGGCACAAATCAGCATCAGCAGGGAGCCGCAGCCCTTGGCAGTGTCCCGGAAACAGTTCCAAACGCCCTTGAGGTCCATAGTCCTGTATACAATCACGGCCAGCAGGAGCGCGTAGCCGGAAGAAACGCAGGCGGCTTCTGTAGGGGTCACGACGCCGGTGTAGATACAAGTCAGCAGGATCACTGGCGTCAGCAGGGCGGGCAGTGCCTTGGCGGTATAACGCACGAACTCCTTAAAAGGGTATTTGCTCCCGGTGGGGTAGTTGCGCTTGTTGGAGATGTATGCTACATAGATGGCCAGGATGACACACATCAAAACGGCAGGCACTACGCCGGCCAGCAGAAGGGAACCGACGCTGGCACCAGACAGCATGGCAAAGGTGACAAGGTTCAGGCTGGGTGGAAACACAGGGCCGACAGTGGAGGTTGCGGCTGTGAGGGCACAGCTGAACTCGTCATCGTAGCCGTCTTTCTGCATTGCGTCAATCTCAATTTTACCAATTCCGGAGGCGTCGGCGAAGGCGGAGCCGGACATACCTGAAAAAATAAGAGAAATCAGCACATTGACATAGGCCAGTGCCCCTTTCCTCTTGCCAATCAATGCCTTACAGAAGCCAAAGATGTAATCAGATACCTTACTGCTGTTCAGCACATTGGCCGTGAAAATAAACAGCGGCACGGCCAGGATCACGTACTTAAAATACAGGGTGGACATCGTCTTTTCGCAGATCGTACCCAAGTCCAGCCCCATAAACATGCAGTAGACGATAGAGGCAGAAAACAGGCTGTAGGAGATGGGTATTTTAATCAGGAAACAGAGGAACAGCACAACAATGGGGATAATATAGCTGTGAGTAGTCAGAATGCTCATGATTTCCCCTCCTTTTCCGAAGTGGGAGCTTCGCCGCGGAATACCCGGAGCATAACACCGATATCCCGAATGACAAGGATCAACTGGTGGTATATGGTGGCCAGCAGATAGAACATAAAGGGAGCATAGAGATAGGTGTAGCTCATACGGAGCATAGAGGTCCTTGTGATTCCGTAGAAGATCACAGTTTCCCAGGAGGGCTTGATCAGGACGATCAGAAGGACCAGAAGAATCACTTTGCCCAACACGTCTATGACGGCCTTTCCCTTCTCCCGCAGCGCATCATAGAGGATGGTAAAACACAGATGTTCCTCATCCCGGGTGGCCAGGGGGGCAGAAAACAGGGCCATCCAGCAGAAGGCGATGACATACCCTTCCTCCACCTTGGCCAGAGGCAGATTGAACAGATAGCGGAAACAGACTGCCACAACAAAACCGCCAAACAGGCAGATCATAAAGATCGCCGGAAGGTTCAATTCCAGAAAGACCAGGCTGCGGTCAATGGCGTTGTTTATCTTTTTAAGGGCACTTTTCATGACATTCTCCCTTCTCTAATCATAGAATTACAATTTTAAAAGGGGCAAGGCAGTCAGCGAACTGTCTTGCCCCTTGTGCTAAAACATCTGGATCAGGGCGCGGCGTCAAGAATACGCTGCATCAAATCGGTATCCCAGCCGTCATCCTGGGCCTTCTGCTCATAGGCGGTCAGCACAGCCTCGCGAATGGGGGTGATGTCAGGATGATAAACGGACAGTCCCTCAGAAACCAGCAGGTCCTCGGCTTCACTCTCTACGTCAATTGTAGCCTGAGTATTCATGTCGCAGGCGATCTTTACGCCCTCCATAATGATATTCTGCTGTTCCTCGGTCAGGCTCTGCCAGAATTTCTCCCCAATGGCAATCCAGGAAAAGTCGATCATGTGGTCGGTATAGGTCAGGGACTTGGAGACCTCATACAGCTTCTGAGAGACCACAGTGGAAATGGGATTTTCCTGTCCATCCACAACGCCGGTGTCCAGAGCCGTGTACATTTCACTGTAAGAGATACCGGTGGGGTTGGCGCCCATTGCGGAGGCCAGGAAATTCATGGATTCAGTGCCGTTGGTCCGCATTTTAATATCGCTCAGGTCAGCGGGGCTCTTGACCTCCCGGTCGATGGTCAGGCATACCTCACGGGCGCCAAAGTAGTAGGCGCCCAGGGGACGCTGGCCGATGGTCTCGCCAATGTGGGCGAACATCTCCTGGCCAATCTCGCCGTTCAAAACTGCATTGGCATGATCAATACTCTCATAGAGGTAGCCCATATTGAGAAAACCAAGCTCAGGCATGTATTCGGCCACATAGGTGGCGCCAGAACCGCCCATTTCCAGGTTTCCCTTGACCATTTCAGGAAGGATCTGGGTGGACTCGCAGAAGGTATTGTCATAATAGATCTCCATCTTCATGGTTCCGTTGGAGGCGCTCTCAATATGCTCCGCCATGGCCTGGATACCGGGCGTGGGGGTATCGGTCCGGGAGTTGCCCCAGGCAAACTTGATCACGATAGGATCGCCGGAAGGTTGGGTTCCCTGAGAGGTTCCGCCAGTGCTGCCAGAAGAACCGCCACCGGTGGTGCCGTTCTTGCCGCCACAGCCGGCCAGCAGAGAGAGACTCAGCGCCGTCACAAGGGCGAGGGACAGAATTTTTCTCATCTTCATTTTTTGCTCCTTTTCATGTTCACAGTCAATAAGGTTGACGTACAAATCAGGTGTCCGGACACACTGTCTTGTGTATTTCTTATGATACCTCATTAAAATTCTGAGGGTCAATTCGCAGTTTGTCAGAATATACAGGTAAATTTTTATGCAACTTTCTTGAAAAGTTATCTATTTTTAATCTATGTTGTTTTTTCTTAATAATTGTTGTATTTGCATTGACATACTTTGATTATCGTGATATTATTTGTGAAAAATACAGATAACTCCAAAAGAAAATTGTAAAAGGAAAACTGAATACAAAATGCCATTTTCGTCAGTTCATTCCAAAGTTGTAAAAAATTATTATTATTGGCAAAAATTTAATAACGGCTCTGGATCCCACTTTTACATATCCAAAAATCTGTTAGATTGGAGGCATTTTTATGAACATCGCATACTCTTTTTTCTTCCCGCAGCATGACGACCTGAAACACTATGCCCGTCAGCTGGGCATCCGCCACGCCGTGACAAATACAGAGGCAATCGCCGGCGGGCTCAACCCCTATACGCCGGAGTGGTCCTATGCACCTCTGTTTCAGCGGAAACAGGATGTGAATTCCTTCGGGATGGAGTTTTCCGTTTTGGAAGGCGTTCGATTTATTGACAGCGCCAAGCTCGGTCTGCCCGACCGGGATGAAGCAATCGCCCGATTCTGCAAGCTGTTGGAAAACCTGTCTGCTTTGGGTGTTCAAACAGTGTGCTATAACTGGATGCCGATTTGGGAGTGGTTCCGTACCCGGCATAATGTCCAGCTTCCCGGCGGAGCAACTGCGACCGGCTTTTCCTACGACGACTGCAAGAATTTTCCTGTCACCGATTTTGGCCGGTTGTCTGCCGACGCATTGTGGAGCAACCTGGAATACTTTTTGAAAAAGGTGGTCCCTGTTGCGGAAAAGTACCAGGTACAGCTGGCCATTCATCCAGATGATCCTCCCATCCCCACTCTAGGCGGAATAGACCGTATTTTAACCAGTGCTGACGCTATGGAGCAGGTAACGAAGCTTGTTCCCAGCCCCTATAATGGGATCACGCTCTGCCAAGGCACCTTTACTGCTATGGGAGAGAATATCCCAGCTTGCATCCGGCGCTTTGGCCGTGCCGGGACCTTGTTCTTTGCCCATTTTCGGGATTTGTCTTCCAGTAGCTATGAGGAATTCCATGAGACGTTCCACCACGAAGGCGTTACAGATATGTACGAGTGTATGAAAGCTTACTTGGAGGTTGGTTTCCATGGCTGTATGCGGCCTGACCATGTACCTACCATGTACGGAGACTCCAATGCTCATCCGGGATATGGCAACAATGGAAATCTGGTGGCAACGGGGTATATGATCGGCCTGATGGAAGCCGCTCGAAAAGAAATGGGTCTGAACAACTGAATCTGCGGGGGAGATCAAAATGAAATACGGGATCTATTTTGCATACTGGGCCAGGGATTGGGACGTAGATCACCTCCCATTTATTCCTCTGGTAAAGAAACTGGGGTTTGATATTCTGGAAATATCCTGTGCCGCACTGAAAAACAGCAGTAAAGAACACCTGTTAGAAGTGAGCCGGGCAGCAAAAGATGCCGGTGTGGAACTGACCGCCGGTTATGGCCCTGGTCCGCAGGAAAATCTGGGCAGCAGCGATCCTGCTGTTATCCGCAATGCTGTCGCATTTTATAGAGATATTTTGGATAAATTGTCCTATATGGGGATCACAACGATTGGCGGTGGTATTTATTCCTACTGGCCGGTGGACTACAGCAAGCCCATTGAGAAACGAAGAGATTGGGACGAAAGCGTTAAAAATGTGCGTGTTGTTGGGAAAATTGCCGAGGATCATGGGATCGATTACTGTTTGGAGGTATTGAATCGTTTTGAGGGCTATTTGCTGAATACTTGTAAGGAAGCCTTGGAGTTTGTAGAACAGGTGGATATTCCGGCCGTCAAGATTATGCTGGACACCTTTCACATGAACATTGAAGAAGATAATATTTTGGATGCTATCAGGCTGGCAGGAGCCCGGTTGGGACATTTTCATGTCGGTGAAAATAATCGCCGCCTGCCCGGTCAAGGAACTATGCCCTGGAAGCAGATCGGGGAGGTTCTGCACCAGATTCATTATGACAAAGCTGTTGTAATGGAGCCCTTTGTAATGCCGGGAGGACAGGTGGGACAGGATATCAAGGTATGGCGTTCCATGTGTGCCGATACCAGTCAAGAGAGCTTAAACCGTCAAGCGCAGCAGTCGGTGCAATATTTGCGGGAAATTTTTCGGTCATAATTCCAAAAAAGCAGATGAACGTTGACGGGAATAAGTGGAGAAGCATAGATGCAAAAGAGAGTACAGCAAATTGATCTCCAATGTTTCACTGATCCGCAATCGCAGTGATTACGAGGATTTTTATATCTGTTCTGTTGCGGATATTATTCTCAAAGGACAATCTTGGAATACGGAGCAACAGTGATAAAATAGGCAGCATGGAGCGCATAAATTTACAAAATTGAATGGAGGAGAACCCACACAGGTACGCGGCAGGTCGTGCGCCTCCAAAAGATGGGAATACCGGGAAAGAAATTGGGAAATTAACCGGAGTACGGATAGAATCGCGCCAGCGAAATATGGACGGCGTATCTGCGGGAGGGTGACAGTTCCATGGAACCGAAAAAACGTGGGTTCCAGAAAGGAACGCATCCGCTGCTGACACCGGAGAAGCAGGCAGGGGGACGTCTACTTTTTGCTATATGAGGATTCCATGAAGCAGCAGCGCCTGATCCAGTTTATGGACCGGCTGGTTCGGACCTCCAAGGGAAAGGTTTTCCTGATTTTGGACAATCTAAAGGTTCATCTGAATTCAAGGGAAAGTTTTCATAAAAGTATGAAAAAGGCGGCTGGCATTAGCTACTGGCCGCCTTTCCTGTTCATAGCTTCTTCACGAAATTTTAAGGAGTTTTCTGTCGTATTTCGGCCTCCGCTGTGTTACAATACCTCCTGAGAACGGAGGCCGCTTTATGAAGAACAGACAAAAGCTCCTGATACTGGCCGTCACCCTCCTGCTGCTGGCGGGGGGCGGGTGGTTTTTATACAGCAGCGGCTTTTTCCAGGCGGTCCGCTCGCTGGACACACTGCGAGACTACATTGACCGCTCCGCCCCATACTCCCACCTGCTGTTTTTCCTGGTGCAGTTCCTGTCGGTGGTGCTGGCCCCCATCCCCAGCAACATCACCGCCGCGGCGGGCGGGCTCCTGTTCGGCACCTGGCCCGCCTTTCTGCTCACCTTTGGGGCGGTGGCGGCCGGGTCGCTGCTCACCTTCTCCCTGGCCCGCGCTTTGGGCCGGGACTTCGCCGGCCGGCTGGTCAGCCGAAAGCTGTCGGAAAAATACCAGAGCGTTTTGCAGGCCAAGACCTCCACATTTTTGGCTCTGGCCTTCCTGTTCCCCTTTTTTCCGGACGACATGCTGTGCATCCTGGCCGGGCTGACCAGCGTCTCCTTCCGCCGCTTCGCCTTGACCGTCCTGCTCGCCCGGCCCTGGGGCCTGCTCTTTGCCAGCGCTTTGGGGGGCTCCTCTCTTCAGCTCCCACCCTGGGTGATGGCCCCCATCGGGCTCCTGGGCCTGGCCCTGTTCCTGCTGGGGATGAAATACGGGGATAAAGTGGAGCAGGCCGTTTTTGACCGTTTGAAAGAGCGTAAATTGGGGAAGACTGAAAAAGAGTTTTAAAAATTAGGGCCGCCACCCCAAATTTTTCCGTTTTTCCCTCTTTACAAATCGGGGCAAGTATGCTATCATCTGAGTATAACAATAATTACTATTGTTAAGGGGGCGGAATAATGGAACGCGCCGTGCGGTACAGCAAGAAGCGGGAGGCTATTTTGGCCGCGATTTGCGCCACCGCCTGCCATCCCTCCGCCGAGTGGGTGTATCAGCACGTGAAGCCCCAGCACCCGGACCTGAGTCTGGCAACGGTCTACCGCAATCTCACTTTTCTCCAGGAGCAAGGCTCGATTCGGAGCGTGGGAGTGGTTCAGGGCCAGGAGCGGTTCGATGGTACTGTCACCCCGCATAGCCACTTTATTTGCAATTGCTGCGGCTGTGTTTTGGACTTGCCCATCACTCTGGGCGATGATTTGGAACTGGCTGTCAGCCGGCAATACGGGCTTATGACGGAACGCCATGAGCTCACTTTCTACGGTCTATGTCCCAGCTGTTCCCGTGAAAACTAAATTTATTAAGGAGGAACTATCATCATGAAAAAGTTTGTTTGCAGCGTCTGCGGCTATGTCTACGAGGGCGATGCCGCCCCCGCCAAGTGCCCCCAGTGCGGCGTCGGCCCCGAGAAGTTCGTGGAGCAGGGCGGCGAGATGTCTTGGGCCGCTGAGCATGTCGTGGGCGTCGCCCAGGGCGTCGACCCCGAGATCCTGGAGGGCCTGCGCGCCAACTTCCAGGGCGAGTGCACCGAGGTCGGCATGTACCTGGCCATGGCCCGCGTGGCCCACCGCGAGGGCTATCCCGAGATCGGCCTGTACTGGGAGAAGGCAGCTTGGGAGGAGGCCGAGCACGCCGCCAAGTTCGCCGAGCTGCTGGGCGAGGTGGTC
>OFFR01001379.1_pt1 | contig 10491 bp, 8 predicted proteins | sample 1521421 | NCBI WGS metagenome assembly OFFR01 (sample SAMEA3504087, study PRJEB24116) | mouse gut metagenome | biome: mouse gut; feature: mouse-associated habitat; material: faeces | place: Denmark | collected 2011 | reverse complement strand
GATTGCCGCCTTTCGCTCCCGCTGCGTGGGGATGCACCTTGATATGGCTGGCGTCGATCATCAGCCATTCATAATCCGGCTCATCGATCAGAATTTCCAGGAGTTTTTCCCAAACACCTTTTCTGCGCCAACGGATGAACCTCTGATGAACACTGCCCCATTTCCCGTAATCGGGAGGCAGGTCACGCCAGGGCGCTCCAGTTCGCAGAACCCAAAATACTGCGTTGATAAAGCGACGGTTATCCTGAGCAATCCCGCCCCGCTGGCCTCGTTGCCCGGACAAATGCGGTTCAAGCAACTCCTATACTTTGTCATTTATACCATGTCTGTGATAGGATGCATCCATCTTTCTCTCTCACGTCTTTTTAGATATTTCCATTTTATCACAATCCAAACTTCTTGTGTAGACGCTATCCATGCAAATTCTCACATTCACCCTTTACAACATACATCCCCCTATAACCTCGCAGCAGACAGCAAGTCCGATTCAAACTCCTTCATTCTGGCATCCTGATTAAAGAAATGGAATCCCCATATTTTATAATCATTGTCATCCGCAAATACAGTTACGGGGATGGCATTGTCCTTCAATTGGAGCAGGAACTTTTCTTTCCAGGCATCTTGTGCCAGCAAATGTGTGCCCTTCGGCTCAATAAAAATTTGCAGCTGCTCATATCCGTCCGCCTTCTCCCTTTGCAGAAACAAAACATAGTCCGGCTCAAATCGCTCGCCATTCTCAAACGAGTAAATGTGAACCTCGCGTTCATTTCGGACAAGGTAAATCCGATTATAAATTTTTTTCAGATTATCGACATACCCTCGGAAGTAGGCTACAAATACTTTTTCCGCTGAAGTACCATAGTTGTCGGTATAGGCAAACCACTCCTCTGCAGAGAGGTCAATTCTCCAATCACTATTTACTGATGGATCGTTCTGCGAAACACCAACGCCGCCGTCGTGCGGATCAGTATAGTTCACTATTTTATTGCGAAAGACATCGCAGATATTTTGTGCTCTAAATTCTTTTGTACCCATGTAGGTTTTCTCAATACCAGGAATTAAGCCGGCTATCTCGCCAAGCACATAGAAAACCGCCGCATAAAGAGTTTCTATTGTAGGCTGCTCATCTTTACTTTGAATGTCAATGTGGATAGCGCCAAGGTAGTCATCATCTGTGATAAACTGCCGTGTGGATGAGACATTCGGGAAATATGACCGCAGGGTGTTGAATTGATAAATCGGATACTTCATTAGCGCCTTGTTCACAACCGCGTAGTTGATTGCAGCGATTTCCTTAATGGACATATGAGCCGTTTTTAGATGTACAGGCGCGTCATTACAGGAGACCTCCTTCATAACTGCATCCGTACCCGATGCGCCTGTGGCGGCTCGAAAGCGGTATAGACCAACTCGGATGGCAGGTGGGAATCCCCGCACATCTTTGCGTTCTTTTATAACTCTATCGTTAATGAAAATCAAGCCATGTGTGTAGAGATCGTCTGCCTTAAACGATTCCTTAAGCACATACTCACGCTGTACGATTTTATCAGAATCAAGACCAATCTCACGAAGCGCATTGCGTAATTCCGCAACATAGCGATGATCATTCTGGCAATGATAATAAAGTGTCTCGCATACACGCAGTTCACAGTTTATATCCCCATCAAATTTTCGCTGAAACTTTGGCTGCTCATCATCTACCCGGAATGGACAATACCTTGCTCCACGTCCGATGAGCTGTGCCTCTGCAGTTGTGGCCGGTGATATGCTTTTGCTGCCAGATTGTCTCGTTTCATAGAGACGAACGATATCAAAAAGGTTTAAAACATCCCATCCTTCATCCAGCTTTTTGACTTCAAAGATGGCACGGTACGGGTTACCGGCATCTTCAAGAGAGTTCAGGAGGATTTGTTTCTGTGTTGCGTCTTTATCATCGTTTACGGAGACACAATGTCCCTCCGAAAAGTCATCCCGCAGCTCTGATGCCAATGTATCAAAGGAAATGCCATTGCCTGCAAAGTAGGCAAACGCTTTTTGCAGGACCTCATTATTGGAAACAGTGTAAAGATGATGCAGTTGTGATCCTGTCAGCTTATTTATCATCTCCAAAAACTCTGCCATAAAATTCTTGCTGTCTGCAATTTTAGCCGCCTTAAAAAGCACCACCGGTTTAATACTAAGCCGGTGATCCTGAAATACCTTCAGGCGATACTGACTGAGGACAAGCGCTTGCAATGCTCTTTCCATAACCGAAAGATCTGAGCGAAGCGTAATAATATCTTTGGAGTACCTATCGTTGTAGAACTTCGCGAGAGTATAGTCAAATATAATTTTGCTCTCATAGGCGGCACGTATTGCCGGATTTTCAAGATCACATGTAGCGGTAAACTCAAGAAGAATATTGTCAGTATTTCTGCTGAAGATGCTTTTAACCGTCTGCTCCCAAGAATGGTAGCGCGACTCTTCCTCTGCGGACATTTTCTTCTTTGTATCAACATTCAGGTGGTGTGCCTCATCGGAAATCAGCACGACCTTCTTGCCGTCAAAATCATCAAAAGACATCCCGCCCTCTTTTGCTGTCCACATATCCATATGGAGTCCCTGTGTGGTGGCAAAACAAATATTGATAGCGTTCTTGTCACACACCTGAAAGTTTTGCACCTCACAAATGGAGATGTGCTCACCGTTAAGCGCAATTTCCTTCGCAAACAGATACTTGGAAGACGCTGGATTACGAAAGTTCTCCCTTGTCTTTTCCACAATGTTCGAGAGGTTGACAAAGAATAGGAAGTTTCGATATCCCTGCTTATACAGGTATAGCATTAGGCCTGCCATAATGAGTGTTTTTCCGCTGCCAGTGGCCATATGAAAAAGAACCTGTGTTGGCTTCTGGCATAGCCGGCTCTCAAAGTAGGTAATAAAGTTTTCAAAAGCGGCCTTTTGATAGGGACGCAGTTCAAAGGACGGATTTAGGTTTTCCGGTATGTACCGGGGCATCTCCACATTAAGTCCGGCTTCCCGAAAGGCATCTATTTTTTCATATAAAAACGCCATAATCAGCCCTCCCCATAGAAACTTTTTGTGAAAGCCTTATCGGAATCACCAATGTCAAATTCTTCATCATCAATATCGCAAAGGTTGACATACAGTAGATTTTTGTCAAGAAGTTCCATGAGAAAGCGCTTTTGTTCATCAAGACTGAGCACAGAAAAATCTTCGGCAGCGCCCTCAATGTCTGCTGGTTTTACTTTGCAGCTGATGAAGCCAGATTTCACTATTCTGCTGTAAATGCCGGATAAGGTCTCACTGTTTGCCGCAGCTTCAATCTCGTCAACAAACGCTTGGTTCAGCTTCACGAGTTCACAATATACGAAAGAACCTCCACCCCTCCAGTTCATTTGCTCTGAAATGCCGCTCTGCTCACCGGAGATGACTCCGCATAGTCGAGGCACTGCAATCGAATCGATATAGTCCATTTGATCTATGCCAATATAATGTCTGCCCATTTTGTGAGCAGCTGCCGCGGTTGTCCCAGATCCAAGGCAGAAGTCAAGCACAAGATCGCCTTTATTTGTAAAAATATCCAGATAAAATGCAATGAATTCCTCCGGCTTTTTCCCGTTTCGGAATGAATATCCACCCTCGTCATTAACCAAATTATACTGCTGCACAAAATCCATAAAGTTTGGATAAGGAATCCGCGTTACATCAGCGTTAGTAGGCTTACCAGGATAATAAATGCCATTTTTATTCCCGTTTTTGGGAAGCTCAAACAGCCTAAACGGCAGCCCATCGTCTCCCATGCCGGGTACCGCAAAAAAAGTTCCCTCCGGGTACTGATTAATTAATTTTTCCAGATATGCAACATAAAAGCGGCCGCTTGAATTTTTCTCTCGAATGCTTCCTCGTATAGACATAGATTTCAATCCGCCGATATGTCCCGCTTTACAAGTGATCGTTACAGTATTCGGGAGATACACCTTTACATCTTTTCCACCCAGCGAGATCGTTTCATGGGGAATTTGCGGCAGAGCAATATCATATTTATAGTCTTTCTCCGTTTTGGCGATTTCTCGTTTTGGCATCTTGAAAGATTCACTTCTTGCATAGATCAGGGTATATTCAACGACGTCATTGAACTCTTTATCGCTGGTCAAACTCCGATCCGGATGTCGAACCAGAGTGTTCATGTCAAATTGATGGCAAGTTTCTCGTAAAATCTCATCAGCAAGGACACGCAAATAGGGGTATTGATGAAAACTGCACTGAGTCAATATAATCCCATCGCTCGCAAGAAGTCTGCGCGACAGTTGGAGTCGGGTTTTCATAAAAGAGAGCCAGGTGGATCGCAAAAACTTATCATTGTATCCAAAGCTATCTGACCCCGTATTGTATGGCGGGTCAATGTATATGCACTTTATTTTGCCTTCATATCGCTTTAATAGCGAGGCCAATACCAGCAGGTTGTTTCCCTTGATTATTAAATTATCAGTGCTAATAAATTCGTCGGTTTGTGCTTCAACAACTTTGTTTTCTTCTATTGAAAACCTCTTGGCCCCAGCAAATACCTTAGGATAAAGCAGCCTGTCAACTTCATTGGGCGCCAAAGATTCATTATAGAAAATCTCGCTGCGCTTCTGATCTTCTTTTGTCTGACCGCCCTCAAGAATGCAATCTTTGTACGGAAATACGAGTTCAACCTTGCCGGATGCAGACAGCATCTCTCCATTCTCATCAGCAAGTCCGATTTTGTTCTTAAAGCGAGTATAGCTGCCTGGGAGAAATTGCCGGTTGTTGATCACCCAAGCAAACTCCGTTTTATCAAAAACTTTGATGTCATCTACATCCGTGAAAAAACGGCTGCGCGTTTCTTCATTTTTAAGAAGAAGCCGAATCAATTGTTTGTCCATCTTCATCGCAGCTTCGCAGACCGCATTGCGTAGGAATGTGCCGTCTTCTGCCACAAACCTCTCATCTTCCTTCAATACTGTTCGTACAGTCTCATAAAAATCTGCCATCGTCCTTCCTCCTTTTTAGAACACTGCTATCGCCGTGTATCTGTATTTGTCCATAATAACATCTTTAATCGTATTTAGAAAGGAATTTTTTATTTCGGTCGATTGTAAAACGAAGTTGGACACTTAAGAAAAAGCCCATAGTGGCTGCGCCTAGGTAAAATGGCTATTGGAAACCACCATTACTACCTGGGAGGGCAATCACTATGGACAGCAAAAATGATACCACAGTTCAGGCAGAACGCAAGAGGGGACAGCACTTATACTATTCCTTAGGATCTGTTCACATAAGAACGTCAGTAATCAGCGCGAAATAGACAAAGGCGAGAAAGACAACATCGAGTTTATCATAGCGGGTGAAAATGCGGCGAAAGCGTTTGATTCGCCTAAATAAGCTCTCGACCTGATTTCGTTGTTTGTACAACTGCTCATCATAGCTCCAGGGATTTTTTCGGTTCCTCTTCGGTGGAACGACAGGCATATACCCAAGCTCCAGAGCCAGGGCTCTCGTTTCGTCACCTTCATAAGCCCGGTCCATCAGCAGATGAACCGGATGGTCCACCGGACCGAGCTGCCGCAAGAGAGCACGGCCTTCCGGAACGTTGCCGCAGTGTCCTGCAGACAATGCAAACGCTACCCCATCCCGATCAGATGCGGCGGCCATATGAAGTTTGGTATTCCATCCTCCTCGTGTTCTCCCGATGGACTGTGGCCCACTTTTTTCAAAGCGCCCATTCCATCTGGATGGACCTTGATGCAGGTGGAATCCAGGCTCACCTCATTTACTTGGACCTGGATGTTACCCAACTGCTGCAAATGCAGGAATACTGCTTGCAGGACTCCCTTTTTTGCCCAGCGGATTACCCGGACGTAGATCACATGCCAATCTCCGTATTCTTTGGGCAGGCTCCTCCATTTGCACCCGTTTTCTACGATGTACAGCACTGCGTTCAACACTTCCAGGTTGCTAATTTTTGCTGGCTTCCGCTGTTGGGGCGTGTTGACAATTTTCAAACAAGCCCTAAGTTCGCCATAGGATTGGTTTCCTCCTTTTTTGTAGGATTTTCTGTGCTTTTCTTCACCTCCTATAAGACCCCTGTGAGCTTGTATTTGAGCTGCGCGTTCCAGTCTTTGCCGTACTTCGGGACCCGGATTTCCACCCCGTAACTAGCCGCCCGGCACTTCTCCCGCATTTTCTTCGCCGCTGTGATCCCAGGCTCGTCATTGTCCAGCAGGAACTTGATGGCTTTCAGGTGGGAATGGTCCCGAAGGTAAGTGTCCAGAAGGCCGCTGTACAGCCCGCAGAGGGCGACGGCGTTGCTGTGGACCTGCGGGCAGAGGGTGCAGAAGCTCATGAGGTCGATGGGGGCCTCGAATACCGCCACCCAATCCAGAGCCGGGTCGCAGGGGAGGCGGAAGGCCACGTTCTTGTCGCTGCCTACCGCATCACCCTTGAAACCGGAGCCGTTCAGGTCATAGGTGCCGCGCTTGCTGGCGAACACCGGCTTGCCGCTGGCCTCGATGGTCTTGTACATCTGCTCAAAGTCGGTGCCCTCGCACCCCAGGCTGACGATGAGCACCGCCCCCAGGTTGGGGCTCTGCCCCAGGGAGGTGAGGGTCTCGGTGACCCGGTCCAGGTCGGGGGGGAGCTGGCAGCAGCCCTGGTGGTGGAAATAGCCCACAGTGCCCTGGACCTCGGTGACAATGGCCTGGGCCACATCATTGGCGCAGGTGACGCTGGGGATGACCCCCACCAGGTTCCGGGCGCCTACCCGGCCGTCGGGCCGGTGGAACCCCATAAATTCATAGCCCATCTCACTCATCCTCCTTCTTCCAGTCGCCGCGGCCCCGCATGCTGTCCAGGTTGTGGACGTGGACGTAGTCGCCGGGCTTTATCTCCTGGGTGGCGATGCCAATTTCCTCGCCGTATTTGGTGATCTGCTCCCCCACGTGAATTTCCGTCAGGGCAATTTTATGGCCGTAGGGGACATCCCCGTGGACGGTGAGGGTGAAGGATTCTCCACGCTTATCCCGCACCTCCACCTGGGTGCCGTCGGTGATGCCGTTTGCAAAGATGGTGGCGACGTTATCCAGGTCGCTCACCTTCAGGGCCAGGTTCAGAGCCATCTTTCATCGACCTCCTTTTATTCCTTTACCGCAAGTACCGCTACCCCGTCGGGGATGACCACCACGCTGGCGTCCTTCCCCTTCATCCCGTAGGCCAGCTCCAGGGCCTCGTCGGGGGTGGCGGCGGGAATCATGTTGGCCTGGCGCACCTGCTCCGGGGGGAGGTAGGTGGTGACCAGGATGACCGGGTGCTTTTTCAGGATGCGGGCGTAGATTTGGGGGCACCACTGCTCCGGGATGGTCTCCTTGGGGGGTATCTTGGAGAGGTACTGGTCGATTTCCTCCACGGTGCCCATGGTGATGAGCTTTTCAAAGTGGGTGCCCCCCATGCCGTCGGCGCAGGAGCAGCACATGATGATAACCCCGTCCTCCCCGGCGCAGGCCTCGGCGGTGGCAACCGCCTTGGGGGACTGGTAGAGGTTCTGGTCCAGGGGGTAGCCGCCGTTGGAGGTGATAACGATATCCCCGGTGATGCTGGGGCACTGGGAAAGGCTGCGGATAAACTCCACCCCTTTTTCGTGGGACTGGACCAGGTCGCCGCAGAAGGCGGCGATGATTTTCTTTTCCCCGTCCAGGGCCACATTAAAGGTGAATTGGACGTTCACCGCCCGGGCGGCGGCCACCATATCCTCATGGATGGGGTTCTTTTCCAGAACACCCGCCGCCGAATAGGGGCTGGCGATGGCCTTGTAGGAGTGGTTTTCGTTGACGGTGACCTCGGAGCAGATGCCGGGGAGGATGCTCTTGCGGCCACCGGAAAAACCGGCGAAGAAGTGGGGCTCGATGAAGCCCTCGGTCACCAGCAGGTCGCATTCCACCGCCAAGCGGTTTACCTCAAAATCCGCCCCGGAGGGCAGGGTGCAGATATGTACAAAGTCCTCCGGCTTAAAGGCGTCGTTGACGGCGATTTTCTCGTTGTCCACAATGGCGTCCCCGAACATCCGCCGCTGCTCCTCCGGGGTGGTGGCCCGGTGGAGGCCGGTGGCAATAAGGATGGTGATTTCCGCCTCCGGGCTGCCTGCCCGGATCTCCTCCAAAAGAATGGGGAGGGTGATTTTACTGGGCACCGCCCGTGTGTGGTCGCTGGTCACCAAGGTGACCCGTTTCTTTCCCTTTGCCAGCTCCGAGAGCCGGGGGGAACCGATGGGGTTTGCCAGGGCCTCCCGCACCAGCTCCTCTTCGCCTTTTTCGGCCTTGTAGTGGTGCATTTTGGCGGTGACCACCGCCTTCAGGTTTTCCTCCGCCACGTGGAGGTCCAGGGTGCCGGTGTAATAAGGGATTGGGATTGTTCTCACAGCTCATTCCTCCAGTCCTTCTAAAGAGCCCACCTTGTATGGTGTATACATGATTTCCCTTAACACAAACAGAATAATACAAAAACGCTGAAAAGTCAACAAAAAACTGAAAAAATTCTGCGTCTTTTACCATTATACACAAAGAATATATGAATAAATTATGAAAATATACCTGTTCGGGGGATGGTAGTGCCCAGTGTCCTGTTCCTGGGATTTGCTTTTCGGCCGCCTGAACGCCTTTTTTTTCCCCTTTTGGGCATAGGCCATCGGCCCAAGGACCACTCCTGGGGAGCAACCTTTGGGCTGATGAAAAAGAAGTCGGTATGTCAAAAGTATTCAAATCCCCTTTTTTGGGGTAAATTACATGGAGATAAGCCTTGAAAAGAGACAATCAAAGAAGCTAAAACGCCGGTTTTTTAAATTTCTTACAAGTTTGCGCTTCCCCTTATGCAGCAAACACTGGAGCCACTGGGTACTTATGTTCAGCTGGGAGGCAATCTCCTCTGGGCTTTGTCCCTCCATCCCCTTTTGGAGGATAAACTGCTGGCGCTGGGACATACGGGAGATATCCGCCAGAATCTCCGCTTTTGTATCAGGGCAGGCTATATCCAGAATGGGCCGCCCCAGCTCCTTGGCGTACCAATACAGCTGGTTTTCCTTTTCGCAAAGGGGAAGGTAGACATAGCTCATAACATGGGTGGCGTTTTCAATGCACCACCGCTGTAAGCGCATATCGCGGGTGCCCCGCGCCGCCTCCCCTTGAGGCGGCGGCAGGGTGGGGGCGATCACCCGGTCCACATTTTTCGGTAAATGGATGCTCATCATCTTCTGACGGCCCTTTTCGGCTACCTGGGTGATGGTGATCTTCCTATCCTGGTACTTCTCATCCGATAATATGACTAAACTGATGATATCATACAGCTGCTTGAAACTTTTTTGCCTCCAGTAAACCAGAAATTCCACCTCCTGATGCTGATCCAACAGCATCTCCAGGTTGACTAGGAAGTCGCCAAAGGTGGCCCAGTCGTAGATTTCTGGATGCCCTATGAATGTACAGACGAACGTTTTTTGTACGTTAGCTTCATCCATAGCTTTTTCCCCTTTCAATCATTGTAGTTCATTTTTATATGAAATATAGGCATATTTTTATGAAATTAGAGAAGTGGATAAAAAAGACTTCAAAGAGTAGAATGGTTGTATCCTGTATAAGGGTGTGGATGTGATACAATATGGTAGAAAAGTATAAACAACAATACCGTACCCTGGGGTTGAACATCGCTTACTATCGAAAACAACGTGGATTGACCCAGGAACAGCTTGCAGAAAAGGCTGGGGTGGAACGGTCACGAGTTAGTAAAACGGAAATTGCCTGGACCGGAACCAGCCTAGATACTATTTTTCGAATTGCAGAGGCTCTTGAAGTGGAATCCTATAAGTTACTGATTCAACGTGATTGATAATATTTTGCAAAAGGCTGGGAACCTGTTAAAGTTCCTGGCCTTTTTTATGTTGATTTTATCCACTCTTAATCATTGTACTTCATTATTATATGAAATGCAAGCATATTTTTATGAAATTAGAGAAGTGGTTAAAAAGAATGTCGCGGGGTAAAATGGGTACATCTTGTATAAAGCGTGGATGTGACACGATATGATAGAAAAGTATAAACAATTATACCGTACTTTGGGGCTGAACATCGCCTACTATCGAAAACAACGTGGATTAACCCAGGAACAACTTGCAGAAAAGGCTGGGGTGGAACGGTCACGAGTTAGCAAAACGGAAATTGCCTGGACCGGAACTAGCCTAGATACAATTTTTCTAATTGCGGAGGCCCTTGACGTGGAACCCTACAAGCTATTGATTCAAAGGGATTGAATTTAAGAAATCTGTGTAATGGAACAGTTTCATGTAGCTTTATCTCTGGGGAGGGAGGCTTGCAATCCGTCCCGGCAGCCGGTATAATAATTGTTGAGACAGACAATAAAGAGGAGGTGTTGAGATGAACGAACAAGCATTGCTTGCAGCTATTGGTACTATGATGGATGAGAAGT
>OFFR01001377.1_pt1 | contig 10500 bp, 7 predicted proteins | sample 1521421 | NCBI WGS metagenome assembly OFFR01 (sample SAMEA3504087, study PRJEB24116) | mouse gut metagenome | biome: mouse gut; feature: mouse-associated habitat; material: faeces | place: Denmark | collected 2011 | reverse complement strand
ATAGACGCCGGAGCCTCTTTTTCATGGACACCCTCAATCAACGCCGGGGAACCGGTATCGGCCGCCGACAAGTCGCCCGGCAAGCAATTGCCTTACGTGCCGAAGCGAAGCGCTTCGGCCACGCTGCGTGTCAGCCACTGCGGGTGGTCATTCCTCTACAAATGGTGCCATTACTCGCAACGCTACACTATGTCGAGCAACGACGCCACCCTCACCGGGCATCTGCCTCCATACTATATGAGCAACATAGAGTTAGAGAAAAACATAGACCTGCGTTTTGCCGGGCTGTCTCTGAAACTGGCCGTCAACAATTTGTTCAACGAAGATTATCTTTCTGTGCTCTCACGCCCCATGCCCGGCATAAATTTCGAGTTTTTCGTAGGCATCACGCCACGTCTGGGCAAGCGCTGACATGACGCAAAGCCCTGTGTGAACTATCGGTAACGAGATTTGTTATAGTATTGGCATTGCGAAAAGCGACATTTTGTCAGCCGAAGTCCAAGCTCAGCTATTTGGCACGGAATGTGCATTATACTATGTCAGAAACATTACTAATAAAACACTAAACTCACATACTATGAAACTTAAACCTCTGGCCGACCGCGTCATCATCCGCCCGACCGCAGCAGAAGAGACCACCGTCAACGGCATCATCATCCCCGACAGCGCCAAGGAGAAACCCCTCAAAGGCACCGTAGTAGCCGTGGGCAACGGTACCAAAGACGAAGAAATGGTACTTGCAGAAGGAAATGAAGTTTACTACGGCAAATATGCCGGCACCGAGCTCGAAATCGATGGCGAGAAAGTGCTCGTGATGCGTCAGAACGAAGTGCTCGCTGTAATTGAAAAATAAAAAATTTCAGACTACTATGGCTAAACAAATTGAATTCAATATCAAAGCTCGCGAAGAACTCAAAAAAGGTGTCGACGCTCTTGCCGACGCCGTAAAAGTGACACTCGGTCCCAAAGGACGCAATGTCATTATCGACAAAAAATTCGGTGCCCCCCACATCACCAAGGACGGTGTGAGCGTAGCCCGCGAAGTAGAACTCGAAGACCCCTTCCAGAACATGGGCGCGCAGCTCGTCAAGGAAGTTGCCTCAAAGACTGGCGACGATGCCGGTGACGGAACCACCACTGCTACCGTACTTGCACAGTCCATCATCAACGTTGGTCTGAAGAACGTTGCCGCCGGTGCCAACCCCATGGACATCAAACGCGGTATCGACAAAGCCGTAGCCAAGGTCGTTGAGCAAATCAAGGGCATGGCAGAAGAGGTAGGCGACGACTTCAAGAAAATCGAAGACGTGGCACGCATCTCTGCCAACAATGATGAAGCCATTGGCCGTCTCATCGCCGAAGCCATGAAGAAGGTCAAGAAAGAGGGCGTGATTACCGTCGACGAAGCCAAGGGCACCGAAACCACCGTCGACATCGTTGAAGGTATGCAGTTCGACCGCGGATACATCTCCCCCTACTTCGTGACCAACACCGAGAAGATGGAATGCGAGATGGACTCACCCTACATCCTTCTCTACGATAAGAAGATATCCAACCTCAAGGACCTCCTCCCCATCCTCGAAGCCAGCGCACAGAGCGGACGTCCCCTGCTCATCATCGCCGAAGATGTCGACCAGGAAGCTCTCGCCACTCTCGTCGTTAACCGTCTGCGCGGTTCGCTCAAGATTTGCGCCGTAAAGGCTCCCGGATTCGGCGACCGTCGCAAGGAAATGCTTGAGGACATCGCCATCCTCACCGGCGGCGTGGTTATATCCGAAGAAAAGGGCATGAAGCTCGAATCAGCCACCGTCGACTTCCTCGGACGTGCCGAAAAGGTTGAAGTCAACAAAGAAAACACCACTATCATCAACGGCACCGGTGCCAAAGACGGCACATCGTTCACCACATGCCAGCAGTGTCAAGGCACGGGTGTGATCCAGCAAGTACAGCAGACCATCCTCGGACCGCAATACGTCCAGTCGGAATGCCCCGTATGCCACGGAGAAGGCAAGACAATCCTTGAGAAATGTACCCACTGCCACGGAACCGGTGTAGAGCATCGCGAACAGACCGTGACCATCAATATTCCTGCCGGAACAGCCGGAGGTTCCATACTGACAGTCAAAGGCCGAGGCAACGCCCCGATGTATGGCGGAACAAACGGCGACCTGCTCGTAGTGGTTGAAGAGATAGCCCATCCCGAACTGATCCGCGACGGAAACGATGTGGTCTACAACCTCATGCTCGACTTCCCGACAGCCGCTCTCGGCGGATCGGGTGAAGTACCGACAATCGGTGGCCGTGCACGTCTGAAAATCGCCCCGGGAACCCAACCAGGCAAGATCCTCCGACTGCGTGGAAAAGGACTCCCCTCGCCCGACGGTTCCGGCACAGGCGACGAGCTTATCAACGTGATGGTCTACGTCCCCGAACACCTATCCGACGCTGAAAAGGCCGACATCGAGAAGCTACGCGACGCTCCCGGAATGCAGCCATCGGAATCTGTCAAGAAACAGATTTTCAGCAAGCTCCGCCATATATTCGACTGAAACACTAATTAATCATAATAGCTCAGACCCACCCACGATCCGGCACAAATCGTGGGTGGGTCAGTTTTTTTCGCAACCATTTCAAGAGTTCAAGCGTTAAAGAATCAAAACAACATTTAATTCATCACGCACAGACTCATGAAATCATCACTCCGACAAGTAGCCACATTTCTGGCAGCCGCAGCAATCTGCACATCCCAGCTATCTGCAAAAAACATGGTTGAACAGCAACAGGACTCCCTGCTCAAATCCCACAAGATAGTGACCATCGACGGAAAACCGAGCAACACTCAGGCTCATATCGACTCGGTCAAATCGCTAATAGAGAACTTCTATTACGACCAGTTCCGTCATTTCCAGGATCCCGACGCACCCTACTTCCTCTTCATGAGCCGCGACGCCACTCTTGCCATGGGTATAGGCGGAGCCGTCAGAATGCGTGGCTATTACGACTGGGACGGTGCCATTCCGGCGGCAGGATTCGCCCCCTATCTCATTCCAATGAATCCCGACCCGACCAAGATGAAAAGTTTCAACACCACCCCTGCCGGCACATGCCTTTTCTTCCGTGTCATAGGCCAGAACAAAACCCTCGGCAACTACCAGCTCTATATTGAAGCCAACTTCAACGGATATCAGGCACGCGACTTCCACCTGAAAAAAGCCTATGCCATCATTAACGACTTCACCATCGGATATGCCAGCTCCACGTTCAGCGACCCCTCGGCCATGGCTCCGATAGTCGACGCTCAAGGCCCCAGCAACAAAATATCACCCACTTCAGTACTTGTCCGCTGGATGCCGACATTCAAAAAGAACTGGGTGGCCGCCGTATCGCTCGAGACACCATCAACAGCCCTGACCACCGACTCCACGACAGCCAAAGTGGACAACTGGCTCCCCGACCTCGCGGCATTCATCCAATACCAGTGGGACAGGACATCACATGTCAGACTCTCAGGCATTGTCCGCTCGCTATCCTACCGCGACCTGCTGACAGAGAAAAACCATAACAAAATAGGCTGGGCACTGATGCTCAGTTCCGTTGCCCACCCTACCGACCGCATAACAACATACGCCACCATCAACTATGGCAAAGGCTATGAATCCCTCGGAAGCGACCTGATGATAGGAGCCTACGATCTGATCCCGACAACAGGCGTTCCCGGACGGCTCTACGCCCCGGCATCACTGGGGTGGAGTCTCGGAGTACAGTACAATTTCCGTCCCAACCTCTTTGTCAGCACCTCATTCAGCCAGACCCGATTCCTCCCTAAAGACAACATCAATCCCGACGAATACCGTTACGGAATGTGCGGCGACATCAACATCTTCTGGAACCCGACACCCCGAATCCAGCTCGGCGCGGAATTCGACTATGGCAAACGCAAAAACTTCAGCGGACAGTCGCGATGGGCCAAACGGATAGGAGCTGTGGCCCAGTTCTCCTTCTGAAAAACCACCCGACAAACCATCATGGCGATCCGGCAACAATGTCAGATCGCCATTTTTTTATTGCTATTTGCGCAGAAAAGCACGCAAGTAACAGAATTATTGCTTAATTTTGCAGTCTCAAACAAAACATTCAACACAACAAACCATGAACGAGTTAGCTACTAAATACAATCCTGCCGAAGTGGAGGACAAATGGTACGCCTATTGGCTTCGCCACAACCTGTTCCACAGCACTCCCGACGCACGTGAGCCTTTCTGCATCGTCATCCCACCGCCAAACGTGACCGGTGTGCTCCACATGGGCCATATGCTCAACAACACCATTCAGGACATCCTTGTGCGCCGTGCAAGAATGGACGGCAAGAATGCCCTCTGGGTACCCGGAACCGACCATGCCGCTATCGCAACAGAAGCCAAAGTGGTAGCGAAACTCGCCGAACAAGGCATAAAGAAGTCCGACCTCAGCCGCGAGGAATTCCTCAAACACGCATGGGACTGGACCCACAAATATGGCGGTATAATCCTTGAACAGCTCAAAAAACTCGGCGCATCATGCGACTGGGAACGCACCGCCTTCACCATGGACGACATCCGCTCCCGAAGCGTGATCCGCGTGTTCGTCGATCTCTACCGCAAAGGTCTCATCTACCGAGGCAAGCGCATGGTCAACTGGGATCCGAAAGCGCAGACCGCACTCAGCGACATCGAAGTTGTCTACAAGGAAGAACACAGCAAGCTCTATTATCTCCGCTACAAAATTGTCGGCGAGGACGGATATGCAATCGTAGCCACAACACGTCCGGAGACCATCATGGGCGACACGGCAATGTGTATCAACCCCGAAGATCCAAAGAACCAGCATCTGCGCGGAAAGAAAGTCATCGTGCCTCTGGTCAACCGCGAGATCCCCGTCATCGAGGACTCATACGTTGACATCGAATTCGGCACAGGATGTCTGAAAGTGACACCGGCTCACGACATGAACGACTACATGCTCGGACAGAAACACAACCTCCCCAGCATCGACATTTTCAACCCCGATGCCACCGTCAGCGAGGAAGCCGGAATGTATGTAGGCATGGATCGATTTGACGTGCGCCGTCAGATTGCCAAGGATCTCGAAGCAGCCGGACTGATAGAGAAAGTGGAGGAATACGAGAACAAAGTGGGCTACTCCGAACGCAACTCCGACACCGTAACCGAGCCCCGTCTCAGCGACCAATGGTTCCTCAAGATGGACACCCTCGCAAAACCGGCACTTGAATCCGTTGAGACCGACATCATCAAATTCATCCCCGAGAAATTCAAGAACACCTACCGCCACTGGATGACAGAGATCAAAGACTGGTGCATCTCACGTCAGCTATGGTGGGGACACAGAATACCGGCCTACTACCTGCCCGACGGCTCATTCGTGGTGGCGGAGACCGCAGAAGAAGCCCTGACACTCGCACAGGAGAAAGATCCGGCACTCACCGCCGCCGATCTGCATCAGGACGAAGACTCGTTCGACACATGGTTCTCATCCTGGCTATGGCCCGTGGCACTCTTCAACGGCATCCTCGAACCGGACAACGAAGAGATCAACTACTACTATCCGACCGCCGACCTCGTGACCGGCCCCGACATCATCTTCTTCTGGGTAGCGCGAATGATCATGGCCGGATACGAATTCATCGGCAAGCCCTTCAACAACGTCTACTTCACCGGTATCGTGCGCGACGAGATAGGCCGCAAGATGTCAAAGCAGCTCGGCAACTCTCCCGATCCGCTGGATCTGATCGCCACATACGGAGCCGATGGCGTCCGCGTAGGCATCATGCTCTCCGCGCCTGCCGGCAACGACATCTTCTTCGACAAGAAACTCTGCGAGACAGGCCGCAACTTCTCCAACAAGATCTGGAACGCCTTCCGCCTTGTCAAAGGATGGGAAGTAGATGAAAACGCACAGCAGCCCGAATCTTCGGCCGCCGCTTGCGCATGGTTCGAATCAAAGCTCTCCGCATCGATAATCGAGATCAACGATCTGATGGCTAAATTCCGAATCTCGGAAGCTCTTAAGGAGATCTACCGACTCTTCTGGGACGAATTCTCATCATGGTACCTTGAGATGGTGAAACCGGCCTACGGATCCCCCATCGACGGCAAGACCTACCGGACTACCCTTCACTATTTCGACTCACTCCTGCGTCTGCTCCACCCCTTCATGCCGTTTATCACCGAAGAGCTCTGGCAGCATCTGGAAGAAAGAGCCGACGGCGAATCAATCATGTATGCCCCCACTCCGCAAGCCATCCAGCCGGATGAAAAGACGCTTGAAATGATGGAACACGTCAAGGAAGTGGTCAACGGCCTCCGCAATGTCCGCGCGGTCAAGAATATTCCCAACAAGGACACACTGACCGTCAATGTGATCGGCACCTGGGACAAAGCCGAAGATGCTGTGATCATGAAGCTGGCCAATGCATCGGCAATCAACCATAACGCTGAAAAAGACCCTGCGGCAGCCACATTCATGGTGGGCACCACAGAAGTCAACGTACCGCTTTCGGACAATATCGACGTAGAAGCCGAGCTTGCCAAACTGCGCAAAGACCTCGACTACTATCAGGGCTTCCGCACCTCAGTCATGAAGAAACTGTCGAACGAACGGTTCGTGGCCAATGCCCCTGCTGCCGTTGTCGACGGCGAACGCCGCAAACTTGCCGACGCCGACGCCAAGATCGCAAACCTCACCGCAGCCATCGAGGCCCTATCAAAATAATCCACACGCCTCAAGACAGCAGGCAACCAACCATAAAATCAGTCCGGTCATTTTGTGATCCGGACTGATTTTTTTGTTGCGACTTAGGGTAAATACGAAAGTAAAGATATAAATTATTGTTATCTTTGTCGGAGAACCAAACACATAGACACAAATGCGCAAACTTTTCATCCCAATCATCACATTTATCCTGGCCGCGACTCTGTTCGGATGTAACAGCGATTCCAAACACAAATCCACAGTCCCATCAGATGCCGAAGAGGAGATGTTTATGCTCGTGTTCGAACCGAATTACGAAGGCCGGCATGACGATGCTGTCTCCGTCGCCGATTCCCTGCTGTCGAACTGCCAGATGTCAGACTCACTGAAAGCGTTTATCATGATTGAACGTGATGTGGCTCTGATCAATATGGGCAGAAGTGACGACGGCTTCCGATTTGCCGACACATTGATCACTTTCGGCAAAGAAACCGGGATCAATGAGGCCGTGTTGCAAGGGCTGACAGCCAAAGGCCTGATCTATCGCCGCAATGGCGAACAGGACTCGGCAATCTCAAACTATTCAGAAGCCCTCAGCATTGCTATAGCCGACAAGAACATAGAATGGGAACAGGCAATCACCGAGTATCTGGCCATAGCCTACACCGAGGGAAACCGTCTGGAAGAGGGACACCAGTTCATTATCCGCGCTCTGGATCTCGCCAAAGAGATGGGCGACACAGCTGCCATTCTTCAATCCGTGGGCACTCTGGCCGGCAATCTCGCGAAATCAAAAGACTACACCAACACCATCAAAGAGCTGCGCTCTTATGAGGATCTATTCAATACCGCGCCACCTACATTCCGGATCAAGTATCTGACTCCCCTTTTCCACTCCTATCTAAGTCTTGATTCTTTGGATAAGGCCGAAAAGATATTGTCGGAGGCCGAAGATATCTCCAATCTGTTTCCACACGAACATTACCAATGGATAATAGTCAGACTATTACGGGCAAAACTCTATCACGCCCAAAAACGCTATGCCGCCGAATACGCCATCTATCAGGAAGTGGACACCATCGGACACGGCACCATCGGACGTCAGCTTGAGGACATGATGCTTGAAAAGGCCAAGTGTCTCGCTTGTCTGGGACGCTCAGAAGAAGCCTTCGGGATGATGGAAATGGCATATTCCGCCCTTGACTCGACACGCAACTCGCAACTTCAGAAAGATCTGAGCGATCTATCTGTCAAATATGACACATTGACAAAACAGATCGAGATCGAACGTCTCGGACGTCAGCGGTGGATCATGATCTACGTGATAACAATCTGCATTGTATTGCTCGCGGCATTGGTATTCCTGTTCATATACTACAGATCACGCAGCCGCCGTCGGCTCGCTCAGGAACGCAAAGAGCAATATCTCAGCGGACTTGAAGAGGAACGCAGCCGCATGGCCCGTGAGCTCCACGACGATATCGCCGGACAACTGACCGGCCTGCAATGGGAAATACCCAACATGTCGCAGGAAGAAACCTCACGGAGGATAATGGCCATAGGACAGCGCGTACGCACAATGTCCCACGAGATGATGCCGCCACAATTCGCCACTCAGACCTTGTGCCAGCTGCTGATCGACTTCACAGGGAACTTCAACACGACCCACAAATCGCCCCGTATCGCCATCACAGATGAGGGCGCATACGACTGGAACCGCCTCTCTGTCCGCGAATCCTACGAACTCTACCGAATAGTTCAGGAAAGCGTCAACAACGCATTGAAACATGCCGATGCAACAGAGATCAAAATAACACTCGACGGCGACGAACGCTTCAAACTGACAATTGAAAACGACGGCGCAAAGGCTTCAGAAGAGAACATATCGTCAGGAGCCGGAACAAACACCCTGCGCACAAGAGCCGAGATCATAGGATGCAATCTATCGGCATCCTGCACGGACGGCATCTACACCCTAACCATAGGACAGAAATGAAAAAGATTCTGATAATCGATGACCACCCCATTGTTCTGGAAGGAATCCAGGCATTGCTGTCGGCCAAAGGATTCTCTATAGTAAAGGCCGGTTCCGCCGACATGGCCCGTATGGCCATACAGCACATCCGCGACATTGACATGGCAGTGTGCGATCTGCAGCTCGACAACAATACCGACGGGCTCGATCTGATAGCCGACATGAGACGCAACGACTACAATGGGCCGGCTATCATCTACACGATGCATGATGAGCTATGGAATGTCCCACGGCTACAGAGTGCCGATCTGGACGGAATAGTGCTCAAAGGCGACAGCATTGACGAACTGATCCTCGCAATCGAGACCGTAGCCGGAGGTGGGAAATACTATAGTCCTGCCTTCATGAAACGGAAAACAGAGACATTGCAGATCAACGGTATCCTCTCATCCCGGTCACTCGAGATTCTTGAACTCATAGCTCAGGGCAAAGGCAACCGCGAGATAGCCGACAGCATTTTTGTGGGCGAGAAAGCCGTGGAATACCACCGAACCACAATACTGAAAAAACTCAATTGCAAAAACATGACAGAAGCTGTCAGCCGGGCCATAAATCTCGGACTGATTCGTGGAACCTGACAGAAAGAACAATCAAAATAACTACAGGATGCTCCGTCACACGATGTCTGTGGCGGAGCATCCTGTTTTTCGGGATTTCCCTAAAACAACTTTAGTGAATCACCTAATTATTTAATTATCAGCACATTTACTTAGATCAACATTTCATAATTACGCATAATTTTTCTTAACTTTACATTCGAAAAAACAATCACTATTATCTGAAAGATCATTCACCAATCTCTCCATTGTCTCAATGAAAACGCTTTTAGTCGTAGATAACCACCCGTTCACAGCAGAAGGCTTATACCGGATACTGACCGATATGGGGTTTCACGTAGTGAAAGCATCGACAGCCGGACAGGCATTGCTCGCCACAGAGCATATACGGGGAATAGACCTGATGATCTGTGAGATGAGCATGAACGAACCGACCGAAGGATTAGAACTAATAAGACAGCTCCGGAGTCGAGGAAAAGCAATACCATCACTGATCTACACCCGAGAATTAGGATCGTGGGGAATAAGCCGGATCATGAGCGCCGAGGTGGACGGAGTGGTATTCAAACATGAAAATATCCACGAACTGATAAAGGCAATAGAATACGTGACGAGTGGCAGAACCTACTTCAGCACCGCCTTCTCCCGACGTCAAAAAGCGATCGAACACGCAAAGGACGGCCTCTCGGCAAAGACCATCAGTATTCTTGAGTGCATAGCATCCGGCGAGAGCAACAGTCAGATAGCACAGAAAATGAATATCGGAGAAAAGGCTGTGGAATATCACCGAAGCACCATTCTTCGCCGACTATCATGCCGGAACATGGCCGAAGCCGTCTACCGGGCCATAAAAGAAGGTATAATCAACTGCGAAAACTAAAAAAGATAACTTCCCTATATAAAACACACAAAACACACACGGATTCCACAATCCAAACTCTCGCAACAATCTCTCCTCCCCCTCCCCGGAAACGTCCGGCAGCTCCCCCAGGCTCCCCAGACCGAAGCACCGCAGGAAGGCCGGGGTGGTGCGGTAGGAGATGGGGCGCCCCGGTAGCTCCAGCCGCCCGGCCTCCTCCACCAGCCCTTTTTCCACGCATTTTTTCAGCATGGTGTAGGTGGTGGTCTTGCTCCATCCCACCTGTCCGGCGGCCGCGGCGG
>OFFR01001370.1_pt1 | contig 10525 bp, 10 predicted proteins | sample 1521421 | NCBI WGS metagenome assembly OFFR01 (sample SAMEA3504087, study PRJEB24116) | mouse gut metagenome | biome: mouse gut; feature: mouse-associated habitat; material: faeces | place: Denmark | collected 2011 | reverse complement strand
GATTCTCACGTTTGCCCTCATTGCCATCCTCATTAGAAGATTTTAAACAGGCTCTAACGCCGTCTGACCGAAGCTGGGAGGATATCTCCCGATACAATTCCTCCTCGCCAGCATAGGGGACAATTACCTGAATGCCTTGCTTGTCAATCAGACGGTAAGCATCTTCTACCTGAACATAGTCCTTTGCTTTCAGCCACTTGATAAGAGCTGGATCATCCTCTAAGTGCCGGAAAAGCCGGGTATAATACTCCGAAATATGCCCAGGATCATGAATATCTACCGGCCCGTTTGCCAGCATATTTTTGAGAACTGCCGCCCCTTTGCTATACCAGTCCCCCGGATAGAGCTTCCCGCTGTCCTCCGGTTCAAAGATTACGACTTGTCCTGGCTGCGGCAGTAAGCCATTCCGATTGCAGCGACCAGCGGCTTGGATGACAGCCTCCAGTGGGGCCAGCGCACGGTACATGACCGCAAAATCCAGATCCACTCCGGCCTCGATACACTGGGTTGCTACTACATGGCAGGGCAGCTTATCTTGCAAACGTTTCTTAATGATGCTAATGGTTCTGGTGCGGTGGGCTGGGCAGAGATCGGTGGTCAAATAAAACACAGAATTTTCTTCACACAGCAGTTTCAACAATTCGTACAGCGACCGGGCATGGCGGCGCAGATTGACCACCGCACATACGCTTTCCTGTTGAGACATTTCTTCCGCGATGATGGACAGCGGTACTGGCGCATCCAAGCGCCAAGTTACCTCGGTTCGATGAAGCCTTTGATACAGCTGAGGATGATCCGGCAAGATCTCCGCAGGATGCCAATTTAATTTGGGAAGTACCTCAAACGCTGGCTGAGTAGCGGTCGAAAATACCATGGAACAGCCGTAGTCTTTGCATAGGGTCTGAACCGCCTGCAGGGTGGCATGAATCAGATGAGAAGGGAGACTCTGAGCCTCATCGAACAAGATCACACTGTCTGCGATGCTGTGCAGCTTCCGGCAGTCGGTGGGACGGCGGGCAAACAGAGACTCAAAAAACTTGACCGATGTTGTGATGATAAAGGGGGCATCCCATCGGGCTGCTAACTCCCGCCCCGCTTCATCCAATTTGCTCTGACTGTGGTCTGACAGGATCTCCGGGATAATATTTTGATAGACGCTCTCGCTCTGCTCAGTCAGCGTCAGGAATGGAAGTACCAGAATAATACGTCGTTTGTGATAGCGGATGCAGTGCCGCAGGGCAAAGTGGAGTAAAGCCAAGGTTTTTCCAGTGCCGGTAGGGGCGGTCAAGTTGAAGATACCGGGAGGATTTTCTTCTCCGGCTGTGCCGCAGCGGTCATAGACCTGAGTCCGCAGCCGGTTCAGCTCTGGGTCCGACTTGGACTCAGCCTGTATCTGCTGACGGTAAACCTCCAAGCGTTCCAAAAGAAACTCAGGGCAGAGCAGGTGGGCATCCCGCTCCAGGATACCGGCAGAAGCACTGTAGTCAGCATCCACCAGACAGGAGAACAGCAGCCTGGTGTGGAGCATGGTTTCTACAGGTCCTTCCGGTGAGACATCCAGAAGAAGCGGGAGTGTAAAATCTGGAAAATCTCGGGCAAATGCCTGCATAGCCTGGGTAAACTCCGCTTTGCCTGACAAAGCGGCTTCTTTACCAGAGCGGCAGGTGACCGGACCGGCAAGAGAATTTTGCAAATCTGACTTCAGCTGTGTGAAGGATACCAGCCCGTCGTGATGACCATAAATCACTTCGACAGCGGTACGAAAGGCCGCCTTGTTTCTGGACAGTCCGTATAAAAAAGCAGCTCCACCGACTGCGTGGTCCACTCCAGAAGCCGTTCCTTTTAAAACATCCTGAAACCGCTGGCTGTATTTCCCGAAGTCGTGGAGCAGACCGCACAGACGGGCTTCCTCCGCTCTGTGAATTTCTGCACCGAATTGCTGTGCTAAATGAGACGTTTTTAATAAATGGCTCTGGTTGGTCTCCTGAAACCCATCCATATCAGGAGACTTTGCATAGTAAATTTGGTACATAATTTTATTCTCAGTCCTTTAATTTTGTAGTAGATACGATTTATAATACATTATTTGCTAAAGATAAACAAGATACTTGGGCTTGAAAGAAGAATTTTGATGCAATTGGTGAGTTTTTAATTTCCGGCCTTGAACGACCGAGACTGTGACGGTCTATATTCCATGCTGAGATTCACAAACAAAACAAGGGCAGACCTGACCATCAGTTCTGCCCTTGAAATAAATGAATAAAATTTTCTATTCGCGATTGATAGTTATACCTAAAGTGTTTTCGAGTTCAGACAAGACTTCATTAACCTTATCATATGTGCTTTTAATGGCATTATCATACACAAAAGTGTATTCTCGCTCAGTACCAATGTCAATTATTTTTTGTTTGAGATTGTCCACATTATCAACGAGTTCACCATCAAAATAGATATCTTTTTCCTCTATCCGAATTTCTGAATTTTTATTTTCTTTAGATAAATCTGATTTGGATGGTTTGTTTGTGCTTATAGAGCTTCCTGAGACTACACCACTACCGTCACCCGTTCCAGCCCCAAAACGCAAATTTGGTAGCACAAAGATAACTACACCAATAATTACAGCAATCACAGCAAGAGCGGAACCTATGATTCCCAATATTTTCCTCATGAAATAATGCCTCCACCAAAAAATGAATTACTTCAACTTGCCTTCGGATTCACTCGATATCTAAAATTCCCATTATTTGCTTGCGTTTCAGCGTCTCTAAGTGCTGTATCAACTATCTCAAAGTCCTTTATATATACTTTATCAGGATCATATGAAAAAACAATGCGCACTACAGTTGAGTTTGTATCAATATTTTGAGTATTCTCGGAAATAAACATTCGCAGATTTCGTTCAGCGCGGCTGCGATCAGTATCATTCCGGATCTCAATTCTATTTTCGCCATTTGGGTCAGCTACTTTGCCATAAGACAAATAGCGAATTGAGTTATTTGAATTATTGCTAAGGGCAACATTAAGTATGATTATTTCATCATCTAAGGCTTGGTATGCCTCGAGTTTACTTTCTGCACTTTCAAGTCTTTGGAAGAGTTCATCAAGATTCCCTTCATCGAGCATCGCTAATGCTTCGGTAAGTTCCGCAGACAGTTCACTAATTTTACCAGCTTGTTCGATATTCTCCTGCTGAACTGCTCCAAGCTTGCTCTGTGCTTCAGAAACTAACTTACTGTTCTCATTCATCACCATGAAAATCATAATCATAATGACATCGAGCAGAGCCGTAAGTTCAATAACGATGTCCCGTTTCCTTCTGCGTCGCATACTGAATCCTCTTTTCCTCGTCGTGTTGATGAATCAGATAATCGGCATCATCAAGGGCACGTTCTAAGTCGGCTGAAAGCCATGAATCACCGATTTTGAACCCTATAGCACAAATTAGGCCTAACAAAGTTGTATTAAGAGCCGTCTCAAAATTGGCAGAGATAGCATCTGTACTAGACAAATTCATCAGGGAAATGACAGTACCCAAAATACCGAGTAATGGAAAAACAGCTGTAATGTTGATATACAATGTGTATTTTTTTGAAGCATCCTTTGAATACTTAATTAAATCGTCTACACAACCATCTGTGATATTCATATTCGCCTGTCGTCCAATACGTATATTAGCTTCTGGACGGTTGATTTCTACCAACTTTGCAATTGTGTGCTTTGTTCCGAACCATTCAAATATGTTGAAAAGAGCAAGGCCTACAATAATCCAGGAAACAGGTGAGGAAAAAATATTTATAATAGTTGCCATGCTAATCCTCCGTTCGACAGTTTTGTACATAGCAATTATATTACAAAAGCCGTGTTTGTCAACAAGGGGGCTGCGAAGTACGGAACTCGATTCGTAAAACCGAGGCCGCCTACCCGAAGATAGGCGGCCATGCAGTATCTTGGTTAATTAGTTTCCCTTTGCTGTCACCACGGGTTTTGCGACTGTCTGATAGCTGTCATTCTTGGCTTCGACGGTCAGTTCCACTTCTGTAATACTTTCCAGTTCTGTGATACCGTTTTCTTCCAGAGACGAACCCATCAATTCCACGTCCAGTATACCACTGCCGCCGGGAGCCACAGTTCTGCTGTAACAGATAAAGTCGGTCATATATCCGTTCACAGATATAGAATCGTAATCCACATCAAAGTCCAATACCTGATTCGTGCTATTTTCCACCAGTAGCAGGAGGTGGATATCATTACTGAGTTCGAAAGAGTCCGGCACCAAGCCTTTGGAGACAATATGGATCCCATCCTCCTGGTAAAGCTCTTCTCCGGAAGGATCGTAGGAGGCGTTCCCGCCCGGAACTGTCAAAGTCAGTGACTGCGGCACCACCAGCGTATCCCGGTCGCTGTCTTTTGGCTCAATGGTATATGTAACCTGTCCAAGAGCCTCCAGACCAAACGCCACCTGGTAGGATTCGTCCAGCATATTGGAGAGATTCATGGTGATGATTCGGCGTTTTCCTGCGCTGATCCAGTCGGTGGACCATGTACCGCTTTGAACACTCAGCCCGTTGAGGGCCACATCTCCCACAGCGATGTAAACTGTATCAGAGGTGGTGTTCTCCGCCTCCACCAGCAGGGCCTGTTTTCCACTGGAGTTGGTGACCAGCGTCTGCGAGACAACACGGATGCCTTTCTGATCGAAGACAACCTCCTCAGAATCGCAGTCCACAGTAGAGCCAAGAGCGGATATATTGTCGACAATGGATTGACGATAGGTATCCGCCTTATAGTCGTAGCTGTCAGCAATGGAGGTCCTCAGTTGCCGGGGTCCGGTCAGCAGATAGTCGTTGTATCGATCGGCAGTGATATGGAAGCCCAGCTCAATATCCGCAATATCACTGATACCCAGGAGGGTGAGTTCATCCACACTGAAGCTGACCGTCTCGTTGGATTTCTTCCCCGCCGCTATGTCGGCATTCAAATATCCGTCGTCCACCATGTAACCGTTGACCGAGTTGCAGCTGTACCCCAAGGTACCGCTGTAGAAAGACAGATTCTGGTCACTGTTGTTCTCAATGGCCAAGCTCAGCTTCACATCATAAGCTGTATATTTGAGTCCAGTGGCAGTGATTTTCACATCGCTTTCGTCCACCAGCACAGTTTCTTCCAAGGTAGCAGAGGGATCGAACTGGACGGGATCTCCGCCGGAAGGGCGGGCAGATACCGTGCCGGACTCAGATTTACCCGGCTGCCCTGACGAGGATATACCCTCAGGAGCAGTACCGCTGCAGGCGGAGAGCAGCATGACAGCTGCCAGCAGAATCGCAAATCTCTTTTTCATAACATTACCTCCATGTGTTTTATTTTGATGCATGGATCACTTTGATTAGATGGACGATTGGATCAGGCTGGCCCACTCCGCCGTTTTCCAGTTGAGCCGCAGCGCTTCCGCTCGGGCAAGCTGTGCTTCGGTGCGGACTTTCTTTTCTGTCAGCCGGACGATCTGCCGTTCCAGCTCCGTCTGCCAATGGCGGGAGGGAGCTTCGAGGATGGCTCGAATGCTCCGGACAGGGAAGTCCAGCTCCCGGCACAGAGACGCAAGCTGTACGTTCAGGATATCCTCATTGCTGTACAGCCAATAGCCGCTTTCCGATTTTTGCGAAGGTTGGACCAGTCTCTGTTCGATGAAATACTTCAGTTCCCGCTTTGGAATCCCTGTGAGTTTTTCCACCTCCCCGATGGTTTTTCCAGTGGCTTTCTTGCCGCTCATCTTTGATTTCTCCTTTTCAAATTTGATGCTAAGACCGGCCGATATCGGCTGTCAAGGTCGTTAGCGAGGATTTTTGGCAGTGCCTCCTTCATCAGGAGCCGTGTGAAATTTGCGAAGCCAAATCCTCATCAGAAGCGGTGTAATTTTTGCGAATTTGATAGGGAGAAGTTTAGGGGGAGGGGTATAAGACAGATCAGGACCACTTTACGCATTGTAAAGTGGTCCTGAATATGCGTGTATTCTCTTTGGAGACGGTGGTGCAATCCATAAGGGCGTATCAGCAAAGAACTTTTGCTGATACGCCCAAAAATGCTTGTATAAGATTCGGCGATAGGGTAAAATGGATATCCGATACATCTGTTGAGAATGGAGGGACATACCTTGGCAGTACCAACCAACATCAAGACCCTGCTTGCTGGAAATGCTGTTGAGTGGGCCAGGATTGAGTTTAAGGAGACCTGGGATGCCGAGGCGTCTCTCAAAACGATCTGCGCCTTTGCCAACGACATTGACAACTGGGGCGGCGGTTACCTCGTCATCGGTGTTGAGGAAAAAGACGGCAGGCCGGTTCATCCCTTGAAGGGCATTCCCGCAGACAAAATAGACGACTATCTGAAGGACATGCTCAACAAGTGCAAGCGTATACAGCCGGAGTATCTGCCCATCGTTGAAGTGGTAGACTACCAGGACAAGAAATTCATCGTAGTCTGGGCACCCGGTGGGTATCTGCGCCCCTACTCCTCTCCCAAGTCAATGGCTCGAGAGGAAAAGGAGCGTATCTGCTATATCCGGAAAATGTCCAGCCCGATCATGCCTTCTGAGGAAGAGAAACGGGACCTCTACAATCTGGCAAACAACGTCCCCTTTGACGACCGGATCAACCACGAGGCGGACATCGTCGATTTGAACCTCACGCTGATTCAAGCGTACCTCAAAGAGGTAGAGAGTTCCCTGTATGAGGAATCAAAGCACATGGAGTTTGTCGACCTGTGCCGGAGCATGAACATCGTCAACACCCTGCCGGAGTACACCAAGCCGAAAAATGTAGGGCTGATGTTCTTCAGCCTGGAGCCGGATCGTTTCTTTCCCTATGCTCAAATTGATGTGGTCCAGTTCCCGGAGGACTTGGGCGGGAATCAAATCATCGAAAAGACATTCAAGGGGCCGCTTCACCAGCAACTGCGGGAGGCGCTTCAATATATCCGAAACAGCGTGATTCAGGAGCAGGTGATCAAATTCCCAGACAGGGCAGAGGCGGAACGGTTCTTCAATTACCCCTACGCCGCCATTGAAGAGAGTCTCTGCAACGCGATATATCACAAGGGGTACGATGTGCGGGAGCCCATTGAGGTCCGCATCCTACCTGACCGTATTGAGATCGTCAGCCATCCGGGAGCAGATCGGTCCATCTCGGAGGAGGGCCTACGGACCTATCAGGTGTTCAACCGGAGGTACCGCAACCGTTGCATTGGGGATTTTCTGAAAGAAATGCACCTGACAGAGGGACGAAACACGGGATTCCGGAAGATCCTTAATGCCTTGGAGCGCAACGGTTCTCCCGCACCTATTTTTGAAACAGACCCTGAGCGACTGTCCTTCTGCACGACAATTTTCATTCACCCTCAGTTTCTGTCCCCAAATGGGACCAAAGATGGGACCAAAAGTGGGACCAAAAAAGCTACACCGAATCGCCGTACTGAGCGAGTGCAACTGGTCCTCTCTACGATTCAAGAAGATCCCCGGGTAACTGTGCGTGTGTTGGCCGAGGATCTTGGCATTTCCAAAAATACGATTTTACGAATTCTGAAAGAGTTGCAAGAGAATGGAACCATCAAGCGGGAAGGTTCCAGCCGGAAGGGCCGCTGGGTCGTGTTATAGTCTGACCACACAAACAGCCACAGACACTGCTGTAAATAACGGAGACTTCGTTTTTAGGAAGTGTCGGAAAGCAAGTGTTCTGGATTGGAAACGACTATAAACCATTAAAAATTATTACAAAAAACTCCCAAATTGGGTTGACGTGCGGGAGGTCACAGGTTCAACTCCTGTATCGTCCACCATTAGCAAAAAGACCGCTACTCCTTGTGTCGCAAGGGATAGCGGCCTTTTTATTTTCTTGATTTTCTGCGGTTTGGTCGTTGTTTGGTCGTTATGCCTCACAGGTACGCCTTTAGTCTCCTGGAGCAATCCGGGTGCCGCAGGCGCTTCATAGCGGCGGCATGTGTCCGCGCGTCAACCTGGAGATCGCACCAGTATTTGTCATAGACTGCTTTCCGCTGCTCCTCCGGTAACTCTGCCAGGACCCCGGCCACGCCCAACCGAATGTCCATGCCCTCTATCGCCGCTTCCGCTGCCGGGTCTGGTATAAGGTCGGCGAACGTGTCGGAATCATCGTCATCTGACAGGGGTGCGTCAAGGATGACTGCGATCTGGAGCGGGTCAAACCGGCTTCTTTTGGAGTTGTACCCCGTGGCCGCCGAAAGCTCCGCCCGCAGACGTTGAAACAGGTGTGTGGAGAATTTCGTCCCTCTGGACGGGTCGTAGCTGTCCACGGCCCGCAGCACAGCGATAAAGCCGGCCTGGGTCATGTCCTCAATGGTAGTCCCGTTCAGCCCAGCCCAACGTGTGGCCTGTTTATAGACCATGCGCTGTACCTGGTGCCACAACTCCACGATCCTGTCACGGTCCCCGGCCTGAATCAGCGCCACCAGCTCCTCGTTGCTCACGATACCCCTCCTTCGAAATAGAAGGACAGGGTGGAAGCTCCCTGTCCCTTTTTGTTAAAAGTTCTTGATTGTGTTCTCAGTCAGCTTCTCCCACTGGCTGGAGATAGAAAGTACATATCCATAACCCTGCGCCCGAAGGGTAAAAATTTGAGTTTTCTGTTCGGTGGTCATAAAGGCACCCCTCCTTCGGGGTACGCAGAAAAGGAGGGTATTTTGTCAGGGTGCAAAGGGCAAAAAAATAGCCCACCAGGGAGAGAACTCCCCAGTGGGCTTGAACTGTAGGTCAAAATTTTGACCACTGGTCAAATTTTCTGTGCGTAGTCCAGCGCGATCCAGCCAGCGCCGGATTTCAGCCTGCCCCAGCCCTTGGTGGAGCCGGGGCCATCCTTAACCTCGGTGATGGTGAACACGCCAATGCCAGTGAACTTCCCGGTGGCGGCGGTGTTCGTACCGGGGCCGCTGCGGATGCGCAGATCAGGTACGGACACCCTCACCATGAAGGGAACGGCGGCGGGAGCCGGAGCAGTCCCGCCAGCGGTGGCGAGAATGGCCTTGAGGATGGCGATGATCTTCTCCCCATAGCCCGCGCCAGTGGCCCAGCCCTTGCCCTGGGGATTTTCCTGCTGTCCCAGCCATTCCACCACCTCGGCACAGCCCCGCGCCACATACTTAAACCGGGGGTCGATGCACTCGTTCTTCAGCGGCTCGGTGGAGGCGTAGGCTTTGAGGTGCTGCACCTGCGCCCGGATACCAAGCTGGGGCGTGGCGAAGGAATTACCCTTCATGCCGTTGGCGGTGATTCGGCCGCAGATGCGCAGGGGCGTGCCCGTCAGCCGCCGGGTCAGGCAGGAGACGGTGGCCGACCCCTTGAACAGCACCCGCCCCCGCTCCAGATAGGGGGTCAGCACCCCGCTTTCCGCCATGCACAGGGCGATCAGCTCCCGGTTCTGCCGGCCATTCAGGGTAAATTGCGCTGTGGACATACCAGGCCCTCCTCTCAGATCTGAAACTCCCCGTCCTTCAGCACCAGGATATCGTCCAGGTAGAGGGTGGGATTTTTGATGATGCCGTCCATGTGGCAGCCGGCCTTATTCGTACCGCCGAAGCCGATATTGGTGCCGAAGGCGATGTGGACGGTGTGGTAGGCCTTCTCATCCTCCAGGATGATTCCGGTGAGACGGGCGGCGTAGTTGGTGCCGATGCCCAGCTCACACAGGGTGGAGTTGCGCTCGTTCTCCAGCAGGATGCCCAGCTTATCCGCGTCCGCCCCGGTGATGGACTGAAGCTTACCGTCCTTCACGGTGACGGTGAGAGGGGACTTCAGCAGGCCCACTCCCACCATGGAGCCGTCGATGACCATAGTTCCGTTGGAGCCGTTCTCCAAAGGGGCGATGTAGGCCTCGCCGGAGGGCAGGTTGCCCCCCTGTCCCTTCTCCCGGTAGACGCCGGGGCTGGGGACGCCTGGCCGGCCGGACAGGTCCAGGGTGAGCGCGTGGCCCTCCTTCTCGATCCGGGCGGTGGAGGCCTTGGACAGCAGGTCGGTGACCCGGAGGGTCAGATCCATCACCACACCGTAGTCGGCGGTCATGGCCCCCTGGCTGAACATGTCCTCTGAGATACCGGGCATAGTGGCGATGCGGGCTCCCGCCTTCACAGCCTCGATCTTGGCCTTGGTGTGGGTGATGGAGGTGCTCATGGGGCAGAGGATTACGTCAGCGGCCAGCATGGCGGCAGCCACCACAGCGGGGGGCTCCTCGCCGGACACCTTCCGGGGTTCCATGGTAAGCAACATGGCCTCGGCTCCCAGTTCCTTGGCCGCCCGGTACAGGGTGTTTCCAATTTCCAGCTTCTGGTCGTCGGTGATGACCAGTACGCTCTCCCCCGCCTTCACATCCATGCAGGAGGAGAGGACGGATTTTCCAATTTCAATCAGGTCCATAGTATAATCTTCCTTTCTTTACTGGCTCAGGCCAGAAGCTCCATAACCACCCGGGCCGCGATAGTCCGGGACAGGACCACCGGCTTGCCGGAC
>OFFR01001366.1_pt1 | contig 10561 bp, 15 predicted proteins | sample 1521421 | NCBI WGS metagenome assembly OFFR01 (sample SAMEA3504087, study PRJEB24116) | mouse gut metagenome | biome: mouse gut; feature: mouse-associated habitat; material: faeces | place: Denmark | collected 2011 | reverse complement strand
GGGTTCCCCGCCTGCGGGCTTCCCAGTTGCCCCCGCTGCGGGCTGTTGGCTCCCTGCGGCATCTTGCGTTACCTCCCTTAATTTTTCTTCTTCCTGTTTCAGCTGTTCTACGTTTGCGTAATAGTCCGATCCCGTCATTTCCATGGTTTCAGACTGCCGCGTGGAGAAGCCGTTTTTAACCCGTTTTTCCGCTGCGGTCACTTCTTTAACCGGGTCAAGAATCCCACGGGCCGGGCCGTTCCACTCCGCCTTGCTGTATGCTTTCCGGTACAGCGGATCAGAAAAGAAGCCCGGCGCGTTCACGCGTCCTTTCGCTACAGCTTCCGCCAGCCATTCTTCATAAACCACCTGGCAGAAGTCCGCCGCCATCCATGCGCGGTACATTTTGAACATTTTCCAGGCTTCTTCCAGCGCTCCCCGGCTTGCGGAATAACTGGCCGTGAAGTGCTTTAACAGCAGTTCATAGGGGATTTCCAGCGCCGCGCCGATCTGTCTGCATACCGCTTCCACAAACCCGGAAAAGTTTGCGTTTGGCCGCCCTGGGCTTTCCGCGTGTGCCTTTTCTCCCGGTTGCAGGTCAATGACAGCGCCGGGGGCCAGCTCCACCGTTGTTTCGTCTTCATCGTCTATCCGGTCTTCGTCCGGTACGTTTGAACCTACCGCCCCTTCCATGCTGCTTTCTTCGCTGCCCATCTCAATAAAGATTGAAAAAAGGCCGTTTACCACCGCCGCCACAAGTTCCGCGTCCGTGTAGCGCCCCAGCTGCTTTAACGCTTCAATGACGGGGGCCAGGAAGGGAACGCCGCGCCGCTGGTCGATCCGTTCCCGGGTCATGATATGGATCACGTTCCGCCGCCCGGAAGCCAGACTGTAGGCCGGGACGCGCACCCATTCCATAGGCTGACTTGCAAGGGATAAAGGATGGTGCTTTGAAAAGTGATAGGCAATCACTTCCCCCGTGCTGTCTGTTTCCACGCCGCCGATTATGCGATCGTCCAGCGTGTCAAATCCGCCGGGGCTTGACAGCCGATCCGCTTCAATCAGCCGCACCCGCAGATCGTAGGGCTGCCCCGTCCGCTTCTTCACGGGCAGAAGGGCCAGACAGTCCCCGGACACAAGCCACGACACAAACGCCAGCTGTTGCAGTTCGCAAAAGTTATCAACGCGGGCCGCGTCACAGTCCGTACTATCAGCCCACAATTCCCATTCCTTTTCAATCTGCCGTTCCAGTTTGTAGGCCGCTTCCGGATCTATCCCCAGGACTTCCCGATCAATCGTGGGTTTCAGCTTCAAGCCCCGGCCCACAATATTTGTGCGCATGGTTTTGATCGCGCCCGTGGCAAGCGGCACGCCCATATACAGATCGCGGGAACGCTGGCGCAACACGTCCAGGTTGTCTTCTATGTCCTCCCTGGAAGATCCGCCGTTGTAGATCCATCCGGCCAGTTCCTTTTTGTAGGTGTTCGCCCCGTAATGGCTGTACCCTGTATTGATTACCCGCGTCCGCGCCAGCTGCTGCCGCGCTTCCGCACGTTCCAGCGCCTTTTGCGGGCTTATGGCGGCGATCGCGCCGTCAATGGCCCTTTGTATTACCCCCACGCATACACCCCCTTAAACAGCAGGAAGAAGCGCCCCTGCGGGCGCTCCTTCCTGTTCGTGTCTGTCTATTCAGATTTTCACGCTACTAATTATAGCGGAAAAAACGGGCAATGGCGGGCAATCTTTTATAAATCCCTTGGCATGATCCGTTTTACCCGGTTGCGCCCGCCGAACTTCTTTGCCGCTTCCAGCCGCGCCACCATATCCGCCCAATACTTGATCGTGTTCCTGATTTCCGCCAGGTCTGCCCGCGTCAAAGTTCTGCTGCCGATCGTGTATGACTGGTTCGTGGTACAGGCCAGTTCCGCTTCTAACCATGCGTCAAGGTGTTTCTGTGCGATTTCAAGAGTAATTCCCGGCATTATATGATCCCTCCACTTGTCCGGCGTTTCCGCCGCTTTTTCTTCACCTGCGGTTGTTCTTCCCGTTTTTTCAGCGGCACTTGCGCGATCTCAATAGCCGCCGCCGCGTAGTTCCTACAGTCTAACGCTTCGTTTCGCTTGTGCTTATAGTCTTTTATTTTCCACTCAAACACGGGCCGCCCCTTTTTGTAGGTCAGCACTTGTTTTTCTGCTGTCAGGCCAATAAAGAAACTTTCATCATAGCCCCGCCCTTCATCCTTTGGGAAATGGCAGTAGCCCGGCCCTTCGTCTTCCAGTAACAGGCGTTGCAGAAGTAGGCTTTTTCCGGTATCCACGCCCAGCATGAACAAATATGCCCCTTCACGGTTGTTCTTTGTCGGTTTCTGGATATAGGCCGCTTGACTGTCATTGCTGCCCTTTATGGCCCGCACGCCCCGCGCATACCGCGCCTTGCAGAAGCGGTATACCTGGTTCGTGAAGTGTCCGCCTATATCCATGCAGGCGCAAATAATTTTTAGTTTCGTTCCGTCCGGCTTTGTGAATGTCTGGGCAAGAAAAGCGTCAAGGTCTTTCCATACCTGATCTTGTTTCAGATCCCCGTAAATGGCCGCGTACTTTATGCCCCAGCTTTCATAGTCCACGCCCCAGCCCACCACTTCCACTTCAAAGCGATCGTCCTGCGTGTCAACGCCCGCTGTCAGGTACAGGACTTCCGGCGGAACTTCGCAATTATAGCGTTCCCGGCGCTTCATAAGAGCGCTTTCGTCAACCTCCGTCCCTTCTTCCTCCCACGTCTGGCCCATTTTCGTGTTTGTCCAGGACTTCAATTCTTCTATGTTGCCTTTCTTCTTTTCCTCATTCGCAAGCAGGAACTTTTCCACAATGTCCCGCCAGCGGGCCAGACTTGATCCCAGGGCGTTAAGGTGGAAGCCACGCACGGGATTTTCTGGATCTGCGTGTATGTATTTTCCGTTTATAAACCCCTTTTTCCATTCCGCTTCCGTTGCCAGCGCCGCGCACTTGCTACAACAATACTGGATTGTGTCCAGATTGTCTTTGTCGAACACAACCCCTTCCCACGTCAGCGGCTGCAATTCCCCGCAATGCGGGCACGGCACGTTCCATTCCCCTTGTGAACTGTGCTGGTATTCTAATTCTATCCTGGAAGTGCCCTTGTTCCCCGGCGTAGACACATATACTTCCTTGCTGTTCCAGAAGGTTGTAAGCCGTTCGGACGCAAGGAAAAGCGGATCGCCCTCGGTTCCCGCCGTGGCCGGGTATCTGTCCACTTCGTCCGCCAGCAGCACTTGCACGGGCCGGGATGCAAGGGAACTGGGGCTGTTCGCTCCCACAATGGCGATACTTCCGCCGGGGAACACTTTTTCCAGTATGGTATTTCCCGCTCCCCGCCGATCGCTTATCATCCCCCGCAACACTGGCGTTTCCTGTATGGATTTTGCCAGCCTGTTTTTAGAGAAACTTTCCGCCATCGTAATTGTGGGCTGCATCATCAGGATCGGAACCGGGTCATAGTGCATATAATACCCCACTACGTTTACCAGTGTTTCCGATTTTGCCACCTGGGCGGAAGACATAGCCACAACTTTTCTGATCCGCACGTCTGAAATGCTGTCCATGATTTCCCGCATATGCGGCACTCTATCCGTGCGCCAGCGCCCCGGCTCCGCCGCCCCCTGCGGTATCCGGCGATACTGATCCGCCCAGTCTGACAGGCGCATTTCCGGCGGCGGTTTCAGCCTTGCGAAAATGCGCTTAAATACCGCTTTCGCCTGTTCCTCCATCCAGCGTTCCTTCCTCCATTTCCGCAAGTAGCCCGTCAAAGTCTGCCAGTTCTTCTAACGCTTCATCCGTTGCCCGTTTCAGCGCCAGGAATATTTCCATTTGATCCGTTTCCACCGCCAGCGCCGGGCTTTGCTTTACCGGAATGTTGCGGATCTTCTGGCGGAATCGCAGAAGCATTTCCACCATGACTTTTTCCACGTCCGCCGCCTGTAGAACCTCCCGGCGCTTTAGTTGCAGATCCAGTTCTTCCCGCTCCCGCTTTGCCCGCGCCAGCTTCGCCCGTTCCGTGTTATAGTCCACGGCTTCTTCCGGCGATCCGTCTTTCTTTAGATACTCAATATAGCGGTGTACGCAATCCTTCAAGTTGTACAGGCCGGGCCGGGCTTCCGCAAGTACGCCCTTTTGCCGTAGCTGCCGCACGCGGCGATCTGAAATATTAAGCCACTGGGCAACCACAGCGGCGGTATACAGTTTCAATTTTTTGCGCACCCCCTTATTTTTGCCGCCGCCCGGAAGCGGAAGCGTTTTTTTCTGCTTTTCAGAAAATCAAACGCCGGGGCTCGCCGTACCCTCACCCCTCCTTGGCGCTGGAAGAACCTATTCCGCGCCGCCCGGCTCCACGTCTTCCGGGTCTTCTTCCACGTCCGCGCCGTCTTCCGGGTCTATGTCGAACTCTCCCGTTGCTTTCTGCCGTGCAAGCTGATACTTCAAACGTTCCAGCGCAAGCCTGCTTTGATCTGCTTCGTGTGCCCGCATACTGTCCAGCAGCTTTATAATCCTGCCATTCAGTTTGTTCAGTTCTGCTTCAACCTTCATGGCCCGGTCAAACGGGCTTGCTTTGATTATGGTTTTCATGGCCGTTTTAAGGCTTTCTTTTCCGCCCTCCGGGTCTGCCACCAGTTCCAGTTCCAGCCCCATTTCTTCCGCCTGTGCGCGGTCTTCCTGTGGAACGGGGACAACCATATGCACGATTTTGTCCGTGTAATATTCCTGCTGCTTCTGCGGGTCTGTAAAGCCATTCAGCAGGTTTGTCAGGTATGTTTTGCGCACCAGCAAACCTTGCAATTCCTCATTCATTCGTTGCAACGTTTCCCCCGGCTTCATTGCCAGGATTTCTTCCTGCTGTTCTTCCGTCAGGTCTTCAATACCTACGTGTGCAAACGCCCCATGCGTTACAGCGTTTTTATTCCCCTGCTTTGCGGGCGTGCTGCCGGCCGCGTTCTTATTGCCCGGCTGCCCGCCCTTCTTTTTCGGCTGCTTTTGCAGGGCATCTTCCCACTTGTCCAGGGATTTCCATTTCCTTATGCGGCCATCGTCCACGCCCACGGCCGCCGCCAGTTCTTTTGTGCTGATTTTCCCGCCGCTTTGCAGGTACAGTTTTTTTGCTTCGTCCCGCTCCGGCTTCCTGGGCCTTGCCATCCCGGTTCCCTCCTGTTCGTTCGTTTTCAGCCTTTCGCCGTTCCTGATCATGCCGGAACGGGTAAAATAATAACAGGCTTTGAATTTTGCTTCAAAGCCTGTTACTGTAGGGGGCTGACTTCAAAGGCTTTTCCCGCCCTTGTTCTGCTACAGTATAGCAGATAAAAGCGGGCAATGGCGGGCAATCTTTACTTTGAAAACGAAAAACCCGCAATAATCTTGTTTGCCCCGAACGATTTAACCAGGCTTCCAACCGCCGCGTCACGGATATTTTTGCATTGCCTTTCGGAATAATGGTTGCGTGCCGAAACTTGTTCCCATTTCAGCCCGTGTAAGTAGTAGTCCGTTACGATCACTTTCAGCTTGTATTCCAGGCCGGAAATTTCCCGCAGAATTTCCACTTTCAGCGTCTGCAATTCCGCGATCTTCGCCGTGTAATAGTCTATGTTTTCCGCTATTCCATCCGGCAAGTTCAAGGCTACGGCTTCCACGGCGTTTGAAATGTGGTTTTTCCCTTTCGGCATCCCGTCCAGGCTTTGCCCGCCGATCGTGTCATAGTAGCTTTCCAGTTCTTCTACCATGCCCCGGTAATACCTAATTTCTCCATCAATATTCCGGTAAAACATCAGGGCGGCCAAAACGTCTTTTTTGTCCATTTCCTATACCTCCGATTTCCGGCGGTTCCTTTGAAGTCATAAAAACGGGTACAAGGCATAGCCCCCGCCCCCACGGCGGCTATGCCTTTTCCTTGCTTATTTCAGCTTCCGCGCCCGCGCTTTTTCATCGTGCGCCCCTCCTATTTCAGCTTCCTTCCGCAGAACGGGCAACAATGGAAAATCATGTGTTCAACCGCGCCCGTTTCCTTGTCCAGTATCATTGCCAGTTTTTCTTCCGGCTCATAGGCCAGAAGGAAGCGCCCTTCCGCCGTGGCCTGTTCCCTGTGATAGTCCGGGTTGCACCACGCACAGCCGCGCCCGCGTGGCTCCCGCTCGACAAATGCGGGCTTTTCCGGCTCCTTCTGCGGCGGCTTGTCCGTCTGTCCTTCCTGCTGCCCGTCCTGGGCCGTTTCCGGCGCTTCCTGTTCCCCTTCCGCCGCCGTGGTGGTATCTGTACCCCCTGCGGCTTCCGGCGCGTCCTGAGCGGTTCCCTGGGCCGTCTGTGCGGCTTCCAGGTCTTCCGCCTTGTTCTTTGCTACTCTTGCCATAGTTCTTCAACCTCCCGTTTCATCGTTGGCAGGCCCCATTTTGTGATCATTTCCCCAAAATGGTACGGCCCGTATTTTTCCGTATCCGTGTAAATCAGGTATTCAACCGGGAAATGCAGGACAAAGCGATCATCCAGTATCCCAACCCGCTTTAACTCCGCTTTGATCTTCAAAAGCAGGTTTAGCACATCGTATTCCCCCGCGTCCCAGTCTTCGGAATACGTTGCCGCTATGATGCGGATCATACATTCGTTGTCTTCCGCATTGTCTTCGCCTTTCAGCAGTTGCAGCAGAACATAGGGAATCCGTTTTATTTTGTCTTCCTTCTTCGGCAACCCGTACTTGTGGACTTCCGCCGGGCGCTCTTTCCGATCTGCGCCCGGTTCCGTTTCCACTTCCAGGATAATGTTTTTTGTGTGTTCCTCCACAAATGCGGCCAGGGTTTCCATAAGGAAAATTTCTGTCATGGTTTACCCTCCATAGCCGTTCAGAAGCCGTTCAACTTCGTGCATAACACGTTCGTCAACGGTCTTCTGGGCTTCTTCCTGTAGCTTTTCGGCCACGGCGGTTTCCCCTACCATGTGCGCGGCGGACAGGCCCATATACTCCGAAATAGGCAAATGCTTCCGCGTTTCCCTATGAAATACGCCGATATGTCCGCTTTTCATTTCAGCTATAAAGGCATCGTCATAGACGGCCCCGCCGCCGCGCTTCATGGTTGCGCTTACCTGCTTTCCGGTTCCGGGCTTTTTCGGCGTTACGTTGAACTTGTACAGGGGGATTTCATAGCCTGCAAAATGGACGTGCCCGGCCAGATCGCCCGTTGACGCTTTCTTTATGTTCGTGCTGGTTGCACCGCTTAAAGCGCTGCTTTGCACCGTGTAAACCCGCTTTACTTCCCGAAACGCCCCGGTTTTTACCTTTGACAATCCCCGGTTTATGGCGTTTGAAAAAGCCCGCTCGGCCCCTTTCGGGACTTGCGCCAGCATGGCTTCCACCCGCTCCATTGTTCCCGCGTCAATTTGTACGCCTATGTTCATCGTTCGCCCAGCGCCCCCAGTTCCAGAATAATTTCCCCGTCTTCATGTACGGCGCGTTCTATGTTGTACTGCTGCGTAACGCCCGCCACCTTCACAGCGAACTTGTGATCCCGCTCCGGCATGAAGCCCAGATCGTACAGCGATACATACGCCACGGCTTCCAGGCTGGACAGGCCCGGCGCATTATCGCCGCCGGGCCGCTGTCGTTCCGCCGCCGCTTCATGGTCAAGCACCACGGGCACTTCATACCACGTCCGATCGTAGTAGAATCCCGCTATTGTGGCAAATTCTGCCGGGTTGTGAAATACCCGCATATCCGCCGCCAGCTGTGCTTTGAAGTCCATTACATCACCTTCACCGTGATCCAGCTGTCAACCTCATGCGGCACGGGCACGGGGGCGCTTTGCAGGGACAGGAAGCGGCGATCCGGGCGCTTCTTGATGAAGGTATCCGGCACATACTTCCCGGCCACGGTTTCCCATTTCTCCGTTCGCTGGTTCAGAACGGAAATAGCGCCGTAGTACATGGAATACTTGGCGTGCGTGCTTGCCATCATCAGTGTGCCCGCCGGAACCATGGGCAGTTCCACGGGGTTTTCCGGGTCTGTCCAATCGTCCACGTACCATTCGTTGTACTGGTAGAGATCCAGGCCCAGTTCGTGAATCGTGCCGATATAGGTAACGTTGTTTTCCTTCTGCGTGGGCTTGATCACGGCCAGGGCGTAGTTCTTCACGTCCAGCAGCTTCTGGATCTGTTCATCCATAAGGAACTCTGTCACCACGTCAGAGGCCATAATGCACACGTTGCAGTTGGTGAAGCCCTCTTTCTGTACCTTCTCATGCCAGGCTTTCAGATCGGCGTACTTGTTCTGGGCCGTTCCGCCCTTCCACTTCCGCTTTGCGTCCTTGGAAATGTCAAGCAGGTGGTTTTTGTAGGAACCAGCGGGACCAAGACCTTTACCGGCGACGACTGCCGGATGATTTTCTACAGCAGCACCTATCAAAAATCCGTCAGCAGCATGCGCTTTGACATCAACGGCCGCCGGGGCGGCTTTGGCGGAAACCGCCAGGGCGGCGGCTTCAACCGCGGCCCCCGTCCCGCCGGCCAGGGCAATTTTAACAACAACCGTGGCCCCCGTCCTGCCGGGGACAACACTCCGAAGGAAGGAGGCGCTCAGTAATGCTGCTCCCTAAGCGCGTAAAATACCGCCGTGTGCACCGCGGCCGCCTGAAGGGCAAGGCCAGCCGGGGCAACTTTGTCAGCTACGGTGAATACGGCCTCCAGGCCACTGAGCCTGCCTGGATCACCAGCAACCAGATCGAGGCGGCCCGTATCGCCATGACCCGCCACACCAAGCGCGGCGGCAAGGTCTGGATCAAGATTTTCCCCGACAAGCCCGTCACTGAGAAGCCCGCCGAGACCCGCATGGGCTCCGGTAAGGGCTCCCCCGAGTACTGGGTGGCCGTTGTGAAGCCCGGGCGTATCATGTTCGAGATTGCCGGCGTCTCTGAGGAGACGGCCCGCGAGGCCCTGCGCCTGGCCAGCCACAAGCTGCCTGTCAAGTGCAAGATCGTCAAGCGCGAGGAGACTGAGAAGGGTGGTGAAGCGTAATGAAGGCCAATGAAGTTCGCAAGCTGTCCGCCGAGGAGCTCCAGAGCAAGCTGGTGGACCTGAAAAAGGACCTGTTCAACCTCCGCCTTCAGCACGCCACCAACCAGCTGGACAATCCCCTGCGCATCGCTGAAGTGAAGAAGGATATCGCCCGAGTGAAAACCATCATCCGCGAGCAGCAGCTCGCAGGCCGCTAAGAGGAGGAATAGAAGATGGAAAACAGAACTTCTTCCCGCAAGACCAGAGTCGGCCTGGTGGTTTCGGACAAGATGGACAAGACCGTTGTGGTCGCCATCGCCGACCGCGTGGCCCATCCTCTGTATAAGAAGATCGTAAAGAGAACCTATAAGCTGAAGGCTCACGATGAGAACAACCAGTGCGGCGTGGGTGACCGCGTCAAGGTCATGGAGACCCGCCCCCTGTCCAAGGATAAGCGGTGGCGCGTGGTTGAGATCATCGAGAAGGCGAAATAAGGAGGTGTCGGCAGCATGATTCAGCAGGAAACTTATTTGAAGGTGGCCGACAACACCGGCGCCAAGGAGATCAAGACCATCCTGGTGCTGGGCGGCTCCAAGCGGAAGTTCGGCAACATCGGCGACGTGGTGGTTGCTTCCGTCAAGAAAGCTGCCCCCGGCGGCCAGGTGAAAAAGGGCGAGGTAGTGAAGGCGGTAATCGTGCGTTCCGCCAAGGGGCTGCGCCGGGAGGACGGCACCTACATCCGTTTTGACGAGAACGCCGCTGTCATCATCAAGGAAGACAAGAACCCCAAGGGTACCCGTATCTTTGGGCCTGTTGCTAGAGAGCTGCGGGAGAAGGAATACATGAAGATCCTCTCCCTGGCCCCGGAAGTGCTGTAAAGGAGGTGTCCCCGATCATGGCGAAACTTCATGTAAAAACCGGCGACACCGTCGTCATGCTCTCCGGCCGGGATAAGGGCCAGAAGGGCAAAATTCTCCAGGTTAGCCCCAAGGAGGGCAAGGTCATCATAGAGGGCCGCAACCTGGTCACCAAGCATGTCAAGCCCCGCAAGATGGGCGACCAGGGCGGCATCGTAAAAGCCGAAGGCGCGATGTATGCCTGCAAGGTGATGCTTGTCTGCCCCAAATGCGGCAAGCCGACCCGGATTGCCCACAAGATTTTGAACGACGGCACAAAACAACGCCTGTGCAAAAACACCGGATGCGGTGAAACTTTTTAAGTGAGGAGGAGAGATCATGGCAAGAATGAAGGACCAGTACAGGAACGAATACGCCCCTGCACTGATGAAGAAATTTGGATACACCTCTGTCATGCAGATCCCCAAGCTTGATAAGGTTGTCATCAATGTGGGCTGTGGCGAGGCGCGCGACAACCCGAAGATTATCGACGCAATCATGGGGGACCTTTCCAAGATCACCGGCCAGAAGCCGATTGTCTGCAAGGCGAAAAAATCCGTCGCGAACTTCAAGCTCCGCGAGGGTATGAACATCGGTGCAAAGGTCACCCTGCGCGGTGATACGATGTATGAGTTTGTCGACCGGCTG
>OFFR01001365.1_pt1 | contig 10579 bp, 5 predicted proteins | sample 1521421 | NCBI WGS metagenome assembly OFFR01 (sample SAMEA3504087, study PRJEB24116) | mouse gut metagenome | biome: mouse gut; feature: mouse-associated habitat; material: faeces | place: Denmark | collected 2011 | reverse complement strand
CTGCTTTTCCGGCGGCGCGGTCCCCCTTCCTGACGGCAGGCAGCTTCTGATGTATACGGGAGTGGTCAATGAGCGTCAGCCCAACGGGGGGCATACGGAGGTCCAGACCCAGTGCCTGGCCGTGGGGGACGGGACAGACTATGAGAAATACGAGAACAACCCGGTTCTGGACGAAAAGGATCTGCCGGAGGGCTCCAGCAGGAACGATTTCAGGGATCCCAAGATATGGCAGGATGAGGACGGAACTTATTGCTGCGTGATCGGCAACAGGGCCGCGGACGAAAGCGGACAGGTTCTGCTCTATACCAGCCAGGACGGATTCCGTTGGGAGTTTAAGAGCATATTGGCATCCAACCATAACCGCATCGGCAAGATGTGGGAATGCCCCGATTTCTTCCGGTTGGACGGAAAATGGGTGATTCTCACCAGCCCCCAGGACATGCTGTCCCAGGGCTTCGAGTACCACAATGGCAACGGCACGCTCTGCCTGATCGGCGATTATGATAAGGAGACAGGGAAATTCATTGAGGAGAGCGATCAGTCTATTGATTACGGAATTGACTTCTATGCTACCCAGACCCTGCTGACGCCGGACGGGCGGCGGGTGATGATCGGATGGATGCAGAACTGGGATACCTGCAATCACAGGAGAAAACATGAGGAAGCCTGGTTCGGACAGGTGAGCCTGCCCAGAGAGCTTTCCATACAGAACGGCAGGCTCTGCCAGAAGCCCATCCGGGAGCTGGAGGCCATGAGGTGCAACAGAGTCGCTTTTGAGAACCTTACATTCTCGGGGAACATCTATCCGGAGGGCCTCAGGGGGCGCAGGGTGGACATGGAGATCGTGGTACGCCCGGTGGAGGGCTGCGACATGTACCGGAAATTCGCGGTGCGCTTTGCCCAGAACGACCAGTACCAGACCTCCTTCAGCTACAGGCCCGGCGAATCCGTGCTCAAGGTGGACAGGAAATTCTCCGGTTCCCGCAGGGCCATCATCCACCAGAGGCGCAGCAAGGTACTATGTAAGGACGGCGTGCTGAAGCTGCGGATCATCCTGGACCGCTTCAGCGTGGAGGCCTTTATCAACGACGGAGAACAGGTCATGACCGCCGTCCTGTATACAGACCAGGAGGCTGACGGCATCTACTTCTCCGCGGACGGGACCGTGAGCATAGACGTGGTGAAGTACGATCTTCTATAGAATTGATATCTGGAGCTTTTGCACAGCGGACAGGCAGGCGCTGAGGGTGGGACATTCCCCCACAGCGCCTGAATCATTTAACAGGAAAGCCTGATGGCTGTTCCCTATAAATCCAACTCCTGGAAATCAATCTGGAAATCATCATAGATATTGACCGCAATCCTGTCCTGAAATGTGTAAGCCTTCGCTCGGAAAGAACCCTTTTCCAGATGGTAGACTGCGACTTCCTTCACCATCGGATCCACAATCCAATATTCCCTGGCCCCTGCATCCGCATATAGATTCAGCTTTCGGATATAATCATGACCGGGATTGCTTGGGGAAATGATTTCTATAATCCAGTCCGGCGCACCGCTGCAGCCTTTGTCCGTGAGCTTATCCCTGTCACATATCACGCTAATGTCCGGTGCCACCACCGTATCCCTGTCCTCGAACAGCTTCACGGCAAAAGGAGCGGGATAGACCCTGCAGGAGCCGCCTTGTGACTTGATATAAGTTCCGATTGCAATATGAAGTTCACTTAATATCGTCTGATGTATCCTGCTTGGCGCTGACATATAATAAAACTGCCCGTCTATCAGCTCTGCCCTGACATTCTCCGGCAGATTGTCATAGTCTTCTTCTGTATAATGCCGGAACGACAATGCTTCCATAACAACACCTCCTTTTGATTTCTTGCTCCCACTTTATAGAAAATTCCATCGTTTGTCAATTGCTTTCAGGACAAGCGGGTGTCCTTGGCGTCCCGCCGTGGCTCTGCTGCCGATATTCATTGGGCGACATCCCTGTGCTTTTTCGAAAGGAGGAGGAAAAATACTGGGAAGTCATAGATATAATCGAACACCTCATAGGCCGTCAGCATCTGCTGCAGCACGTTTCCTCCGGCGGTCTCTTTCGGCTTGGTCCGTATTAAAATACGCATGAAAACACCTCGCGGCGGCACCGAGTGAACAGTAATGTGGAGCACACATAGCAACCGGCCATTGATTCAGAGTTATTGACTTTTCAGGCGGATTCATTATAATAGGTCTTATCGGATGACTGTGTTCGCGAAGCGTCGCATATTGTGGATACAGAGGCTTAAGATGAGGGCGAAAAGGGATGGGGAAAGTAAGACAACTGGGTAGGCTGGTAAACCGGAACCGCAGGGCATTGGCGGAATTTGAAATCGTCTTCAAGCTGCTGACGTTCCTGGTGGCAGTGCCCCTGTTCTCGGGATGCTTTCGCCTGATTATGAAGATTACGGGATACAGATACCTGACGGTGGAAAACGTGCTGTCCTTCGCCGTCCATCCGGTGACGGTGCTGTCCGTGGCCGCCCTGCTTCTGCTCATGACGGCCTACACCATGTTCGACATCGCCACGGTGATCATCCTGCTGGACCAGTCCTGGCAGAACCGTAAGGCCTACCTGCCGGAGGTGCTCCGCGTCTCTGCCCGTAAGTGCATGGGGATGCTCCGCCCCCGCAGCCTTTCTCTTGCGTTCCTGATTTTATTCCTCATACCCTTTCTGAACCTGGGCCTGGCATCGGGCGTGATCTCTACCATCCAGGTGCCCGGCTTCATCCAGGATTATATCGGGCAGAACCGGTTTCTGCCCGTGCTCTGTGCCGCGGCAGTGGCCCTGCTGGCAGTGCTGTTGTCATACTGGCTCTACTCGCTGCATTTTCTGGTGCTGGAGAATCTCCCCTTCAGGGAAGCCAGGAAGCGCAGCCGCCGCCTGGGAGCGGGAAGGCATGTGAGGGACATGCTTTCCTTAGTGGCCATGCAGGCGGTGATATCCCTGTGCTTCTTAGGCTGCGTCCTGATAGGGATACTGCTGATCATGGCGGTGGACGGCATGCTGGAGCGCTTCGCCCTGCTGGGCAGCCTGGTGTCCACCATTATATGGATGTTCATCGCCCTGTGCGCTGCGGTGTTCATGTCCCTGTCCATGCCCTTTGGCTATGCCGGCATCAGCGTCCTCTTCTACGCCCATAAGCAGGAGAGGGGCGAGGAAATCCGCAGCCTGGAACTGGGGGCGGGAGAGGGGAAAGCCGGGGAGAGGTCCCGCATCCGGGCCGCCTGCATCGGGATAGGCCTGGCCGCCGTGGTCCTGGGGACTATATTCACCTACGGGCTGCATCTGGGAAAATACAACCTGAACATCGAGTACGCCCGCACCACGGAAGTCACCGCCCACAGAGGAGCGTCCGCGGACTATCCGGAAAATACCATGAGCGCCTTTGAGGGCGCAGAGGAGCTGGGGGCGGACTGGATCGAGCTGGATGTGCAGCAGACGAAGGACGGGGAGATCATCGTCATGCATGATACCAGCTTCAAGCGTACTACGGGCCTGAATAAAAATACCTGGGAGCTTACCTGGGAGGAGGTGGCGGGCCTGGATGCCGGGAGCTTCTTCGGGCCGGATCATGCCGGGGAGGGAATCCCCAGGCTGGGCCAGGTGGTGGAGTTCGCCAGGGACCACCTGATCAAGCTGAACATCGAGCTGAAGCCCACCGGCCATGAGACGGATTTCGAGAAAAGCGTGGTGGACATCGTGGCGGAGCATGACTTCCTGGAGCAGTGCGTGATCACCTCCCAGGTCTACGGCGTGCTGGAACGGGTGAAAGACTACAATGCGGAAGTCACCACGGTCTATGTCATGAGCCTGGCCTATGGGAACATCACGGATCTGGAGGCGGCGGACCATTTCAGCGTGGAGGCGGCCAATGTGACGGAGAACCTGGTGGACAGGGTTCACGGGCAGGGAAAGCAGCTCTACGCCTGGACCGTGAACACCCAGGCCGGCATCCGCAGGATGGTGGAGCTTGGCGTGGACAATGTGATCACGGACAATGTGGCCCTGGCGAAGGAGATCATCTATGCGGAGAAGACCAGCGATTTGATCAGCGAATATATCAAGCTGCTGGAGAAGATTTTCTGACAGGGCGGATGATTTTTCGGCGAGGAAGGCAGGAGGCATGCCGAGGATATTCAATAAAAAGTTTGAAATTAGTCAGCATTTAGGAGGCAGAGGGAGGGAAGGACCTGGGAGGGAAAGTGATCCTGTTTGTTTAAAAATGACTTTCATTATGATGTGTTAGACTTAGGACTAGCTCTGGATGCTGTATGCTGGCTCTTATGGGACTCTGTTACAGAACACTCCTCTGAAGTGCTCTAGGCATCCCTGCAGCAGAGGCTCTGCCTGGGTTCATCCAGCTACCTCCTAAATCTTCTCTATCCAGAGAACACTATTCACTAGAAATAGGCAGAAACTGCAGAGACCCGGGTTCAAGGGTGGCAATCTCAGGTCTACAGGCAGTATTTCTCAATAAAAGTGTAGTTTCTTCCAACCATGGTTATGCACTCCTTTAAATCCCATCACTTAAAAGTTATAAACAGGAGGATCTCTGTGTGTTCAAAAACAGCAAGCTCATAACATATCAGAGAGTTTGGAATGGAGGAAGACACTCACTGAGTATCAAACATATTGTTTCCTGGACAGAAGGTCCTGAAGACTAGATCCATGTAAACTCTGATGTGTTCTCTTTCTGGCTGTGACCATCAGGTTGTCCATGAGCAGAAAGAAGCCCACAAAAGTCACTCCACAGGATCCTCCCAGGCTTTGTTCCTACTTCATCTGAGAGACAACCAAGCAAGACCAGATTTTTTTTTTTTATTGCTTGTTCTTCTTCTGCATGACCAGGTCCTTCTGCTCAGCAGTACTATAGCCTTTGCTCCAGACTATCCTGTTCCTGATAATTAGAGTATGTGTTCTTAGTGGAGGGGTATCAAAAAGCATGCACACACTGGAATAAAAATGCAAGTGTTTACAAAGGATACCAGTGGTTGATGATCAGCCAGGCAAGCAAAGCAGCCAGCTTCTGGGGGAAAGAGCAAACAGTATTTCAAGACAGAGGCTGAAAATGAAACCCAATGAGATCTTCTAGAAAATGAAGAAAATGCATGAAAAAGTGCATGAAAAAAAATACCACATGCCTATACTATACAAAAAAGAAAATATACACACACACAAAAACACACATATCCGCAGCCTATCCACCACACACAGAGTATGTAAATGAGAGCAAAATACCAAAAAAAAAGCACCTCGTGCTGCAAGAACACATTCGTTTAGTTATAGCATACCAGCAATTTGAGCGGTATCTTACACTATGCTAAACAAAAGGTGGAAGATACAATTGCTATGGTGAGCATGCTTTGCTTGGCCAGACTATGCTGAAGTGGTTGCATAAAATTTCCTCTTGCAATCTTAAATCTCTGACACCATGTCCCTAGCTTGTCAGAATCCCTACCCACATCCATAGTCATCCAGTCAACAGGAGAATGCAATCTACAGAAAAGGAGAATACTCCAGCCTCATTGACAAAAAACATGGCTAACACTCTGCTAGTCAGAGTTCAGTCAGTGTGAGTCTGTCCTGGGCAGATTAAAAAGATTGTCTTGAAATGTAGACAGCAAAGATGAGAAATGCCACATGTCACCCCAAAAAAGATGACATCAAGAACTGCTCATTTGGCATTTGCAAAGGGATTCCCCCCACCCTTGCAAGCTGCTTCTCACATGTGAATTATATGACTGATGCCAAGCAAATAAGCCACAAGCCCTGACTTCACTCACTTAAAGCTCTGTGCACTGAACCCTGTAGGCATGTGGTGTATTATTGAACTGTACTCATCTTTGGGCTGAAGTATTAAGCAGAGGTGGATTTGCTTGCTGATAATCCACTTTCTCACAAGAAGCTCATTCCCCAGAAATATTTGTGCTTGGACATAGACCTGAACAATTGGCTGTCATGAGGTATGTACTTAGATTGCTGTGTGGATGAGTAAGATGATGGATGAAAGCACAGGTAGGTGGATGAGCTCGTCTAGAAGTTACAAGGGCAGATGGAGCTAACCATTAGCCTGACAAAGCTGCCTGTCTCTACCTGTTGTTCCTGACTCTGGAAGTCACTGGCCTCTTCCTATTGGTCCTTATGGAGCCCCTTTAAGTCCCACAAGTACTGCAGCACCAGTGCCTCATCTTCCAGCACTTTCTTATTCCTGTGCCTCCTCAGCATGTCTACCTTCTTCTTCAGCTGATTCAGTTCCATCAGAAGGTGGCTCTGCAGGTTTCTGCAAACACCCAATGCATACAAAGCCCCTGCTATCCTTTTCCTATTAACTTATAAGAAACACCATCAACCCCACCAGACCCTGGTTCTCAGGAAGACCTAGATAAGAACTCAGGACATCTAGGTGAGCTGCACTCAGAAAGCAAAAATTAGAGAACAGCAAATTCCAGAAACACTCATGCTACTTCCAAAAGTCCCAACACTAAGAGGGATCCATGTTTCCTAAAAAGAAGAAGTGGACTACAGTTGTCCCTACCTGTCCATCCTAATGGAGAAACATCACGAAGGAATGGGCAAAGGCACTATGAATTGGAAAGGAGAAACAAGGGGAACACTTGCTATATATGGGTCTGCTGGTAACTAGCTCTCTACAGATCCTGACTCAGCCCCGGGGGTCAAGAAGACCTCACATGATACAAATAGTTCTTCTGTCAAGACCAGGGTTTCTCAATTTACCAAATGCTGTGGATGCTTTAATGCAGTGACCTCCCAAACTTAAGATTATTTTCATTGCTACTTGGGTACTATAATTTTTGTACTGTTATAAGCCATAATAGAAGTGTCTGAGATAAAGGATTGTCTGATACACAACCTCTGTGAAAGGGTCCTTTGACCTTTTTTTTTACCCCAAAAAGTGTTTCAACCCACAGGTTTACAACAGAAAAATCTAAAGGCTCCTGTGTGAAGTGGCAGAAAGCAAGAACCAGAGCTCGAGAGTCTCCTGTGCAGGATCAAAAGCAGAGATGGCAATTCTACAGCTCATGTGCTCCCAAGCAAGACAGACAGTTACCTATAGCAGCCTTTCTCTTTGCCAGGAATTCAAATGTCTCTGAGGCCTCAGTGTACACATTCTGTAAGCTCTGCAGGTCCAACATTACCTGCTTAGTCTCCACTTTCAATTTTTCATAGTAAGGATTTGATCTGTGGTTGGGCCTGGCCCCAAGAGCAAAGAGTCCCAAGAACACAGGCTTCAAGGGTCACCTGAATCCAGGATGGATTCTGAACTATCCAAGCTCACAGTATGTTACCTTCTACCTCCTATGTACTAGGATCATCTAAGCTTATTAATCTTGCTATCTTGTCCAAAGGTCTCCAGAGGCTGGGTGTCCAGGTGGTTAGAGTTCTGGTTGTTTGAGCTCCCGCATAGGCCTGGAGGGACAGACGAGGTCTCTAAACTCTCAGTAGTTTATGGCACAGGTGTGGGTATACAGAAACTATGAGGACATTTCTCCTTTTTTTTTTTCTTTCAGAACAAGGACTCTTGATCTTTGGCCTAGTCCTATGAATTTGGCCAAACTATATAATCCACATTTCAGGGAGAATTACCCAGAATGAGGAGGTCATGGTGAATTCACCACAGAACTCAAATATTTCATCAAGTTGAACACATAATGCAAGTGCATTGTTGCTTGAAGTATGGTTTCCAGTCCTAAGCATTGGCATTGTCAGCAGACTGTAAGGCAGGCAATTCCTCAGGTCCTACCACATACCCTTATGACCAGAATATAGAGAGAGTCACACACACACACACACATGCATGCACACAGAATCAGGGTGTGTTTGCAGGGAGAATGAGAAAGTACAATTGAAATAGAATCCAGAGGAAATGCAGAGGACATTCTGTTTATAAGACCCAAAATCTGAGAAGAGTATTAATGAGCCCAAGACCTTCCATCATGTATCAGGATGGACCAAATGGGACCAAGCTTTCCTGGTGATATAGCAAGCTTCAGCAAGCAACACCTGCCAGACAATTACAAAGCTTTGCAAACAAACAAACAACGAACTCAAGCAAGCAAACAATCAATCAAAACCTCACAGCAACTAATATCTCACTCAAACGGTCACATGTCAGTGCCTCTATCAATACATGCTGAGACATCACATCCTCTTCAATCCCTCAGTTGTAGGCTTTCATTTTCATATAAAAAAAATAGAATACCCTATGTCCGCAGCTCACTCCTGCTCTGACTTCAAGTTCAGCCTGTGAGAATGTTTAGGGAGAAAAGGTTGGGCACAGTGACACCCTGGAGTTACAGTCTCCCAGTACCATAAAATTTAATAAGAATAAATTGTAGGCCATACCATAGACCCAAGAAATTGACCATGATGTTTGACAGAATGAAAAATACCTCTTGTGCAAAGCTTTCTCACTGATGAAGATCAGGTGATCTTGTAGCTCATTTTTCCCACTGGTCATCGGCTGACTGATTAGACTTTCCACTTTCCTCACCCATCTTCTGAACAGGAGTGTTGGGGATGATGGTGGTACACCAGCAGCCCCTATGGGTAGATGAACACAAGTGAATATGCATACTGTCAAGGCACAGAGCATTGACAGAACACTGAGTCCTATACAGACATCTGACAAAACAGGAATGCATGTGACCCAGTCATTCCTCTTTCGCTTCACTTTGCACATGCATCATGTGACCAAGGACAGGATCCTCAGGCTTATTCATAGCTGCGTATGATTTAATTAGGCAGTACTGTCCATAAGCTTGTGGTATAGAAACCATCAGAAAATTATCATAGCCCACAAGCACCAAGATGGTGTGGAGATGCCCATATCTCCTGTCAGGTCACTCTAGAAACAAGACTATGGATGGAAAAACAGTGCAAGAGCACAACGCGTTCCCAGACTCACCAAGTCAGCTGCGTGAGAGCCCAGTGTGCCCAGAGTTGGCAAGAAAGCACCAGTCTCTACTCTGGCTCACTATTTTGACAGTCCAGTGGCTAGACTAGAGAACAAACTGATACCCACACCTGCTACCTATGTGGGCAACTTTTAGGGAACACTGTTCAGAGACGTTCTTCTGTGACATCTGAGAAATGAAAGGTCTTCCCTGGGAAGCCAATTTCTTTCCTTCTTAGGAGAGCTGGACAGACAGTTCACCTAATGGAGTCCCTGGGGTAAAGGACAGTGATGCCCAGCCCTGAGGTGCTGACATCTCACTCACAGTCCTCTGCCTGCTGCTGCTTTCACTTTTGTCCCATTCAAACCCATTTCCCCTGTAAGAGCAGAAGCCTGAAACTCCCAGGACAACAGCTTTGGCCTTAAAACTTCATTGATCTGGGACAAACTAATGTCCTGTAATCATTGACAAATTCAGGATCCATGACAAGCAGGGAAGGCCAGAAGCTTCCCAGAGAGACTAACTACTGAGTCCCAATTCCTGAAGACCCAGAAACAGACTGTGGTCTCCTTCAGGAATTTTCCCATCTTCTGACCAATACTTATGGTGGCGCATTTTCAAGGACCATTTATTTCTTGATGCTTTGGTCTGAGGGTCAAGGGTCATCTTTCTTCCTCTCACTTGTGTCCATTCTTTCTCCTAAGTAGCATCCTTCCTCTAGCCAACATATCTATGGATGATTAGGAAAGGCAGTGCATAAAGTGGTCCAAGTGCAGTTGGTGTTGCCACAACACAGGTGACATCTCAAACCATGCCAGGCCTCTCCAGGATACAAAAGAATGTCTAGGGAAGGAACTGCTGATGTCATGGGGAGCTGACACTGCAACCATGCTAACTAGCTCTCCTCACAATTCATGCTGCACTTTCCAGGAGCCACTCCTAACACTGAAGGGAATCCTTTCAGTACCTCCTCCTTCCAAAGACCTCCATTAGATTGGTTGGAAACTCATTACTAATTCCCCCATGGGGAACTGATTGTTTATTTTCAAAAATTTCCCCAGGAATGTTTCATTTCTTTCTCAAAATTCCCCTATTCATCTAAATGTGAAATAAAATACTCCTGAAAATTCAGATTAGGATGAATATGGATGCAGAAGGAACACCTGCCTCAAGTACTGATGCTTGGAAGCACACCCAGGAAGAGCCTGCAGGGCCTTGAACTCACAGATATCTACTTGTCTCTGAGTACTCCCAAGTGCTGAAATTAAAGGCAGGCAGAACCAGGCCAGGCATTCCCATCACCTCCTTTCTCTCCCCTACTTCAACTTGTGTCCCAACATTTTCTTTGGTCCCTACCTCTAATAGAAAGCAGGGCAGAAGGTACTTGGATTCTAGCTAATGGCTCTTTTACTGTCATTCTCTTATGAAGCCTGGACCACATGTGTGCTGTTAGTCAATGTGATCACATATAGCTTCAAACATTAAAATATACCCTTTGTTACAAGATCCAATCTTCTTGAAACTCAAACTGTGTTCACTGAAAAATACATCATAGATGGGAGAGAGGGGAAGAGAGAGAGAGAGAGAGAGAGAGAGAGAGAGAGAGAGAGAGAGAGAGAGAGAG
>OFFR01001362.1_pt1 | contig 10587 bp, 13 predicted proteins | sample 1521421 | NCBI WGS metagenome assembly OFFR01 (sample SAMEA3504087, study PRJEB24116) | mouse gut metagenome | biome: mouse gut; feature: mouse-associated habitat; material: faeces | place: Denmark | collected 2011 | reverse complement strand
GATGGACCTGATGATGCCGGTCATGAGCGGATATGAGGCGGCGCGGGTGATTCGCGGCCTGGACCGGAGGGACGCAGAAGCCGTGCCCATCATCGCCCTGTCGGCCAACGCCTTTGACGAGGATATCGCGATGGCCAAGGCTGCCGGGATGAATGAACACCTGGCAAAGCCTGTGGACATGGGGAAAATGTTCAGGGTGATGCGGCGGCTGAAGAACCGGGGCAGGGGATAGCACGCCGACGGGGTGTTTCCTTACACAGAGTGTACCGCACATTCTGCAGAGGGAAGCATCTGCTTCTCCATGACATAATTGGTCAGCAAAATCCCGCCCCGGGCCACCTGCTGCTCTTTTATCACCCGGTATCCCCGGCTCTCGAAAAAGGGCCTGGCAGTGATGGAGGCATGGGAGGTCACTTCCCTGACGGGAAAGGCCTGTTCCAGGGAATCGCAGATGGCGGTGGCAACCCCCTGCCGCTGATAATCCTTATGGACATACAGCCGGTCCAGATAGCCTGTCCCGTCTATATCGCCGAAGCCGGCCAGCACGCCCTCCCGGACGGCTACCACCGTGTAATGGGCGGAGAAAGATCTGTCCCATTCATCCAAATCCACCTGTCCGGTGGCCCAGACGCCCAGCTGTTCCTTTGTGTAGTCTTTTGCGTTCACGGAGTGGACGGTCTGATAGAACAATTCTGCCATATGTCCGCAGTCCGAGGGTCGATATCTCCGAATGATCATGATGTTTCCTCCTAATTTAAATCGCTGCGCGATAGCACTAAAGAAATCAGTTGCCGGTTTTCGCCCTTATGCCGGTAGAGGGCTTCCCCATCCCCTGTGAGGACAGGAAGGCCACTACCGCATTTAGGGTACATGCCATTTTCATCAAAGACAAATATGGCAGAAATCATTTGTTTAAGGACAGCTGACATCCAGAATCCGCCGGATCTCCTCAATTTGGTCAAAATCCGCTTCCGAGGTACAGATACCCGTTTCCGGCATTGCATGCACCACCATTCCGTCTCCAAGATAGATGGCCGCATGAGAAGGCGTCTCATAGAAAATCAAATCCCCTGGTTCCGCGTTTTCCAGTGCCTCCACCCTGGTTCCCAGTGTACGCTGTGCCGCGGCACTATGGGGAAGGCTGACTCCGAAATGAGCATATACACTCTTCGTAAAGCCGGAGCTGTCGGTTCCTTCCGTCAGGCTTTCCGCTCCCCAGACAAAGGGATTTCCGATAAACTGCAGCGCATATTCCGCTGCTTCCGCCCCCTGGGGATTTTCTTCCCCGGCCTTGACCTCAAAAGTATCTTCTAGTTCCGCATGAAGCTTTTCTGTCACATAATCAGAGGCAACACCCAGGGCTGCAATGTATTCCGCCGCTTTTTCCGGGTTTGCTTTCGAAGCATCCGCCGGCAGGGAAAACAGTACATTCAGGCCCGCATAGTCCTCATTCCGGCTGATTTTTCCCGTCACCTCATCATAGCGGTAAGCTTCTTTATCGTAGAAGGTTCCCTCCGAGACACAGAGATACAGGTCATGATCCGCAAAAATCTCCACATTATCGCATTCGACCAGCCGGTACAAAATTCCGTCTTCCGTCATATCCGTATAATTTCCGGACATGGATGCTATATGGTACAAAGCCGGATTATAACCTCCAATCAGCGGTGAAGCAAAAAATTCCAATTTTGCATAAGCTGCCTCAGAAGGGTTCGGCATAGGCGTCCCGTCCCTGTGTTCAATGGCGATTACGGCGTAGGTTCTGTCCGCTGATACGGAATCGTTGTGTTCGTGGGGATAGGCAGACAGGGACTCTCCGGAAACAATGCTCAATAATGTCACACGGTAATCCCCGCAGTTTTGGGTCTCGTTGATGAGATGGGCCAGGTCACCGGAAAATGCCTCCGCCAGTGAAAAATCCTGTACATTCCCGGCCACATCGGAAGAGGACAGATACCGCCATGCCCCATATGCAGTCAGGGAACTGGCGCACAATACCAATGCCGCAACCGCAGCTGCAGCGGATAATTTTGTTTTCTTATTTTCTGTCATTGTTCTCTGCTCCTTCACCTGATTTAATATAGTTTGATTCAGCCTAAAATCGGCTTCCTCGTCCGGAGTAAGGGCCTGTCTCAATGCATCGTCCAGTGCTTTATCCATTTAAAACATCCTCCAATTCCTTTTTTAACAGTTTCCGAGCCCGGTGCAGCCTGCTGAGTACGGTTCCCTGAGGCAGGTGCATGGCTGCCGCAATCTGTGCCGTAGACAGGTCCTCCATGTAAAACAGAAGTACTACAATCCTTAGTCTTTCCGGCAGCCGATTGACGGCATTTCGTATTAAAGTATTCCTTTCCCGCCTGGCAAAGCATTCCTCCGGGGACGGTTCCGCGGATTCTCCCATGTCAGCATCTCGTTCCTCCAGGATGGGCTGCACATCTGCAATTCGCTTTCTCCATGCAGCTTTGCGCCTTTTGTTTTTCCATATGCGCAGTGTAATGGAAAGCAGATAGCTTTTGGGATTCTGACCGCAGTTGATCTGTTCCCTTAATTCCACAGCCGTCAGAAACGTATCCTGGTACAGGTCGTCCGCCTCCGCCCGACTGTTTGTAAGCTGCCTGCAGAAGGAGTAGATATCCTTGCCATATTCAGCTATGCATACTTCGAACTCTTGTCCTGTCATCTGTTTTGCTTCCTCTAAGACGTCTTATCAGAGCATGCCGGGCCATTCTGCATGGCCCGTACTTTTTTGCCCTTCACTGATACATTGTAATAACTTTGCGGTTTATTCGGAATTCTTTCTTTTTTTCTGAAAAATATTTCACGAAAGCCTGGCGTTCCTTTTACCTTAATAAAATTTTTCCGGAAGTATGGTCTGTTACTGAAAGGAATGGATCTTCTTCTTTTTCTATTCCGCAGGGGCAGTTTCAGGAACCTGACCCCGGTTGTCCGTTGTGCAAACTGTTCCGAAAGGGATTTTCCGTCAGCTGGCAGTCATGCTTTTTAAAGAAATCCACTCTCGGTTCCAGATACTTCAATTTATGATTTTCCACATCTGCGATATAAAAAGAAACCGGTTCCAAGATAGTACTCCAATCCCACAGTTCCTCTCCCAAATTCAGATATTCCCGAAACATTTCACATCCTTCCGGCGCAATGGGATGAACCAGTACTGCCATAACCTTACAGGCGTAAAAACAGTCAAGCACAAGCTGTTTTCTGAATTCCGTATCATTGGCGGCATCCGCAATCTTTACATTGTTTACCCAGTGCTTGTTTACTCCCCGGATAAAGTCATCCAGGACATAGGAGATCCGGTGAAACTCATGGTTATACATATGACGCTCATAATCCAGAACGGTTTTCTCCGTCATCAGTTTTATCTGTTCGTTTACTTCGCCTATGGGTATTTTTCCCTCAAAATGATTCTGAATCCCATAGAAACAGGTTCGAATCAGCCGGTTAAACACATTGGTTATTAAATTGCCGTCTTTCAGAACCATGTCTACTCCAGACCTGTCCTCCTCTTTCATAAATACCTGCGGTTTAAAACCTACACTTTTAGAAGACAGGCCCAAACTCATAAAATGCATCCGCAGCTGATCCTTAGTGTAAAATTTAAGCAATTCATCCGCCGTGGGAGGCTTTAACTGGGAACTGCTGCTGGCTTTTGTATCCATATACAGCAAATGCCTGTTGGCTATGATATGGGACAAGTGCACTGTCTCCATATCCGGCACTTCCCCTTTGGGAACCTGCAATCCTGTAAATAAGCCTGTCTGAGCAATGGCATAGAAATAAATGTTATCCTCTCCGATAAACTGATACACTTTTGCTTCCTCATCATACCACCACCGGGACAGGTCCGCTTCTTTTCCCTGCTTTTTCAAATAGGCATAGGTAAAGGAAATGGGCGCCCACAGCGATTCCGGCCATACCCAGAAGGTAAGGTCCTTTAATCCCTCACACTCCGGGAACGGCACACCCCATTCCACATTGCCGGACAGCCGGAAGGGAACCAGCGTCTTTCCGGAAGTATAATGAATGCCGCCTGCGTCCAATACCTGTTTCGCCCGGTCACGGTCATCCAGATTTTCGAATACAAACACAACAGAAGGTTTCTTTTCCTCATCAACACATTCATGGGGAGGCAGCTTAGCGGCCAATTCCGCCAGGTCACCGATATACTTTCTGGGTACGTAAAGGAAGGGTTTTTTCAAAAATTCCTCTACGGTTTCCAGTTGATACTTGCGCGTATTTGTGTTTTTTCGAAGGAAATCATTGTATTCCTTTACTGCAGATATACAATATTCCAAATCGAAATACCAGTTCTCCACGTCTCTGAGAACAGGTTTCTGATTTGATAAGCAGCTGACGGGATTGATCAGTTCCGAGGGCAGAAACTGATGCCCTGCCGAACACTCGTCGGCATATGCCTTTTCCGAAGTGCATCCCGGTATGGGACATTTCCCTGTCACCTGTCTTCCGTTTAAAAACATCTTTTTTTCTTCATCATAAAACTGAGGCATGGTCATTTTTCGGATATATCCGTTTTGGTATAAAGTGCGAAACACTTCCGCCGATACCTGTTTATGAATGGAACCGGCTTCTCCCAGAGCCGATGCTCCAAAGAAATCCAGACTGATGCCGTAGTTTTCCAGGGTTTTCTTCTGCTCCTCATGGTTGCCGCGCACATAGTCTTCCAAAGTACCTTCATACCCGGCTTCCTGCAGCCTGCGGTAGCTTTCCATGATGGGAGAACCGTAGCAATCCGTTCCCGAAAGAAAGATTACATTGTCTTTTCCGATCCGGTCTCTTAAAAACCGCGCAAAAATATCCGCATGGATAAACATACCGCCTACATGGCCAAAATGCAGATTTTTATTTCCATAAGGCATACCTGCCGTAATCACTGCCCGTTTTGGAAAAATAGGGCGTTCATTTGGAGTTAACCGCTTACATATCATATTCGTCTTTCCTTTCTGTCAGTTGTTTTTGTTATCACCTGCTTCCCTCTCAAGTTGGGGAAGCTCTGACTGTTCCGGCATAGTATCTCTCCTTTCCGAATCCCTGAACAAATGAACCTGTAAATCGAGCAAAGGAAAGGCCTTCTCCGTTACTTGCGCGGCTCGTGCGCCGCCTGGAGGCATATTTCCCCTGCATGGACCTGCGCATAATGGAGCAGAGAAGATTTATCTTCCCCTACTCGTGCGCCGGGTACCTGTCAGCTTCGGCTAATATATTTCCCCGGGGTGCCCGTATGCATAAAAAACGGCCGAAAACTCGTTTTGAGCTTTCGACCGTTCGGTTCAGATTAACCAGGATAAGGCACTTGTTATGAACACAGCCTAAAAAGCCCGTTGCCAGTTTTGACAATAAGCAGCTGTTGCTGGTTCATTCTGTTCATGGTAATTGAAGTAATGGAAAATTTCATGGCGGGCTTATCCTTCCTTTATTTGGTGTCATTTTAACAGTATCTATTTTAGATGTCAATATGAATATTAATTTTATTATTTTTTATGGTAATTCAAAGGCATTATTATAATTTATGGCTTTGTCCCATGCTGCTGCAGTGTTTCCTAAAAGGACAGATCGTAATAGTAAGAGTAGATATTCTGCCCATATTCTTCCAGGGTTGCCACGAATAAAGGGTGATAAGCTTTGGAGGGCACAATGCCTAAATCAGCACGTATTGTTTCTCTTCTCCAATGAGCAGGTGTGCGGAAATTTTTGCATAACTGTGCAGTATTCTGCCTGAACCGTTTCAGTTTTTCATGTCCCATTCTAATCTCCACCAGAGGTTGACTATTGTTCTTGCTCATTTTCTGGCATATTATAGTATGTGCAGACATATGGAGAGTACAGACGCAGAAATATGGTACTCCGGGTTGATGATAAAATGTAAAAAAAGAAATGGTATATAGAGCAAAGAAAAGCCTTGCATGTCAGTGGATTGTATGTTAAACTCATTTCACAGTATAAGTTCTAATCAGGGTGGCAGTTTTACGGATTCCACTGTCGCAGGTCAGGTATTCAGTTTTTTATCAGAAATCTATATTTAAAACTCAGCTTAAAATTATAAAGACAGGGGATTTCGAATGAATTCAGGCAGACAGTGTTTCTTTTTGTTTAGACATGTCTGTTTCTTGGGGAGGCGGGAAGGAATCTGTGACAATAAAGAAGGAAAAGCCCGGAATGTTGGAGGTCACCAGGGCGGTTAGAACCGTGGACTGTGGAAGAAGCATGGGGATGTTGGTAAAAAATGGTTTAATGAAAAGGGGTGTTGGTATGTTAGAAGAAAAAGATCTGCAAATGATAGCTGAAATTGTGGGAAAAACGGTAGAACCCATAAGTAAGGACGTAAAGGAACTGAAGGGGGATGTAGCAGGAGTAAAGGAGGATGTGGCAGAACTAAAGGGAGATGTAGTAGAAATAAAGGGAGATGTAGCAGGGGTAAAGGAGGACGTAGCAGGGCTAAAGGGGGAAGTAGTAGAAATAAAGGGGGACGTGGCTGGACTAAAGTGGAATGTATGTGAACTTGAGCAGAAGTTTGAAGGAACAGTGGAATTGATGAGGAAGGACATAAAGGAGCTTCAGCTGACGCTTGAGAATGAGACAAACCGAAATATTCGTATCATCGCAGAGGGGCATCTTAACTTAAGCAGAAAACTGGATGAGGCATTGAAGGTAGAGAATGAGAAAGAAATAATGTCGGTACGGGTAAATATTCTGGAAAGTGAAGTAAGGAGATTGCGGGATACGGTTACTGCAATGGCATAAGAAAAGCTTACAAACGGGGAGTTCAGGGTACATAGAGAGAGGTGCATTCTGTGGGCGGGGGGTAATGTTGGCTGCACCCTCCTGCGGGACAGTGCCCAAGCCAACGGGATTTCCGGCGTCGATCTCCCTGCGGATAAAGGCCATGAAGTCCTCTTTTTTCGTTTCCGGTGTCCGCCGGAGGAGCTTCAGGTTCCGTTCCATGGCTCTCATACCGCAGCGGAACACCTTTGCAGGATGGTCAAAGGTAAGGATTGCATCCACATTGCCGCCGTTCCAACAGGCGGTGTCCCAGGTCAGCCGGAAGGCTGCGCCGCTTTCCGCCATGGCCCGGGTGTAGTCCACAGCGAATCCCAGGTATGTTCCGCAGGAGCGTATACATATGGGAAAAGGGGTACATCCGTCCTGACCATAGGCGACTTTGGGCACGCCGTATAAAATTGCGTTTTCTTGTTTTTCCATTGTTCTTCCCAACTTTCTGTAAGTTTGCATTGTCTGTCGTAACAGCTCGCTATTCTGTCTGAACGGTTACTGTCTGTCCGGAAGGGCTGCGCCGTATACCCCGGCACAGAGCCGCACCCGGGGCAGCAGAGGGGCTTCTGCGCGAAACAGGGAGGGTGTATAACCGGTATACCGACGAAAGGCCCGGGAGAAGACGGTCCTGCCGGAAAAGCCGTAGGCAACGGCGATATCAAGGATTGTTCTGTCCGTATCCAGGAGTTCCTGGGCGGCATTGGCGATTTTTCTCTCCTGCACATACCGGTTCAGCGGCTTTCCGGTGCATTTGCGGAATACATCCCGATATGGGCCAGGGAAAATCCGGTCTGACGAACCAGCTCCTCCAGGGGAATCTCTTCCCGCACATGACTTTCCACAAAGGTACAGACTGACCATATCAGAATATAGTGATTCATGGGTTTAGCCGTCACCTCCTGAAATGTATTGCTTCGAAGCAGATTCAGTATAACATAGTCCAGGTGTCCGGGCGCAACGATTTTGAGGAATTTTGGGCAGGACCGGGGAATATGTGTTGCGCAGGAGGATTTTTCAAATTCACCGGCGGTGGAATCTGCCGCATATTTACGATGCTTTCCGCTCGTGAGTCAGGCGTCATGGACGAAGAGCATTCCATGGACGTGACAAGCTGTCAGTGTGTGGCGCGGAAAACACCCCGAAAGAGAGGAGCAGGAAAATTGTAGATTTTTTCACATTGTGGTGCTATAATTATCAAAACTGTTGTTTAGAGTTTGTCCTCCACTATCAACGTAAAGATTGCTTTGGGTTAAAATTGAAGAACTTAAAATCCGCCAATTAACGAATCAGTATCTTATGACACCCACAGATAAAATGACGGTGCCTTGTAATGCCTGCTGATATGAGGAGAAGCAAGATTATGAGCGAAATGAAACACGAGTCAATCGACAACATACCTAAAAACTATATAAACGAACACGAGGGCTACGAATATTTTCGCCGTAAGTTTGTGCCCTTTGGAGGCGCCAAGAACACCTTGGTCAGTATTTATGAGATACCTCCGAAGAAAGCGGCATACCCCTATCATTTCCATCACAACAATGAGGAGACATTCTATATTATCAGCGGCGAAGGAATTTTGAGAACTCCGAGTGGTGAGCGTAAAGTCAGTGCAGGAGATCTTCTGTTCTTTCCTGCCGGTGCGGAAGGTACTCATAAACTGACCAATTCCTCGGAAACTGAAAATCTTGTTTACATCGATTTTGATGTGGTACACGAGGTGGATATTACTGTCTACCCCGATTCAGACAAAATAGGCGTTTGGGGCATGGGAATCAACAAGCTCTATCCACAGGCAGGCGATGTGGACTATTACGACGGAGAATAAGGCTTTCAAGACGCAGAGCATGGTGAGGAAATATTATGGCAGATATACTTTTCAAAACCGACGATTATATCTTTTCGTACCGTGTCGGCGGTGTGCTTATACATAACGGAAAGGTGCTTATGCAAAATGCAGAGGGCGATGATGGCTACGCCTTTATCGGCGGTCACGTTGCCTTTGGCGAAACCACCGATGAAACCCTTGTACGGGAGTTCAAGGAGGAAATCGGCGCAGACATCAAGATTGAAAGATTGCTTATGGTGAATGAAAATTTCTTCCCTTGGGGCGATCGTCCTTGTCAGCAGATCAATTTGTACTATTTGATTTCCTTGAAGGATGAAACGCAAATTCCTCTTGATAGAAATTTCAAGGCGTTTGACGATTTGGGCAACGAGCGGATTGAGCTGAATATGTGCTGGATACCGCTTGAAGATGTACCCAATACGAGTATTTATCCCCCTCAGGCAAAGGAGTACATTACGAATCTACCCGATGAGATCGTGTACTTCGTATATAAGGAGTAAGCTATGGACTTTGACCAACTTGCAAAAATAGAAAACGAAAGTGAACGTCTAAGCAGAACCTATGAAATGACCAAAATCCAATATGGAAACTTCACCATCCGTCAAGCCGAGGTTGCTGATGCAAAGCAGCTTGCCGCATGGTGGAATGATGGTGCTGTGATGGCGCACGCAGGCTTTCCCAACGGTTTGGGAACAACCGAGGAAGAAGTTATCGAAGGACTTGGCAGCAGTCGTATGGTCATTGAGGAAAGCGACTGTCTAATCGGTGAATGCAATTACCGCAACATGTCGGACGGCGTTGCAGAAATCGGTATTAAGATCTGTGAAACTGATTGTCAGAACCGTGGTGTGGGAAGAAAGGTCTTGAGTATGCTGATCGGCTGGCTGTTCAGAAACGGCTGTTCCAAAATCGTCCTCGATACCAATTTGACAAACACAAGAGCACAGCACGTTTACGAATTACTTGGTTTCCGCAAGGTAAGAACCAACATTGATTCCTGGAGAGATCAGCTCGGTCGGCTTCAATCTTCGGTGGATTATGAGTTGGTTGAATCAGATTTTAACAGTTATATTTAGAAATGATCAGGCTGTCTTGTCACACCCCTGCGAGGCCCTGCCCAAGACATGGAAAGAGAACTTTCAGACAACCCGGGAAGCCTGCTTTTGACAGAGGCTCATAACCCGGGCTGAACAAAATATAGGCGCTAAACCATTTCTTTCGCCATAAATAAAACATGTTCACAGTCCGCAAACCCGTTTTTTCGATAGAAGGCGGGTGCCGGGGCATTTTTGTTGGTAGAAAGAGTAATCCCTGCCAATCCTTTTTCCGTTACGTATTTTTCGATCTGCCCAATCAGCATGGAACCGTATCCTTTACGCTGTTGTTCCGGTTTTATGAACATTTCCTCCACGAAAATTTCACTGTTATTCCACCATACTTTTTCGTGTGCAAATATGCCGCCCATGATTTCATTTCCCTCTTCTAAAACATAGCCTACAAATTTTTTCATCTCAAAAAAATCCGTCAGGTACTCTGCTGCCGTCTGCTCTGTCCAAATACACTGCCACAGTTCATTATTGTATACACTGCACAAAATCTCCGCGCAGGAAACAATGTCACGAGATTCCATTTTTCGAATATTCATGCTTGTATCCTCCTGTTTTTCCTAACATGCGTTAGAAAATTGCTTTCCGGCAGATGGCGGGAATGCATTTTCAAACACGTTCTAAGCTCTGAATTCCTACTTCCGCAGAATCTTTTCCATGGATTTGCCCTTGGCCAGCTCGTCCACCAGTTTATCCAGGTAGCGGATTTCCTGCATCAGGGGTTCCTGGATCTCCTCCACCCTTACCCCGCAGACCACTCCCTTAATCAGCCTTCTGTTCTCGTTTAACTGCGGGGCATTCCGGAAAAAGTCCCCGTAGGAAACC
>OFFR01001357.1_pt1 | contig 10616 bp, 13 predicted proteins | sample 1521421 | NCBI WGS metagenome assembly OFFR01 (sample SAMEA3504087, study PRJEB24116) | mouse gut metagenome | biome: mouse gut; feature: mouse-associated habitat; material: faeces | place: Denmark | collected 2011 | reverse complement strand
CTGAGGGGAAGTGGGAAGCGGCCATGGCACTGGCAGGGCAGAAAAAAGCGAGGGGAGTGAGGAAGGAATGGCCTCAAGTGTAAAAGTATCCTCTTAAAGGGTTTGGCCTTCTACAGCGGTTTGTGCCTCGGTCGTTGGCGCGTGTGTATCACCGCTCTTACGGAAAAATGTGTATTCCATGGAACGCAGTTTACTAACCGACAGTTTTCCTGCCGGATTTTTTCGCCGCCCATTGTATTCTGCCAGCATTGTTTCAGCAAGACCTGCCGAACCGGAACGCCGATCCTTCGCGGCCCGGATCAGCTGCTTGACAGAAATATTTCCCACACGATCTTTGAAAATCTCGTCGTTCATATCATCGCCAAAAGCGGTGACAAGACGCGCTACAGCATTCAGCATATTGGATGAAAATGAGTTGATATCACCTTCCCAAGTGCCGACGATCAGCCTCATAACACGGTTCAAAACGTGATAGCCATGGGTCAAGTAGATGTTTTCCAGGGTTGTAACGGCGCAGATAACACCTGGAGTTCGCTTAGAGCCCACCTTCAAGCCGTATGCCTCAACCACTCCCTGGATAATCAGCTGTACATCATTTCCCGCTTCCACATTGGCCTTGAATATTTCATAAGGCTGGAGCCGCTTTACAAACTTCATCTGATTGGCAAAAATATCGGCCTCATGCTCATAAACCAAGTCATCATAGATCATGCACCAGACTGGCGTATCCCGGGAACCGGATACCGTGGCAACGATCTCTACCGTATGCTGTCCATTAAAAACGTAGTTGATCCCTTCCCGTCTGCTCACTTTCACCGGGTTGATCTGATAAAGGTCAAAATTGGCCGCAGCCCGGGCAATATGGGCCTGGGAGAGGGTGCGCTGATACTCCTGGTTAGAAACCAGGTTTTTGATGGGGATCTGCTCAAAGTGGACGTTGGGGACGAAAGCACGCAAATCTTCCATTTATTCCACCCCAATCGCCATCAGCATTTCAGATGCTTTTTCTTGAAGGTCAAGCAGCGCAGACGCCAGCCGTGCCTTTGCCTCCGCCGAAACGATATTGAGATCACTCCTGCTGATAGTTCTATCAATGGAACCGGACCAGGAGGGGATCGTCAGTGTGAGCCCGGTGACTTCGGCATCCGGATCAAAGGCGGGCATATCTTTCACGGACGGGGCCAGGACAACATGGCCAGAAGTGCTGCCGGAATCTTTGACGATCTGATGGTTCGCGTTTCTTGAAGCCGAAAACCGTTGTGTGGAGCCGAGCTGACGGAGTGTCCGCTGAAAAGAACGGTCATCCAGCCTGGAAAGCCGCAGCAAATGCTTATCGGCAATTTTAACTTTGCCGTGCATAATTTCCTCTGCGGCTTTCGGTGCCCTGAGACGGATGCTTTCCAAAGTCGCCGCAAGGCTTGAAAAGCGTTTTACCGTTTCAAACGCTATGTGATTTTCCGTTGCGATCCTCGTGGCGATTTGCTGACATATTGGTTTGCGTCCGTTTTGAAACCATGCCTTTTCATCTTGAAACAGTTTTACCGCTGCCGCCTCTGACCGGTATTGTATGCCGATCAAAAACCTTCTCAGCACGTCCGGGATATCGCTTCGCTTGAGCTGTCTGGCACAAATCCAGGCAACGGCGGATTCCCGGCAGTTGAACTCCAAGCCCTTTGTACGGAACGGTAGACTGTGTTCCAAATATATCTCGTACTGGCTGAACCCGTCAAGCAGAAAGCCATCCCAGACGACCAATGGCTCGCTGCGGCGGCCGGAAAGGATGTCCGCATCCAGCTGTGCGAAGCTTTGCCGATCCATCGGGTATACCAACTCTTGGAACTGTCTGTCGATCTGGATCTCTGTGTAAGTGTGTTTTTCCATATATATCCTCAGCTTCCCGCCGTTTTTAATGTGCTCAAATCGAACACCGCCATTCTCTGCGCTGGCATTATTCTGCCCCTCATGTGGTACAGGTGTCCTTCCCCCATGGCTGGAGTCAGCGAGCTCAGCTTTGCCACGAAAAAACGGCTGTATATCTCATAGGAGAAATCAGAGCAAAGCCGCTCTCTGCTGACCGCGTGGACAGCATCGCTGAAAAGGGGTGTGTCCACGCACCGCACAGCAACGGCCGTGCCGTGGGGATCGACCAGGAGCTGGATATACTGCGGATCGCCAAGCTGATGGAGCATGGCTTTATGGATGCGTATCCGGCTTCTTTTGGTATCAATAGACATGGTGGCGTTTAGGCGGTTTTCATTCTTCTCCATGGCTGTTATCTCCCTGCGCTGTTTGGCTGCCTGCGTCTGGCGGCTGGTTGTTCTTGATCGCGTAGACAGCGTATCCATCAAAAATGTTGATCTGCATAGACTGGCGGTGCTCCCGGAAGGGCAGGCCAAATTGACCCTTCCAGTTTTCCGGGAAAACCGGGATCCTTGAAGTTTTGGCTTTTTCACCTTGGGCGGATACCCTTTGGTACATCTCTGTGGCCGTCAGGTCGAAAATCAACAGGCCTTCTCCATTCGCATGGGCGCGGCGTCCTAAAATCTTGTAGCGGTATTCCGGATCCCAGCCCATCATGGAAACCATTTGGGCAAAGAAGAATTTGCAGGTAGGCTGTTTTGGTTTCCGCTTCCCTTTGGACAGGCCGCACCACGCGAAGGAATCCCGGTCCCCTTCCTGACAGGGGCGCAGGGCCATGATCCGCGACTGCCGGTTGATGAGGACCTGCACATAATCCGTGTCCGGGAACTTGGACAGACAGGCCGAGTTCACATAGAACTTGCAGTTGTTAAAAGAAACCGCCGGCTCGGTCGTATGGGCAAAAAACTCCCGGCGGACAACTTGAAAACCATCGAAATCAAAATCGTCCCCCAACTCCAATATTTCGTCCTCATGTTCATTCATGGCCGCCCCTCCTGGAATTCGATCGTCCCCAGCTCCCGCTTGATAAACCTTTGTAATTTCTCAAATCCTGTTATGCTCAGCTTCTTTCCCGCCTCAAAAAGACGCCCATCCAACCGTAGTTTCCAGTCCTCCTCGCTTTGGCATCCCAAAGCGGCAGCGTCTTGCTCATAGAGGTGAAATTGTTTGCCAAAGCTGGTCGTCCACTCTTTGGGAATCGCCCGGATGTGTTTCCCTGCGGAGGCGAGGGGCTGTAGCGCGGCATCACAGGGCGGGGTTTCCGCATTCGATATCGCGCCCTGGCGGATCAGGACCTCCGCATCAGTTGTGTCAAAAACGTATGCCAGCTCCTCGCCTTTTTTCCAGCGGACGCCTGTGATTTGGTATTTGTGGGCCGGATCCCAGCCGAACAGGGCAAAAAGCGTATCGGAAAATGCGGATGCCGCAATATCTCGTGGCTGGAAACCAGCTTCAGATGGGCGGGCGATGCGGACGGCGTTTCGATTTTTTGCGTCAGTGGGCCGGACGGCAAATCGCTTGCCTATGGGGTCTGCCAAAAGCTCGGCGTGACCGGTTCCGCCGATTTGACGGACGCATTCCGCGCTGAAGCAGATTTTTTTGTCCCCAAAAGTGACCCGCGGACGATGATGGGTGTCAAGAAACTCCGAGCGGGTGACCTCAAAGCCGCGCAGGTCAAAGCCTCCGGCTTCCGATCGGGGGCTGTCATCGGCGGGGCTTCCTGGATCTGTTGTGTGGATATCTTCCGGCATGACGCTTTGGGCCGCGACAAAATACTCCTGGCTTTGAAAACCCGCCCAGCGGGGGTTGATGATAACAAACCCTCTCAGTTTTCCGCTGTCGATGACCCGAAGTTCCGGCAGGATGGATCGGTTGCCATATTTCGCGTTGTCCAGCATCTGCTGCACCGCATTGAAATCGTCCCTTGAGATAATGGCCTCGTGGTGGTTGAGGTATCTGCTCTGTGGGCGCTGGCCCCGGTTTTTCCTGGCGAGATGGGTCAAATAATTCGGCGTATATGTTTTCCGGGTCAAAACATCGCCGCAGTGACGCTCATTACGCAATATTTGCAGGATGCCGCCGGAAGTCCATTTTGTATTTCCAAGATAGGATCTACGCCCCAAAGCGGTAAACGCGTCCGCGATCTGCTGGGTGGAGTACCCGTACAGGTACATATAAAACGCCAGCTTAACCGTGGGGGCCTCATCCGGGTTGACTATGAGGTTGCCGTCCCCATCGTGGCGGTAGCCCAGCAGCTTGGGCGTGAGCGGGATGCCGTTGTCCAGCCGCATACGCAGGGAGCTTTCCATGCTGCGGCTCCTGATCCGCGACTCTTCTTCCGCCATGGCAGCCTGAAACGTAAACGCCATTTTGGAGTCATCATTCAGCGAAAATATACACTCTGACTCAAAAAACACGCCCACTGGCGGCTCCAGCTCTGCCAAATCGCGGGCGATCCCGACACACAGCACCACGTTGCGCGCAAATCTGGACACGCTTTTGGTGACGATCAGGTCGATCATTCCGGCTTTGCAGTCGCGGATCATCTGCTGAAACGCGTCCCTGTGGGCCATCGACGTTCCGGAAATGCCTTCATCTGCATAGATCTTTACCAGCGTCCAGTTTGGATGGCGCACCACAAAATCCTCGTAATATTTCTTTTGCAGTTCGTATGAAGTTGTCTGACGGATATCGTCGGTGGACACACGCACATATACGGCCACACGCTGAGGCGTATCATGATCATAGAAGTCGGTTTGCTTTTCTCCAGGATAATATTCATAGTTGTCCCGATCCACAGCAGCGTGGATCCTTTTACGGATTTTTTCTTTCTCTTGATCCTTCTCATCACCTTTATCTTTACCAATCATTAGTTACCCTCCCCGGTGGTGGCATCGGCTAACGGCTTCCAGTTGGGAGCGGGGAGGAAATGGATATCCCTCATATCCTCCAAGTAGTAAGAAGCCAGTGTAAATATATCTTCCGAGATAAAATAGATGCCGATGGGGGGATCCTGCTGGGCCAGCAGTTCTGCACACAGGGTAATCTCATGACTTTTCTTTGACACGTTGGATATTTTCTGTGTGATGATCAGATTTATCTTCCCTTCCATGCAGTCTTGGAGCAACTGCCCCCATTGGGGCGCAGACTCCATATTGGGCGGCGTTGAACCATCGTCTACATAAAACCCAACTAATTCCCAGGCAGGACAGAGCTCGATGGTATCCCGAAACTGTTTCTTATGATAGGAAAGATAGTCGCTATGCTTTGTCTGATTGAAGTAACGGATGTAAACGCCGATCTTGAAATGCTTTTCCGTGCTGGGCCGTTCGCGCCGGATGCCCTGAAGCCAAATTTTGTGCAGGGCAAGCTCCTGCGCACGCCCATCACCTACGAATAAGGGTGCGGACGATCCTGATAAGGTGTGAAGTCTGCTGTAAAGTTCCATTTCGCCCATATCTGCCGCCTCCATCGCATAAACAGATCCTTTTGTCTGCTGGTTATTATAATCCAAGCTTAGTAAAAAGGCGAACAACTGGCTGTTACATCAGGAACTTTTGGTTTAGATTTGATCAAAATTCGCAAAGAAATTGACTGCCAGGCTATTAGGATCATCGGCATTGGTAAAATCCTGCCCTATAATGGAACCTTCAAAACTTTTTTAGGAGGTTCATCATGGGATTGGACAACATTAGACTGGGAAAGCGGATCAAAGCGGCCCGGAAGCGGATAGGGCTGTCACAACTGGCACTATCGGAAGCACTCGACTGCACCCCGAATCACCTGAGCTACATAGAGAACGGGAACAGGAGTCTGAGCCTTGCGAAATTTGTACAGCTCGCAAACGCGCTTGGTACCAGCGCGGACGAGCTGTTGATGGACAGCCTTGACAATGTGTCGAAAGCGATGAATCATCAATTTTCATCTGTTATGGCAGACTGCAGCGAACGCGAAAAGCGGGTGCTTCTTAGTATTCTTTTGGCAATCAAGGGGGTAATGGATGAGCACAGATGGTAATTTTTACTGTGCGCCGTGAAAAAGGCCAAGATGGAGCGGGATCATAAAGAACCGGGAAAGATTTACCACGCTGTAATCAGTAAGGATTGACCCCGCCGTCGCAAAAAACAGCCACATTCTGACTGCCCCCCAACCGGGGGCAGATTTTTTCTGTCTGTGGTCATTTATGTGGTCAAGGGGGAAAGCCAAAAATTGAAGCCGCAGAAAAAGTGATTAGAACAATCAAAACCACCCGTTGAACGGGTGGTTTGAACAGGCCCTGTAAGGGCCTAACTCTTGTGGTCGCCCCCTAAAGGGGGCACCGAAAAGGTCTGGCAATCACACTTTTATCACGGGCAGCCCCCTACTCGGGGGCTGTTCTTATTTGCCCTGTTTCACTGGCGCACCCGTAAACGGGTCTACATACTCTTTCAGACTGATCTGGTCATTCATGATATCTTCCTGCAACTGATTTTGAATGTACTCCCTAATTGCCCCTTCGTACTTCCCTACCGTATCCACGTAATACCCTCTGCACCAGAAATGCCGGTTCCCATACTTGTATTTCAGGTTCGCGTGCCGATCAAATATCATCAAGCTGCTCTTGCTTTTCAAATATCCCATGTACTGTGCCACACTCATGTGCGGCGGGATCGCCACAAGCATATGGATATGATTTGGGCAGCATTCCGCCTCTATTATTTCTACACCCTTCCGCTCACTTAATTCTCTCAGGATTCTCCCGATATCTGCCCTCAATTTCCCATATATTATCTGCCTGCGATATTTCGGCGCAAATACGATGTGATACTTGCATCTCCATTTGCTGTGTGATAAACTTTTTACGTCATCCACTTGACATGAACCTCCTGTGTTTTGATGGTGTGGTTGCCAGACCTTCTCCATTCTACCACACAGGAGGTTCTTCCTTTTGCTAAAGCTTCTTTTACTCACCCCCAGTTTAACTGGGGGTTTTGTCTTGCTAAAGCACCAACAACGAGGGACGCTGCCGGTACTGCGGCAGCGTCCCTTCGCTTTTTAGCCGGAGGAGCTCAGTAAAAAAGCAGCGCTGTAACCATCAGCACAGCGCTGTTTCCATTACTCAAGCTGCTTTTCTATGAGGCTAACAAATTCACTTGGACGTAGATCTAAGGCCAAAGCAATTTTCCAAATCGTTTCAAAATTCGGTTGTTTGGCGCCGTTTTCGATCATTGTTAAATGGGTGCGAGCAATCCCGGCAAGACCGCTTAAGACATCTTGCGAAAGTTCTTTCTCCTTCCTTAGTCTGCGAATCGTTTGCCCTACCACAAAAGCATTGAACTGCACGTTACTTCCACCTACCTCTTAAACACAAATTGTAAAAGAAATAGGAAACAAAATCGTCTGCGATGATAGACAAGGTGAATAGTTTTTGATATAATAAATAGGCGCTTGCTATTCTATGCTATCAGAATCTGCGCCCATCAGTCTACAAAACCCCTCTAATTGCTTATCGCTCAATTCTCCAATAATCTTAATTGCTCGAAGCTGTGCGATGGATTTGTCTTTATAGGTTACAAAATCCTCAAGAGTAATACCTAACGCATGGCATAACAATTCCAGCGATTCGACAGTTGGTCTGCTCTCGCCTTTTTCCAGTTTCCGCACATAGCTCTGTGATAACCCTGCCATGTTGGAGAGCCTGTTTGTAGATAATCCTTGCGCTTCTCTAAGCTCCTTTATCCGAGCACCTATATCAAAATTCATCACATCACCTGCTATGATAGATGATAGCATTATTTTTTGCCCTTACTTACATATATATTATCCATTTTATTTGTAGAATAGATTTTATAGTGATAATCAGGGCAAGAAGGGGTTGGAGCGAGATGGAAAACAATTTTTTAGAGCAAAAAAGAAAAGGCGAAAAAATACTGTTCTCCGAACTTCTGGCCGCTCCGCCCTCCGATGATGTCCTGATCGAATTGTTTCCAAACACACTTACCCCGAACAGGCCCCTTGTCACCCAACGGGGACTGGAGGTTTTGAAGCTTCGCTTGGAGGGGCTTCGACAATCGGAGATAGCGGAAAGACTGGGGCTCAAGCGCGGACAAGTGACCTATGCCTCCACAACGACAAAAAATTGCCTTCATGGAAATATCCCGCCTTATATAGATGTTGATATTCCGTCTCTAAGGCGGATTTTAGGGATGCAGCAAAAAGAGCGCACTGGATACATACTGCTCTCGGAGCTGCTGCGGGATATGCCCTCCGATGAGGAGCTTCTGAACCTGTTTGTAGAGCGGGGAAATATCATTCGAGCTGGAGGAAAGACACCGCCGACCAACCAGGACCTCCGGCTCCTGCAAATGCGGAGCGAGAATCAAAGCTATGAAAGCATTGGCGAGAAGGCCGGCATGGATGCCGGGGATGTGCGCCATCAAATATCTCTGACCATTATGAGGATACGGCGCGATTTGAAAATTGAGGCAGATGTGCCCGAACTGTATCGGCCCAGGAAGCCGTTAAGTCAGGCAGATCAGGCACAGCCCCCGGAGCCTCGCCCCGATATCAGTAAGAAGCGCTTGGATGTTCTTTCAGAACGGCAGCGGGAGGTGTGGGCGCTCCATGAGCAGGGAATGAGCAGCGCAAAAATTGCCCGAGAACTCGGTATTTCCTATATGGCGAAGGAGGGTAGCGTGGTGAAATACAGTCAAGAGGAGATTAAGACAATCATTGATCTGGCGTTCAAAGGCGCGCGTTCCGACCCGGCCCTGTTGGATGAGTTGCAGTTATCGCACACTGAATTGACCCAAATGGAGCAGCTTTTCCGGCGCGAAGATGTCTTGCTTGGATTAGAGGTGGTTTTCAATGGAATTCATCCTCAAAAGCCGTCAGAGACCAACCCGCTGTTTGAGGCGGCAGACAGATACCCGATTGAATATCTTGATCTATCCGCAAGAGCCTATACGTTCCTGATCAGGTCTGATCGCTATGGCAGGATTCGGACTGTGGCAGATCTGCTCCGCCTGTCAGACGCCGACCTCAGCAAAATACGGGGATTGACCCCTTATTCAAAATCATTTCAGGAAGTCAAGTGCAAACGGGAAAAGTTTGTTGAGGATTTCAACGCCGGCAAAATCAAATAAATCCAGCAATGATCCTATCGTGCGTGATGAAAAAGTATATAGGAGGAACAGTTTATGGCAGAGAACCTATTACACCGCTCCAGACGGGCAACTGCCGAAGGCTTGATGGACGCCGAGGAATCTAAAAGAGGCCTAGGCCAACTCCCGTTTGACCTCACTGCGGAACTGGGCTCTGTGATTGAGGCCGAGGAGATCAGCCCAGGCGTTTACAGTATCTTGACCGACCAAAAAGAATGGGGGCCGGAATATTATGTAGTGATGAAGGACGCCCCGGCCATCTCCGATCAGGCCCGCTCCTACGGCCAGCAGTTTGCTGAGAAAGATGCCATATGTGTCTATAGGCAGGATATTCCTGGGAGTGGACGGCGTGTCATAGAATTCGAGGTCCTCCGCTACCAAATAAAGCATCATCTGCCGGTTGATGAGTCTAAAGATTCCATCTACACCGCTGCTCTTTACGGGATGGAGGAGAACCCGGATTACTTTGGTGAATATCCTGTGCCCGGCATTACGCCAAGAGGCTGCACTGTGCGCCACAGGAAAATCATCAACGGTGTGTACTGGCTGGAGACAGACCGTTGTGAGGAAATGTTATCCGTGTGCTATCCAATTTGGCAATCCGATCTTACGATCCCGGAGCAACGCTATGGCGAGCAGTTGGAGTACGACCAAATACGGCAGATCGACAGCACGCTGGGCAATCTGTTCTTCTCCAAAGACAACAGTTACATTCCGTTGTTTGAACTGAGCTTAGCCAACCCGGAGATAAGAACGAATGGGGTAATCAATATGGCCGCACTTTTTAACGCAATTTGTGCGTCCTACCCCGAATACACGTCCGCCCATAATAAAGATATGGAAAAATATGAGCGGGGTATTCTGATTAAAGAGACCCCGGACGTTGGAACAGAGTTTATAAAGTTTTAAGCCTGTGTTAAGGCACCCCATACAAGTGCTTCTAAAAAATAGCTGATGCGATGTTTAAACGCAGAGATAAAATGGAACCCCACAATGCAAAACCGCATTGTGGGGTTTGATTGTTTCTGGCAATCCCAAGTTTGTTAAAAGGCCACGCTTCCGTTGAACTTTTCGTTTATCACATAGTAGGCCGTGTGCTCCTCCGGCTTGACATACAGCTTTAAGTCGGTGATAGGAGTACGCTTTTTCGTCTGCTTGAAGTCGGCCTTGGCCACCTCCACCAGCGTGTCCAGATCCACTTCGCTGCCCTGGAACTGCACGATAACAGTTGGTTTGAGGCTGTCCGCTTTTGCCTTGCTCTCGGCGCGGTCCTTGGCTGCGGCGGGCCTTTTCTCCGCCGTCATGGGTTTTCTGCCGCCCTTCTTTTTGGGCTCCGGCTCAGCAGTTGCGGCGTCTGTCTTTTTCTTATCCATGATAATCACCCTTACAGTTTGATTTGCTGGTTCAAATTACCAGCCCATTATATACGGTGATAACCAAAAATGCAAGTTACTATGCGTATTTATCGATTTACCCAATCCACCGGCATCCCATTGACCTCCAGCCCCTCCCCGGCGGGGATGAGGAGATACTTCTTCCCGTCAATCACACGGG
>OFFR01001355.1_pt1 | contig 10635 bp, 17 predicted proteins | sample 1521421 | NCBI WGS metagenome assembly OFFR01 (sample SAMEA3504087, study PRJEB24116) | mouse gut metagenome | biome: mouse gut; feature: mouse-associated habitat; material: faeces | place: Denmark | collected 2011 | reverse complement strand
CACATCCAGGCGGATAATGGCCTTGTCGTGAAGCTTGGGCATGTCCACAAATACGGTGGGGTTGTGCTCCAGAAGCTGCCGCTTATAAAAATATGCATAAAAGCTCCGCAAAGCAGACATTTTTCGCTTCAGGCCCCGCTCACCGTTGGTCACATCGATGCTGCCGAAGACTTCTTTCTCCTTATCCGTACCGGATACAGTGATCTTTTTCTGATACAGCTTCAGGTACTCCTGGTATTCTTCAATATCCACCGCCTCAATCCGCTCCAAATCGCTCAGCTTGAAATCCATTGTCTGATAATTTTTATAAAGAGGATTTTCCTCTATAAGAAACCGGAAAAAGACACGGATATCATATGCATAGGAAATCCGGGTTTTTGTGGAGGTAGTTGGCTCCACAGCCCGGAAATAATCCTTCGCAAACGGGGGAAGCGTTTTTAAAACCTCCCGAAGCTTGCGGATATTTTCCATGTCGTTTTGTTCATGATAGGTTCTGTATTCCATTGGTAAAGGCTTCCTTTCCGATTGGTTACCGTAATATTGTTATGTAAATCAACGGTAAATCAATGCTTGTCAGATATCCGTTGACGTATGAAGGTGTCAATGTTATAATATTTAAGTACAATTCCATATAAAGTATTGAGTGCCTGTTCTGATATAGAATTCTGACAGGGAAAAGGGAATCAGGTGTAAATCCTAAGCGATCCGGTCACTGTAAACAGGGAGTATTTCCTGACAAATCCATTGTACAACTTTTTGTATGAGAAGGAAAGGAAAATATGCAGATCTGTAAGCCAGGAAACCTGCTCAATACTTAAGGAGAGACTTCCGAAGAAAGTTCAGTCCTGAAAGTGCCTTATGGCTTTTTGTATCGGTCTGTTTCTATGGAAGCAGGCATTTTTATGCTTACAGGGTTCATAAGGCAATTTGTGTCATATGGAATGCTCACTGTGGAACCGTACCATCCTTAAGCGGTGCAGAATGAAAGGTCTGATAAGCTGTGACGGCATTCAGCTTACTCACGCCTTTCCCGGCCTGCTTTGGATGCCTGACATCTGTCCAAGAGCTTGTTGTAAAGAAGCCAATGTGTATCGGAAAAAAAACCTGCAGCTTTTTTCGGAACAAAAGAGCTTCTGAAAACAGCTTTTGCGGCAGATGTTTTTTTATTCAATTAAATGCATATAGATCTATGCGAAAAATATGTCGTAGTTTTTCACATAGATTGTACCGGGCGACACTCAAATTGTCCGCTTAAAAAGTCGCCCGGTCGCTACAATCCTATGGGAAAAATGGATGTTTTTCGCACTAGATCGGCTGTAATTTGTTCAGTGTAAAAGAAAGAGTAGGGTAGTCCTACTCTTTTATTTTTATCTCGCCGTGAATAGCTTCATATGCTGATATTCTTTGTTTTATCATGTACACAATTTCTTGTGTTGCGCTTCGTTCATTTTCTTTAGCTATATAAGCGATTTTGTCAAATATTTCTTTGTCTGCTCTTATGTTGAATTGTGGTTTTTTACTTGGCATATTTTACCCCAAAAGTGCTTGACATGGTGCTAGCACCGTGCTATAATATGGTTATAGAAAGGTGATAGCACTTTTATATCACCCTATCTGTTACAAAGATATTATAACAAATTCATTGAAAGAATGAAAGGGGCAAGAGTATGAAAAAGAGAATATTTAATCAGTTGGATGAAGATTTTTTGAATTTTTGTTTTGTCGGTTTAAAATCTAGTGTTTGGTATGATAGGGTTTTGTGTGTTAATCGTTTTCTTTTGGATTCAGGAATCATTACTACGGTTTAATTCCGTTTTTTAGCTGATGCGGTTGATGCGGTTATTATTGATAGTCTTTCCAGAAAGTAAGAGGGCTTCGGCCCTCTTGCCCCAATAAAGTTTGGAACGTCCGGGGGCTTCGGCCCCTTGACCTCACCATAGAAAATCAAAAGTAAATTAATGTAAATTAAAGAGAGAAAAGGAGAGAATGAGTATGCAATTGATGGTTAAGGCGGAGGGTATCTTTTTAGGAGTATCGAAAACAGATTATGTGAGTAAGTCAACGGGCAAGCCCGGATGTTATTACAACGTGGCAATCAAACAAGGCGGTGAAGTCGGCTCCGTTCCCTGCGACAAAGCTTTGTTTGACCGGTACAAGGCCGGAGAACTTAAGGACTACACGGAAGCGGATTTTGACGCAAGCTTTAATGACAGATACAACCGCCTCCAGGTTGTAGCGGTCCATCCCAAGAAGTAGTGGAGCAGTCAGTGTTTTTTCCTTCATGTGATTTTTTGTTTAACAGCGTTAAGAACTCCGGGCGGGTCCCATGGGCGGTTTTATCGCGGGCCCGGAGTTTAGCGTCCGGTTTCGATTTGTAAAGCTTCGGCCATGAAATAAACGGCCGGAGCTTTAACTAAAAGCCTATAAGGAGATTCAGCTATGAAAAGGATTAAGAGCATTTCAAAAAAAGTCAATATTTATATATCGGTGTTTGTACTTTTGATAAGTGCCGTTTTTTCTTTTCCTATGGTGGCTTTGGCTTCTGTCAATAATGTTAGTCTGCCTAGTTATCCAGAAATATCAAATCTTGAATTATGTGTTTTCAATGTGATTAGTTCTGAAAATAGTGGGAGCTACTATATTGATTTTCCTTCAAATCTTTCTGCTGGTACGTATTCTTTTGATGTTAGTATTACTTCTGACATTTATTTTAATAGTGGTATTGATTTTGTTGACTGGCTTATTGTCCCTGGTTATAAGCGTATGTCTGTAGGTTATTGGAGTTCTTGGGATTCTTTTTTTCTGATGCTGTTCATGTTGATTTGCCTATAAATGGTGGTACTTCTACAGTAAGTATTAATTATGATCCGTCTCAAAGATATTATTTATATTTTCGTGGTACTCCAAAAAATAAGTATTTGTTTTCGGGCGGTAAAGTTTCTTGCTCTGTAGTGGAACATAAAGAACCTGTTGTTCGTCCTGATAATTATCTTGATTTTGGTGTTTTAACAAATTCTGACTTAACTATTTATCAGACTACGGGGAGTATGAAAACTGTTGTTGAACGCCGTTCTTTGTTTCTTGATGAATCTTTTGTTGTTTCTCTCGATTCAGATGCGGAAGTCAATGGTTATATTGGGTGTATTGTTCATCATTTTCGCTCTCCTGATTATGATATTGGTACTCGTGTATATTATGATTTGTCTATTGAATATAGTGGCACTGGTGCAATGTTGCAAGATGCTCGTTTGCTGACTGAATCGGAGAAGAACATTATTTTATCTACATATTCTACTGAATCTGGTTATGTGCTTAAGATTGGTGGTTATAGTGATATTACATCCTCTTTTATTGGCTTTGATGTGGTGGTTGATGTTGCTTATATTGGCCTTCCTCTTCTTCATCATTTTAGTTCTACTCCTGATACTGTTGGTGCTTTTTCTTACCCGCTTGAGGATGAAAATGAAATTATTAAAGGCTTTGATGATGTTACTAATGGTTATCAGAATGACGGTATGGATTCCTCTAAGGATGAACTTAATTCTTCTTTAGCCGGTATTGATAATGCGGAAAACAGTCTGTTTAATCCAGCCAAGGACCATTTGGGTTCCTATGAATTTGTAGATATAAATTCTTTCCAAGGTCTTGCTACAGGTGTTACATTTGTTTCCACCTTTTTACAGTCTTTCTATGTGTCAAGCGGTGGCCTTGACGGTTTGGGAATTATAACGGCTGTCGGTTTCTCGGTCCTGCTCGTGTCGGTGGTGATTGGATTCTTTAGATATTATAAGAAGTAGGTGCTTATATGTTTAAATTCTTTGATTACATTGTAGATTTGGTCGGGGCTGTAATCGGCTTTGTGGTACATACCATATCCATGATAGTGTTCGCTTTTGAGTTTATAGCCAAAGGTGTTTTTTATACAACGGCATTGATTACAGTTCTCCCTGTTTTTGTTCAGGTTCCCATTTTCACGCTTGTAGCTTATACGGTAATAATTACCGTTCTCCACTTTGGAGATTAGGAGGGTGCTTATGTTAGAAGGTATCAATGCTCTGCTGGCTGTATTTTCACAGTTTGTACAGATGCTTTTTTCCCTGCCGTTTTATGGAGCTATAACGGTAGGATGGCTCTTTGTTTCCATAGAGCTTATTGGAATTATAGTAGCTTATTTTATTTATCGTTTGAAATAGGAGGTATTGCTTATGAACTTTTTAGTTGCTTCTCTGGTGCTCGCTTCGGTCTTTATTACGGACCCTGATACGGGCCAGATTGTAGAGGTCCAGTCCGAGATAGAAAATCCCTCTGATGATTTATTTCAGACTGAGACCGGAGAGACGGAAGAGGCTGAGGGAGAAATAGGAGAGGAGGAAGTAAAAAATGAGTCCATTGGTGAAGATAATGATGTATCAGTTGATGCTGGAAATGAGATATCAGATGAAGAGGAAGATTCGGAAGGTCTGGAAGAAATTCCCGAAGCTACTCCTTCTGATGCTGTTGATAGCACTCCTAGTGAGTTGGAGCTGCAGGTTGTTGAACTGTTAGAAGAGCAGGTTGAGCTTTTGTCCCAGTCTTCGCTTGCATCTTCGGGAAATATGAATAGTCAGGTTTTAGAACTTATGGACCGCATTATAAATGGTCTTTCGCCTGATTATAAGTATGCTGGTTTTCGTGTTTCCAATACGGATGCTTACCGTTGCACCTTGTATATTGGTACTAAGGCAGATGTATCCGGCAGCTGGATTAATTTTGGAAAGGATTGTGTTGCTGTTGATTTTTACCGATATACTTCAAATAATACGAGTTACCTTTATTATACTACAAGTTCTACCCCTGATGCGTCTGTGTATACTGGTGGCAATACTATTGTTTATACAAATGCTATTGAGTATCGCCCTAGTCTGGGAGAATCCCCGGATAGAAGTGTGACGCTTGGCCAGACATTGGTTGTTGCTTTTTTCGCTGTTGTGCTTAATTACATACTGCAAAGGAGGACCTCCTCATGATTGAATCTTTGATGAAATTTATTGGTATGAATTTACCGGATGCGGTAGTTGCTGATAATGTCTTGTTTGTTGTTATGGCCTCTGTGTTTCTGTTCGCGGTTGCGGAGACATTCCGCCTGTTTGAGATAGTGATAGATCGCCTTACAAGGAGGAGAAAATGAGATGGATGCTGTTACACAAGTGGGAGCATGGCTCATTGAGGTGTTCCGCACTCTCTGGCAAGCTTTTGGTACATGGGGCGTTATAGGTTTTTTCCTTATTGCTATGCCGATATTGTATAAGCTCGGGCGTCTTGCCCGTAAACTTATAAATTTTTAATTGAAAGGAGTATGTTGTATGTTAGTTTTAGCTTCTACCACTCCGTCTTCTAGTGGTTCCATGTCTGGAATTTTGGAGACGGCAACTACGGTATTGACGTGGTTCATTACCTCTATGGGCACTCTGCTTAAGTTTATCATTGACAATCCGGTTATTCTGGTTCTGTTCATGATTTTCATGGTAGGCGCCGCGATTGGTATGCTTATGCGTATTTGGAAGTCTGTATGATGTTGTGGAAGAGGAGAGAGGAGGGGGGACCCGGTGGGTCCCTCCTCTCTCCGTTTAGAAAGGAGATTGTGTCTTATGGTGGAATTAATCAATTGTGTTTGGTCTGTTGTTACCGTCTGTTTTACGGACTTATTTTTAGATTGTAACCTGTCCTTTTTGCTTTACATTGCTTTGATATGCATTGTATTGCTTACTATGATTCGATTTGTGAGGGGTATTTAAGATGAATATTTTTATAACCATATGCATTGTGTTTTTTCTGCTCCTTATCCCCTGTGTTTATCTTGCCTATAAGTACCGTAACCCTTATAAGCTTATCATGGTATTCGGTAAGAAAGGAGCCGGCAAGACTACTTTTTTAACCAAGCTTGCCTATCAGTATCAAAAAGCAGGAAGACCCGTTTATAGTACGGAGTGGGCACCGGGTGTGAACATGTTCGATGTAGATAAGATTGGTTTTATGATGTTCCCGGAAAACTCGGTCATATTCATAGATGAAGTCGGTATGATATGGGATAACCGTAATTTCAAAGCCTTTAAAACAGAGGTAAGAGATTATTTTAAACTTCAACGCCATTATAAGCATACGGTGTATTTATTTTCCCAGACCTTTGATGTTGATATCAAGCTAAGGAATCTGACAGATGCTATGTATCTTCTCAAATGTCACATGGGCTGGCTCTCTGTCGCGCGTAAAATAAAGCGTGATATCGTCCTTGTACAGCCTACAGGAGATTCAGAAAGCCGTATAGCCGATAGCTTAGAGTTTGAACCTTTTTTACTGTCTCTATTCGGCGCTAAGACGATTATATTTACATACATTCCAAGGTGGGCAAAGCTCTTTAATTCTCATGAAGCTCCAGAGCTGTTGCCTAATGAAAGTACGTATGTGGAAATCCCGGAAGATCCAAAGGTTCGTAAGATGTATCGATTTAAGCTTCGTAAATCCCGTCTAAAACTTTTTGGACGTCATTGACTAACGGCCGCGGCGTATTTGCCAGCCAATTATTTTTGGCGGGGGTGTGCCGAAGGCGCACGGCTAGGGTTGCAATGTGTTGGATGCCAGGTCGGAAGTGGAACAGGAATAGCCCTTCCCTTTGATGTTTGAGATTTTCTTCCTATAACTTTTTCTGCAGGTTCCGGTAGGGCTTTATGTTGTCGTTGGTATCTATGAAAACAGTAGAAGGAACGGAGGGCGAAGCCTTGGCGCCGATTGAGGGAACCGAAGGCGGCGCCGATGCACAGCCCGGAGAGACGGATACGGACGCAAATTTTTGTTGTTTGAGATTCACTTCCTATATACTTGACAATAGTAACACTTAACAACATTTTTTGTTTTAGATAGTAAAAAATGGTGAGGTCATAAGATGTTTAATGTCAGAATTAAGCGGTTTTATGACACTGAACAAATACAGGTTTTCTCGCAGGGTATGCACTCAAAAGGAGAGGTTAAAAAGGAGAAAAAGGTAGATCCGTTTACAGGTGAGGTTTTAAAGCATAATCGGAAATATGAGCTTTCTGAAAATCCTTTTAATGGATGGACCGAGGTTGTGGAATGTGAGCCGAATACAACGGAAAGTTCTAGAATATCAGCTAGTAGGACTATTAACAAGATATATGACATAGCCAGGTCTAATTGTTGGGAGTGGTTCTTGACATTTACGTTTTCACCGGAAAAGGTAGAGGACCGTAAAGATTATGAGGAATGTTCTAAGAAGCTTTCTGTTTGGCTTATGCATATGCGTAAGGATTGTCCTGATATGGTTTATCTGGTTATTCCTGAACAACACAAGGATGGAGCATATCACTTTCATGGATTGTTTTCTAACATAGATAATCTGGGTCTGGTAGATTCTGGAACGGTGGACAAAGACGGAAATACAATCTATAATGTTGGTAGCTACAAGTTCGGTTTTACGACTGCCGAGCGCATCCGAGACTTAGGGCGTTCTTGTTCATATCTGTCCAAGTACATAACCAAAGATTTGTGTGCAGTTACCAAGGGAAAACGCCGTTACTGGTCGTCTAGGAATGTGAAGCTTCCTGTTGTAGAGGAACTGCATCTTGAAGTGAGTGAGGCTGAAAGAATTAGGATGTTCATGGATGGATGTACGTACATAAAGTCTACTCAAACGCCTTATACAGATGTGACATATATAGAGCGTTCCTTGATGGATGCTCCATAATGTAGATAGATCTATGCGAAAAACATGTGTTTGTCACATAGATCTATTTATAGGATTAACTCATCTTCTATATATGTTACATCCGTATAAGGTGACTTTGTGGACTTTATGTATATCTTTATAAACATCTTAAAGGTAACTATAAAAATTCGAAAACCGCCTTGCGGATCATTTAAATATCATCCGCAAGGCGGCCTCTTTAAAACCCTCCAGGCAATTGACAATTTAAAGTTTATATTCTGTAGAGTAATACGGCATAATCAAATTCTGGCCGGAAATAATCTTGCCGTCCTTAATGGAATTTAACTGGCTGACTTCGTTGATATAATCCTCTTTGGATTCATAATTCTCCAAATATTCATCGGCCAAATCCCACAGGGTATCTCCGGGCTGAATCTCAATGTTGGTATAATACTTATAATAAGTAACCTTCAGTTCCTTATTCTTAGCCTTTGATAAAAAGCTCCCGAACGTAAAAACCAAAGCTAAAATTAAACAAATAGTTAAACAAGCCGTTAATAAAACCTTCCTTCTCCTGCACATATCACTTCCCCCTAAAGTAAAATTCCGAACATACCTTCCGAACAATTGTTCCGTATGATGTTATTATACACACAGAACAATTGTTTGTCAATACGTATGTTCGGAAAATGTTCGATTTTTTGTTCGGTTTTATAAAGCTTGTCAAATAAATAAAAAAGTATCCAGATATAAAAATAAAAGTCACCCAAATGCCTTTTACACAACCCCTGCATTTGGGTGACAAAATTGTTTCATAATAAAAAACAGATATAATGCTTGTTCGGCTTAATCTAACTGTTTAATACAGTCAATGGTAAGTTGGTAGTCCTCCTTCACCTTCTCCAATGCAGGCTCTAAGTCGGCGCCGTATTCCTCCCTGTCCCGCAACAGCTCAGCAAGGTGGTTAGAGGATTCGTAGAGCCGGTCCAGAGAAAGGTTTTGACAGATTCCTTTTATGGTGTGAGCCGCCCGGAATGCTTCCGGCATATTGCGGGTTTCCATAGATGTACAAAGCAGCTCATAGCTGGAATCATTGAGAACACGAAGCACAAACTTCTTAATGCGCTCTTCCGTTCTCAGACGCCCCTCTACGTCCGCATAATTTCCTCCCATAGCATCATAACATTCTCTAATTGTCATTTTATCTTTCCTTCCTTTCTGTTGCTCCTTTTAACAATTTATCATAATTATGGCAGTAATTCAAGACAAACGCCGAAATTTCAAGTATAAAAAGATACAAAGATATTTCACTTGCCAATCCTCTCCCCTTCATGTTATGATGTCCGGGACAGATCTCGAAAACAGTGGAAGGAAGGCATTTACCATATGAAGCTGCAGCAGCTCTTAAGCTATACACGCAGAGCCGTGGATGATTACCATATGATACGGGAAGGGGATAAAATTGCCGTGGGAATTTCCGGCGGAAAGGACAGCCTGGCCATGCTCTATGCCCTTAACGGCCTTAAACGCTTCTATCCGGCCGCCTTTGAGCTGGAGGCTATTACGGTAGACTTAGGCTTTCCGGACTTTGATTTAAGCGGAATACAAGCCCTGTGCAGGGAAATGGGGGTTCATTATACGATTGTTCCCACAGATATTTACAATATCATCTTCCGTGTACGTAAGGAAAGCAATCCCTGTGCCCTCTGTGCCAAGATGCGGAAGGGGGCCTTAAACCAGGCCATCAAGGAAACGGGCTGTAACAAGGTAGCCTATGCCCATCACAAAAACGATGTGGTGGAAACCATGCTGCTCTCTCTCATCTTTGAGGGACGTTTTCATACCTTTGCGCCGGTTACGTATCTGGATCGGATGGATCTGACCGTGATCCGTCCTCTGATATATGTGGATGAGGCGGATGTTATAGGCTTCCGGCACAAATACAATCTGCCTGTCTGCAAAAGCCCCTGTCCGGCCGACGGGCATACCAAACGGGAATATGCCAAGAATCTGCTCCGCAGTCTGAACCAGGAGCATCCGGGAACTTCGGAGCGTATGTTTCGGGCCGTTTTGGAGGGGATTTACAAGCCTTATGAGGATTCGGAGTTTATTCGGAAGCTCTCCGAAGGCTTTCGTAAATAGTCTTTGCCGTGCAAGAGATTTGCTTCCAAAAATCATTCTCGGAAGCAAATCTCTTTTTCATTTTGACTAACTATAACATTTCAATCTCACTGTGCAGCTGCTGCAGCGACTTCACTTCCAGCTTACCGCCCTTTTCCTTCGCCTTGCGGATTCCCTCCGTGGTGGCAATAGCCGCTGCCATGGTAGTCATATAAGGAATCTTCCCCTTAATAGCGGCCTTGCGGATATAGCTGTCATCGTACCGGCTCTCCTTGCCGGAGGGTGTATTGACAATCAGCTGAATCTCCCCGTTGGCAATGGCGTCCATAATATTCGGCCGCCCCTCCTGGAGCTTCTTCACCTTCTTCGCGGGAATCCCGTCCGCAGCAATCATATCATAGGTGCGTCCCGTAGCCATAATGGAGAATCCGTCCTTATAAAAGCCCCGCGCTACCTGTAGGACCTCCGGCTTATCCTGATCATTGACACTGATCAGAACCGTCCCCGACAGGGGCAGGCATGTTTGTGTGGCTTCCTGAGACTTGTAGAAGGCTTCTCCGAAGTTGGAGGCAAGTCCCAGTACCTCGCCCGTAGAGCGCATCTCCGGTCCGAGAAGGGGGTCTACCTCCTGGAACATATTGAAGGGGAACACGGCCTCCTTCACTCCGTAATGATGGAAATGGCTCTCCTTGAGATTCGGAACCGGTGAGGGGGTTCCTGTCAGTTCCTCCGTAATTACCTGGGTGGCCAGCTGCACCATCCGAATGTTGCAGACCTTAGATACCAGCGGCACAGTACGGGAAGCTCTGGGATTG
>OFFR01001354.1_pt1 | contig 10641 bp, 12 predicted proteins | sample 1521421 | NCBI WGS metagenome assembly OFFR01 (sample SAMEA3504087, study PRJEB24116) | mouse gut metagenome | biome: mouse gut; feature: mouse-associated habitat; material: faeces | place: Denmark | collected 2011 | reverse complement strand
CCGCCCCGGGCTTCGCCGCCCGTCTTACTGGCCCCGGATGGCGGAGCGCAACGTGGTCAGCCCCGAATTGATGGAGCTCATGACATACCGCATCTGATAGGCGGTCCGAATCGCTTCCGACATCTGGGCCGTGACATTCACGCCGTTGTCGTCCATCCGGGTCTGGACCGTCTGCTCCGACACAAGGGAGTCACTTCCCTCCAGCACCTGGCGCATGGCCTTTACCGGCGTGTCCTTCCGGGAGGCTCGAAGCAGCCTGCTGCGCAGGCTTTCCTCGGAGGGAACGACCTTTTCCTTATAGCCCGGGGTCTCCGCGTTGGTCACGTTGTCCGCAATGGCGGCCTGCTTGGTCCACAGGTAGCTCAGGGATTTTTCCAGCATCAAAGACGAGTTGCTTGACAGCAGATCCATGTGATTCCACCTTCCAAGTCATATCCCGCATCCCATCTCAGGGAAGGCGGTCCGCTCCCGCCCGTCAGCTCCGGGCAAGACAAACGCGCGAGTTGTCATCCAAGGCGCGCGTTTTCCGATTTCGTATAAGCGGCCCTCCATTCTATTCACCAATGGGGGCTCTCATGCCCCGGGCCGCGGCCAGTTTCTCCGGCGATTGTTTTTTCTTTGACCCCTTGTGCGATTTGCAACAGATTCTGTTTGCTTCGCCTAATGGGTAACCCTCATTATGAACCATTCTCCCAGAAAAATCAAGTACTTTTTTACCGGGCACATCTTCCATTTTTAACAAATTCTCAACACCGCTCTCTCATTTTTCCGCTTTCTCCCAAAATCCCCGCCTCAGTTGGTCTCTCCTTTGTGCCCCTTGACAACTATTACAATTTTTTACTGCATTTTTATCGAATTTTGTAAAATCCACTGGCCGATTTCCAAAATATAGGAATTGTTAAATAGAGGAAACAGAATTCTCCCCTGCGGTTCGTTCTTGCTATTTCCATTTTCCTGTGGTAAAATCAAAATGTTGTAATATGGATATTCCACGCCCCCGGTTTTTCAGGGGGCCGTCTTTGACGGGCCGGAGCGTCCGTCCCCGCCGGAGAGGAACCAGAGGACAAGGAAGTGATCCCTTTGAGTATGGAACAAAAGCAGAAAATTTTAATTGTAGACGACTCGGAGCTAAACCGCGCCATCCTGGCCGACATGCTGGGGGACGAGTATGACATTCTGGAGGCGGAAAACGGCGCCGAGGCTTTGGATGTTTTTTTTGAAACGGACGGGATTGCCCTGGTGATTCTGGATGTGATGATGCCGAAGATGGACGGCTGGCAGACTTGTAAGGAGATTCGGGAATATTCCAAGGTGCCGATCATTATGCTCACGGCCAAATCCGACGAGCGGGATGAGCTTCAGGGCTTTGATCTTGGGGTGGACGAGTATATTTCCAAGCCCTTCAGTCCTAAGATTCTGGTCGCCCGGGTGGAGGCGATTTTACGCAGAACGAGCGTAAGGACTGCGGAGGAGACCTTAAGCGCCGGGGGCATTGAGCTGAATAAGGCCGCTCATATGGTTATGTTGGAGGGGGAAGCTCTGGAATTGAGCTTTAAGGAATTTGAGCTTTTGGCTTATTTTATGGAGCATGAGGGAATCGCCCTTTCCAGGGAGAAGATTCTCAACAATGTCTGGAATTATGATTACTTCGGTGATGCCCGGACCATTGATACCCATGTGAAGAAGCTGCGGAGTAAGCTTAAGGACAAGGGGGATTTGATAAAAACGATTTGGGGGATGGGGTACAAGTTTGATACAAGTGATTGTGAGTAACAGGCGTGGCAGCGTTTGAAATCTGCAGCATTGTGAAAAACGGATAGAAGACACCTTTGGAAATTTATTAATAAATTTTCAAGGGTGTTTTTTGATGAAAAACCGGGACAAGCGGTAAATGCGGTACTGATGCGTCATGGAGTTTTCTGTAATGGAATGTTGCAATGAAATTGCTAAAAGCATTGAAAAGTATGCTAAAAGATGATACAATAAGCGGGATGTTTTGTCTGGGTACAAAAGGAGAAAGGAGATTAAAAAATGAGAAATAAAAAATTCTTAAAATTAACAGTTATTATCACTGCTGCGCTGTTATTGGCAGGCTGTACTCGACGAGTAGTATATGATGAGAATGCTTTTGCTGAACGTGAGGCAGAAAGCGCAGATGAGGGTTCAGGCGATTCTGCGGGGTATGAGGTCTTAGCAGATTCTGCGGCGTATGAGGATATTCCGCAGACGCTTACAGAATTGGAGGGATACAGACCTTATATTATCAGATTTCTTTTAAATGGAGAACCTTCGGGAGATTTTGTTCCATATTTTAATGTGGATGGAGAGCTTCTTGGTATGGAGGAGGCTGAGGATATGGGCTATATAAGAAATATCCGGACATACAAGACGGATGGTACTCCCTGCAAGCTGATGACTGTAGTGAATAAAGATAGCGGTACGGTAGAACTTACCCATAACGCTGTATTTGTCTTTTATGTAAAGGAAGGGGCAGAGATGATCATATATCCGGCTTCTTCGGCCGATTTGATGCATTTTTATGGAAATTTGTTTGAATTATACAGTCACTATGGCGCCGCAGAAGTGGAGCAGAAAGGATGGGGCGCCTCTGTTCTTCAATATACACTTGAACCACTCGTTGATTTTAATGACAAAGGAACGGTTAAGCTCCTTGACCTTGAACTGGAGTCTTATCGTACGAAATTGTGGGATGGGAATGATTACACGCTTGAACATTATTTCTATTTTTATCAAAATTTTATAGAGAAAGAAACATCTGCCGGTTCTATGTGAGAGGCGGCGTAAAGCAAATTAACATATATATTGTACAGTAATCTAAACCGGTGTAACATGCTGGGGTTCACTCTGTGACCAGTGACTGTAACATTTCCTGAATGGAAAAATACACCTTCATCTTGGACAAATTCCATGATATAATGATCCAAACAGAGTATCGGTGCGAGGAAAATGTATGAGCGATTTAACATTAAATTATCAAAGTGATTTTAATACCATTCTGAATATGATAGCGGATGCCCGCCAGAAAGCTGCTTATCAGGTGAATGTCACAATGATTGACCTTTATTGGGGGATTGGAGAATTTGTCTCCCATAAGGCTGCACAAGATGGTTGGGGACGCTCTACTGTAAAAGCGCTTTCCGAATATATTCTGTTGCAGGAGCCGGGAATCAGAGGCTATTCCCCGCAGAATATCTGGCGTATGAAGCAGTTCTTTGAAACCTATTGTGACAAACCGGAGTACGGAACTCTGCTAAGGGAGAATACATGGTCAAATAATCTGCATATCATGTCAAAGACAAAATCGGATGCAGAGCGGTTATTCTATTTGAAGCTTGCCTCCCGGGAAAAGTATAAGGCAAAGGAACTGGAACGGCAGATTGACAGCGGATATTACGAGCGTTTGATGCTGTCGGACGGCAAGGCTCCTTCCGCCATATCCCAAGCCGTTTCCACGAGCGTAATCAGGGATATGTATATGCTGGAGTTTTTAGACCTGCCGGAGCCTTATAAGGAATATGATTTAAAAAAGGCCATTTTGAGGAACATGAAAAAATTTCTATTGGAATTTGGCAGAGATTTTATTTTTATGGGGGAAGAATATCATTTACAAGTAGGGAAGAATGATTATTATACGGATTATTCCGATTCTCTGATTATTCCGATTTTAGCATAGAAACCTTGATATTAACAGTCCCCCCATAAGAAAAAATCGGAATAATTCTTAATCCCCTACCTAAGTGATTACTCCTTTGTTATGCTATTAAAATAAACCACAGCAAAGGAGGACATATCCATGTCACTATCAATTGATGAAGCCATCAAAAAAGTGCTTTCCTTTTTGAAAAGTATCCCTATGGCTCCTGCAACAGTAAAGTACTACTCTTGCTGCTGTTCGCATGTCAGGGATTACTGTCAGCGCAATGCCTTACAGGAATTCTCATACAAAGATGCGGCTTCTTTCACAGCAGAACAGCTGAAATTGGCTGAAAATGGTAAATTCGGCAAAATCTATGCACTGATCATGCGGAAAGCCGCTTACTATGTGGCAGATTGTTTCGAAACAGGTACGCTTGAATGGAAACGCAACAGGTATACAATAACGGAACTACCTGAAAATTACCAGCAGATTCTTGGTTCTTTTGAGGAGTCTATTTCCGGAAAACTTGCCGAAGGGTCAGTCTATAACATCATTCATGAAATCCGGAAATTCCTGAAGTATCTTGAGAAAGCAGGCTGCCTCACTATCCAGGATCTGTCAGCTGATATCCTGCGTGCATATGTGATCCAAGAGGCTCCTAAACACATGGGCAATTACGTAAACCTCACATGGCCTCTGAAAAAGTTCCTTGCTTATGTCAAAAAGAGCGGCGTTGCCCTCTCGGGAACATTCGATTTCTTTCTGGCAAACCCGGCACCTGTACATGAGAGGGTGCTTCCGGCATTTGATGATGATGAAACAAAGGCAATACTTGAAAGCATAGATACATCAACAAAACAGGGCAGGCGTGATTATGCGGTGGTAATGCTTGCGCTTGACACCGGCCTTAGATGGTCGGACATTGCCAAGATGCAGCTTTCCGACATTTTATGGGAGAAGCGGGAAATCCGGGTGAAACAGGAAAAGACGGACACTCCGCTTACACTTCCGCTGACGCTCCGGGCAGGGACTGCTGTAGCAGACTATATATTAGAGGCCAGGCCGAAATGCAGCAGTCCATATGTTTTTCTCCGCCTCAGAAAACCTTACTCTTCTATGCTTTCATCTGCGTCTCCCACAAAGGACCTCATGGGACGTTACTTCAAGAAAAATGGTATAGAACACCATTTCGGTGATGGAAAGACATTTCACGGGCTCCGCAGGACTATGGGAACCAATCTCGTCAGGAACGGGACCCCGCTGGAAGAGGTGTCACAGATCTTGGGCCACCGCGATATAAATTCGTCCAGGCACTATATATCCCTCCATGATGAAATGCTGGCTGAATGCTGCATGGACATCAGCATGTTCGCTACAGAGAAGGAGGGGCTGCAATGAAAACAAAACAGAAAACATTTGTATTTGCAAGCCTTTTTGCCGATGACATCCAGGGGATGGTGGAATACAAAGCCGCGCTCGGACATAAATGCGAAAGCTATGCCTGGGCCCTGCAGACTTTTGACCGGTACTGCCTGTCCCATCATCCGGATTCCGGCACGCTCACCCAGGAGATCGCTTTTGGCTTCTGTCAGGCCGGGACAGATGGGAAAAACTGCGGATACCGCGCAGGCACAGTCCGGGAATTCGGCCGTTACCTCTCTGCCATAGGGAAAGAGGCATACATCCTTCCCATGAATTTCTTCCCGCAGAAAAAAGCAGACCTTCCCTATATCATGTCAGATAATGAGATCCGGTCATTTTTCGGGGCGGCAGACCGTTATCCCCATGCGGACAACAGCCCCCTGCTCGAATATACGGTTCCGGTAATCTTCAGGCTCCAGTTCGCTACAGGAATGAGGCCGCAGGAAGCAAGGACCCTGAAGCGGGCCGACTTTAATTTTTCGAAAAACACGATATATATAGATGAAGCAAAAGGCCATAGGGACCGCAGGATTGTGACCCTGCCGAATGTGATGGAACTGTGCAGGAAATATGACGCCATAGCAGAATCCCTCCATCCTGGCAGGACATATTTCTTCCCGTCCCCTGACGGCAGCCCATACACGCATGGCTGGATGACGGAAAAATTCCACAAATGCTGGGAAAATGCCGGGAACAATACATCTTCCAAAAGCTGTACCCCCTATGATCTCAGACATAATTTCGCAACAAGGACGCTCATGCGCTGGGTGGAGGAAGGAAAGGACCTGAATGCATATGCGCCATACTTAAGCACCTACATGGGGCATGTCACTTTTAACAGCACCTTCTATTACATCCACCTTCTGCCAGAGAAGCTGGGTATCCAGAAGTTCATGGACATCCAGGGGATCATCCCGGAGGTGCCGCATGAAAGCTGATGCCTCAAGGGTTCTGGTCCGCAAACATCTCAGGCCGTATTTTACCGTGTTTCTTCCAAAACAACGCGGCTGCAGTGACAACACCATACAGAGTATACATGACACATGGAACCTGTTCCTCCGTTACCTTTCTGCTGCAAAGGGCATTGACAACAGTCGGCTTGCTTTCTCAGATATCGACCCAGCGGTCGTGACTGGATTTCTTGACCAGATGGAATTCGAGAAAGGCTGGAAACCATCAACAAGGAACCAGCGTCTAAGCTGCCTGAGATCATTTTTCAGATATGCGGCATCCATGGAACCTGTTCTTTATCCTTGTTCGGCAGCACTGGGGGAGATACCCTTGAAAAAGGGGGCTGACCGTTCATATGTCATTGAATTCCTGAGCCCAGAAGAGATGAAATCCCTGCTGGCCGTACCGGATACAAAGACAAGACTCGGAGTGAGGGATCAGTTTTTCATGGCGCTGATGTACGATTCGGCAGCAAGGGACTGCGAGATGCTGGGGCTGAAGCTGGAGGATTTCCATGAAGATAACAATACTGTCTACTTATGGGGCAAAGGCGCAAAGCCCCGGCTTGTTCCTGTTTCAGGGGAGACCACAGCGCTTTTTGTCAACTACCGCAGAAAATTTCATCAGGGTTCAGCCTTACAGGAGCCGTTGTTTTACACGATACATAAAAGGGAGAAGACACCAATGTCGGATGACAATGTTGCCCGTTTCCTCAAAAAATATGCCGATTTAGCGAGAATAGAAAAACCTGACATCCCTGAAAGGATCCATCCCCACATGTTCAGGAAGTCGCGTGCCATGCACCTTTACCGTGCGGGAATGCCGCTGGCCCTTTTAGCGGAATTTCTCGGCCATGAGGATCCAGAAACGACCCGTATCTACGCATATGCTGACACTGAGATGAAACGCAAAGCGGTTGAAAAGGCTTCGCAAAATGTTGGGGAAGTCGCCAGCCTCCCCACAGAAAAAGCGTTTTGGGAAGGTGATGACGACATCATCGGGCGACTCTGTAGGGGATACTAATCAAAAAGGTTATTCCGATAAAATAGCATAGACAGTTTAATTCATGCAGACTGTATATAGTTTTTTTAGGCGGCCTGTGCTAAAATCGGAATAATCATAGAATCGGAATAATCCACATAGTAGTGCGTATTATTGAGGGTGATCCGTTGCTGCGTACCCACAAACCTAAAACCGCGTCCTGATTCCAGTAGGAATTTTTCTATCTGTGCGACAAGTGCTTTTTCAAGGTCACTTTCTAGCACAGGCTTATTTTCCGGCACACCCAAAAACTCAAACACATAAGGGTCTTTTATCATGTCAAGCGGCATCGCCATTTCTATGCCTTTTTCCGCGAGGGCAAGCACTGTTTCCTTATTCGTTTTGCCCTCTGACAGTAACAGCCTTTTGTAAAGTGATGTGGAAATCTGGTATTTCAATTCGCGTATCGACCACCCCGGAGTTAATGGCTTCCTTTTCATAAAAGCTGCGTTTATTTGTATCGCTGATAGCCAAAAGCTCTGTATTGACCTGTACCGCCCAATGCCGTTTTACCTCAAAACACTATGCCATTAACTCCTTCCGAACATCTGCAGGCATTTTTTCCATAGCATACCGGAACGCAACCCTTGGCATGATCTCTTTATTCTTTTTTAGATAACCATACACTTTATCAAATTCCTTATACGAATATGTCTTTAACATCCACCCATATCCCTTGCGCACCAGATCGTTTCCGTCAAGCATGAGCGCATCTGAAATGATAAATGGATCAAAGGCAGAATAGCGGTCTTTATGCAGTGCCGGTATCAACGTAACGGCAGCAGCCCTCCTCATCCAAAATTCGGTATATCCGGTCCATTTGGCTATCCTGTCAAATAATTCAGGGAACTGGCATAATAACTCCCCAACAGCATGGGTACAAAGATCATCGCAGTCACCCCATCCTCGCACATGATCTAATAACCAGGACTCAAAAAGATCAAAGGTTTCTTTCGTATACTGCCCCCTCATACGATATGCCCAGTCAAATGCGATAACGCCCAATTCCCAGGAATGCTCTTCAAGAAGATCCCTGCAGTATCCAAAAACAGTATCCATTGGCTCGGATCTTACTTCTCTAAACATAGCAGCAGAAAGACGCCTTACCTCACTTGTTTTTAAACCGGTGGCTTTTGACCGGCCTGATAGTTCTCTTTTAGCCTGTTCTACATATACATTCATTCTTTCATCCCCCAGTATGATAATGGTGTCTGGCGGTTCCTGACAGGCACCAGATGAAACGCGGTGTATCATCCCTCAGGCCGCCTTGGTAATATCTCAGATCTTATAGGCCTAAGATCATATCACACAGATAAAGCGGTAGAATTCTTCCAATACAGCTCTCTCTTCGTCCAGATCTTCCTTCAGCCTTTCCATGATCTTCAGATATAGCGCCGTATCCCTTTTTAAATTATACTTGATACAGAGCATCATCAACCTATTGAGCTTTTTTTCCAAAGCAGAAAGCTTTTGCTGTAAGACATCATCTTTGATCCCATACCGTTCTGAAACAGCTAGATACCGTTCACCCATCAGTACCATATACTCATAGACTGCATAGAAATACCTTAAGTCAACCCTGTCTGGCTTCTCCTTCAAAATGTGCATACAGGCATCGATCCCCCAGTAGCAATCTTGTAACGGGTTCTGTACCATTCTGTAACGTTCCGAAGTGTTTAAAGAATGCACATGATCATATAATAATTCTTTCATCAATGTAATATCCAACTCATAATCCTTGTCATTCCTTTTAAAGCAGCTGATAAAATCACTTGCCCGCTGAACATTCCAAAATGCCTCTGAGAACTCACTATACGACAATATCTGGCTTCCAAAATGACCATCCGCGTTATATCCGGCTATATGTACTATCCCTTTTTCATCATCATACCCATAACACATAATGCCATGCGCCAAGTGCTTCTTTCGATAACTTCTCCGGAATGGCACATAATATTCATCCATCAGGCATGCAAGATAATATCCTGCATCGATCATAGTATGGAGAAATCGGACCGCATCGCAGCTTATACTCTTTAGCAGCTGTTTTTGAATTCCCTGATATGAAAGTAATGGGATCAGATTTATAGGATTAGGATCCCTTCCTAAATAAAAATACGATATATTAAAAGTATCCCGACCAATTATATAATACATTTGGATCAGGTTCGAATATACCCAGTTCTTATAAGATCGATCTGAACTCATGATCGCAGATGGGAATGCGTAATCCTGATCAAAACAAACCTTAGGAGCTTCCAACTTTAAAATATTTATCACAGCATTTCTCTCTTTCTGTTTTATGCCATTTTGAATCCTGTTATTGATCAAAAACCTCTTTCTTCTGTGCTGCGTCTTCCATTTTGTCACAGCTCATCCCGCTTACCCCATATTTCCTGGTAAAATATCAGATCCGTCTATTTATAATTCTAGTATCGCTCCACAAAAGTACTTAACTACTACTCGAAGATCATCCCTGCAAATACATAACAAAGTGACCAACTCTTTAAAAACATCTTCTAAAACATTGATCTTTTTCAAATGTAATCTATATACTGTCAGAAATAGGAGATTGGTATCTTTAAATAATTTATTTATGTCTGCCCCCGCTGATCCCACCTCTTTATCCTGCTTTAAACCTGGTTCATTCGTAAAAATCTTATACCTTAAGTTAAAAAGTTTAGATGCCTCAAGAAGAAAATAGCATACATTAAACCAACTACCGGCCGCTGCATACGCAAAAGGTCTTTTTTTTATATCATTAAGTACCATGTTGACCGCACCGATCCCATAACCTGCCTCATCTGAATAATATTCCTGATCCAGTTTATGAAATTCACAATAGACTTTTGTATAATCGATTTGTGGAGATATTTTTTTGTTAATGCGAAACGCCAATAGCCCGTCTGATTCCTTCGCAAATGGTCTGTAATAAACAGCTAAGCTATTTTTCACAGCATCAAAAGGGACTTCAAATTCCACAAATTTACCTCCTGAAAAATCTTTACAAAAAAAATTACGCCTTTCAGTATCCGCACCATAAATAAAAAGAAGATGATTTCCCTCTGCATCATTCCCATAAAAGCTGATACAGCTTCTGGCTACTGGCATAGTGATCCCATATCCCTCTGTGAGCAGTTTAATGATGATATCAAGATCATCGTAATACTTCTTCATTATATCAATTGGTATAAAACACCTTTCTAATCCTACGATACTTTCATAATCCATAAAATTCTCAAATCTGAATACCACATTGCCATACTGCGGGTCACGGAAACTATAGAAATTGATATAATTTTCCATAACAATCTTCTTTGTGATCTCTTCTTCTGGATCTAATATTGAAAACAATGCCGTGTCATCCGGGATTGTTAGTATGAGTGGTTGATAAATATCTCTTTTTATTACCATATCTTAACCTTCCCCTGTCTGTAAGCCATCCTCTTCTGTAAATAATAAATCATTGTCATCCTGTAATCTCCACCCTCCTGTCACAAAGGGCTACCGACGATTCCCTGTGGGCCACGATGATTACTGTCTTATCCTCCGGGATGTTCCGGATCGCA
>OFFR01001353.1_pt1 | contig 10646 bp, 10 predicted proteins | sample 1521421 | NCBI WGS metagenome assembly OFFR01 (sample SAMEA3504087, study PRJEB24116) | mouse gut metagenome | biome: mouse gut; feature: mouse-associated habitat; material: faeces | place: Denmark | collected 2011 | reverse complement strand
CAGTTCTGATTATAGATATTGGCCGTCTTGTTTCTAATAGAGATTTAATACAATTGAGAATACTATTGCGATTAGATTGCTTAACTTTAAATGTTTTATGTATATTATATTGCAATTGTTTTGCCGCAAAGAACATTGCATGAGACGACGAGTCTAAGCAAAAGATCTCCTTGCCGTCTTTAATATATTTAGATAATGTGATTTTGAAATGTCTTTGCCTAATTGTTGAAGACAAATTGTGTAAATATTGATCTAAAATTGACTCTTTTGCTTCATGAAGTCTTTCTAATTCTGCTTGAGCTTTTTCCAACTCCATAACCTCATCGTCTGTGCGTTTCTCTTCGGCGATATCTTTTATTTCTTGAATCTTTGTCTTATTCTGCTTAATATTAGCCACGCATTCACGAAAATCGGTCGGCATATCATCTAATTCGATATGCCCTTTTCTATTCTCTATATTATAAATTGTGCAAAAATTATGCGCACTAAATGATTGATCAAGCATGGCTAAAGACAGCTAAATTAAGACTATTGATTAGAATCAATATGTTGTTTTCCGATTGCATGGATGATGTCGAGCTTGAGGGATTCGGGGTAATCCTCGTTCGCCATGTAACAGGTGATGATGCGTTGGAGCAGGTCTTTGTCGATGCGTCCGGCGGCGACATGGTAGATGATTGCCTCCATACACTGCATGAAGTTGTAGGCGTGCCAATAGTAGCCATTATGTACGAGAAACCACACACCGATGGTCAAAGCCACACGCTTGTTGGAATCCTCAAAATAATGACCAGTGCATAAACCGAATACAAGATATGTCAGCTTTTCTACGAAAGTCGGATAATATAGGTCGTTTTGCACGAAGTCAAGAACCTTACGAATGCCACCCTCGTCTTTTACGCCTTGCAGCCCACCACCGCTGGCTGCCACAGTCTTGCTGTAAACCACCAACGCCTCATCGTAGTCGATGTATTTCAGTCCCTCATTCATCCTCGGCTTGCTTTAGACGTTTTAGGACTTCGCGGTTGGCTTCAAGAATATTGTCGAAGTCTATCGACGCATCGCCTATAAACTTGTCGAACTCGTCGGGAGTAACCGCACGAAGGTACTCTGCCAGATTTACGTGCCAAGCATCGCGGAACGCAACATCACGAGATGCCATCTTCGATCTTGCATCATTGATGAATGGCTCCATCATAGGAGCAGCAGCCAAATCATCAATGATTGCCTTTACCTCTTCGATGGTCAACAATTTGTTCCCGTTCTCAGAATATCGCTTCTCTATCTGATGAGCCACGCCATTCTCAAATGAGGATATGCATAGTAGAACTTCGGCATAGAGCGTGTGACGCACGTTCTCCTCGTTTTGCAGACGAAGGACAACGCGATATTCCTTTGCATTTTCCCGGAACACTGCTTTATATATCAAGTCGGTTATCTGCTCGTACTTATAGGTGGAAAGCCCATCCACATACTTGCCGACAGCTTGAGTGAAGTTCTTGCGATAATTCTCGCTCTTTATCGCTGTTGGAAGATAATCACGGTCACGCCAGTTGATATACTTGGTGCCACCTCCGGCACGACCGTTGATTGTTGCAATTACAATATCAAGTATGCGAGTGCGGAGTTGTTTGGCCCTTTCGCTCTCCGTGAGAAGCATTCCGATGTTCAGGAATGCCCGGAATGTAAAGAACGATATAATGGTCGTTTTGGTAGGGACATTTATGTCATCACCAATTTGTATCTTAATATCTTTCAACTCTTTACCTTGACTTAAAAAATATCCATTAGCACGAAGTTCGTCACCATGATCTTGTATATAACGTTTAATCGTTCGTTCATCAACACCATAGAAATCTGCAACCATCTTCGTGGTAAATAGCAGTTCATCGTGATACCGCAGGCCATCGACAGCCAAGTTTTCTTGGATGGTCTGGAGAGCATAGCGGTTGTTCAACACGTTTTGCCGCTCGATATTTGATACTGTAAGGTCGTTCATATAGCAAAATTACAAATTTATTTTGGATAGTAAGCTATCTGTGAGGATTTAAGTGTCAGAAAATATCCACTTTTGTCGGATTGGCGATGGCGTCTATCTCATCGGCGATTTCGTCCGAGGAGAGTTTGATATAGTCCATAAAGGTCTTTTGTGTCTTGTGGCCGCTGGCGTGCATCATCTGTACGATGGAGTATTTGTGGGTTAGGTACATGTTGGTGATTCCGCTACGGCGGGCTGTGTGGGTTGTCACGCACTTGTAGCGAGGCATTATCACCTCTCCCTTTTCGTTGTGCTCGACAACGAGCTTGCCGTCCTCCACCAGTTTCTTCTGCTTTTGAGTAAGTTTGGTTACTACCATCTTGGCTAAGTCGGGCACTTTATCGGACAACTCCTTCAGAATCTCCTTTATGTAGCGGTTGAGTATCACGTCAACAACATAAGGGAGATTGTAGTTGTATTTTTCGCATATAGCCTTTAGGTTGGGATTCATTATAGGAATCTTTACCTCGTTGCGGGTTTTCTTCTGAATGAGGCGTATTACCGGTGTTCCTTTGGCAGTAGTGGTGAAACAATCCTTGTCAATGTCGTTGTAATCGCTCACTCGCTGACAGGTGTAGCAGCCGACAAGAAAAATATCTCGTACCTCGTCCTGTTTACCTGACAATGGCATTTCGTATAATGCCTGCAACTCGGCTTCGGAAAGGTAAATTTCTATCGCCTTGTCTCCATCCTCGATTTTCTTCTTGGAGAAATATTGCATGGCGCGGTCGTTGTCGTGGATGCCGTCAAGGTAGGCGTAATTGACAATGGCGCGGAGATCAACAAGATACTTGTTCTGCGCCGATACCATGTAATCGTTCTTCTCCATAAAAGCAAGGAACTTGGTGACGAAAGCACGGTCAACTTGATACCATGTGAAACGGTGCTTCTTGTCGAACATGTCATAGAGTTTCCGGAAACTGAACCATGCCTTGACTGTCCCCGGTGCATATCTGTTATGTCCGTTCAGCCTGGCACCGCTCTTTATCTCTTCACAGAAGTGGTTGAGGAAATTCCATATTTTGGCACGCTCGGCGTCGATACCTTCCTTTATCAGTCGCTCCTGGTCCGCTTTGATTCTCTGTTCCTCTTGCTGACGCTCTTCCTCCTCGCGTTTGGCTTTCATTATTGCCTCTGCCTTCTTGGGATTGGCGATGGCAAGGATTTCCGCTTCGACATGAGATTTGTCGAAAGACATACCTTCGACCTCGGACGTTACAACAAGCTCAATCCTGTTGAGGGAATCATGCAGATTGAAATTCGCACGTTGGTGTCGCATCCATTTTTCAGGGCACGATAACGCACCTTTCCATTCAGCCACATTCACGCGGATTTGAGACGAGAAGAGGGTGTCAACCTTATGTTTCTTGTTCTGCACCCTAAAGAAAAGGGTGGCTATTTCGTTCTTTTCGTCCTGCTTGCGGATGAAGAACCGGGAAAGAGATTTTGCCATATAAATCAAGGTCTGATTCCCTTATGAATCTGACACTGCAAAGTTAGTGACTTTTCTTGAATAGTCACTATAATAGTCACTATCTTTCTTGAATCTCTTACTATCCGACTAAATTAAAAATGATTTAATTCGCTTTATTATCAGTATATTAGCATTAATTACAATTTAAGCTGATTGATAATAATTTAACTTTTATATTGCTGGTGACACCACAAAAGACCGCTAATTCTCAATGAGTTAGCGGTCTTTTATTCAACTATACCCCTCCGAGTCACCACAAAAGTCACCACGCCCACGCTAACACACTGAAATATTGCCTGTTATGCGTGTCAGAGCAAGCGCATATCTTTTGTCATCGCGACTTAATACGCTGATAATCAGTATATATTTCAAATTCGCCCAAATCCGTCCAGCTTCATTCGGGTCACACATCACCGCCTCTCAATCCCAAACTTTAATATACTTTAACTACATCCCGGCGCTAAAAATGTGGTGACCTCAGCCAAATTTTCGCCGAGTCACCACACCTTAGGGTTAAAATATCAAAATATTTTCGTAACTTTGCAGTCGGATAGACCGTGGTCTGTCCAAACATTTTTGAATCAAAGAGGCGTTATGTCTTCTGCTTGTACGGATAAAGCGTAGGAAACTTACATCCAAGTATATGCAAGAGAAAGTCATGACAGTCTCCATGCCATACGGCGTGGAGCTGTTATTTCCACATCTTCATATACAGGTATTCCTACCACCTATCCGTAAAGGCGTGGCATAGCAGCCCACGCCTCTTTTTTATTTATGACCAAGTGGGCTTTTGGTCAGTTTTAAGTTGAGTATATGGCAATAATAGACGTTGTAAAATATCAAACGGTTGATGGTGAACTTTGTCATAGGTTCGACTCCGATGACCTGCGTATGGGTACTCAGCTTGTGGTACACCCAGCTCAAACAGCTTTCTTTGTAAAAGGAGGTGCCATCTGTGATGAATTTACTGCGGGAACATATAGAATTGATACTGAAAATATACCGATACTTAATAAGATTATAAACTTGCCTTTTGGCTCGGAATCTCCGTTCCAAGCCGAGGTATGGTTTATAAATCAAACAGCAAAACTCAATCTTCCCTGGGGCACTCCGCACCCAATTCAAATTGAAGATCCTCGGTATCATATTATTGTGCCTGTTCGAGCTCATGGTCAATATGGTATCCGTGTCACTAATCCCCGTATCTTCTTGGAAACTCTTATCGGCAGCATGGGGGCGTTTACATCTGAACAGATTGAACAATTTTATAAGGGCAGAATCATTTCCGCCCTAAACTCTTTGCTCGCGAGGCAAATTGTTACCAACGGCATATCAATTCTTGACATCAATACATTATTGTTGTCAATGTCTGATTCCATTAATGAGCAACTCAATCAACTACTTGGGAAATACGGAGTTTCAATTATCGAATTTTCGATAATGTCAATTACTTTCCCTCAGGATGACGAAAGTGTTATTAAGCTAAAAAACGCCAAAGATCTTGCTGCGCGTCTTCGTATTACCGGACGCGATGTATACCAAATGGAACGTAGTTTCAACGTCCTTGAAGCCGCTGCTAACAATGATGGCGCAGGAGGTCAGATGATGGGGTTAGGCGTAGGTCTCGGAGCTGGGATGGGCGTGGGTAATGCAGCCGGCAATATTGCCGGCCAGTATCTAAACACCAATCCTCATGTGCCGCCCATCCCTCAGTCCGCTCCGACATACTATTTGCTGATAGATGGTCAACAAGTCCCCAATCTAACGACCGAGAGTATTTCGGCTTACATCTCAAGTGGTGTTGTCGATGGTTCCACGCTTGCGTGGACGATTGGAATGTCTGCTTGGCTTCCTATCTCTCAGATTCCGACATTAGCATCGTTAATCAATTCTATTACACCACCACCTTTGCTATAATATGACACAAATATCCCCAATCTTATATGTCATCTTTCTGATGATAAATATCGTAGCCGGATTGATATTATCCTGCTATCCCATGTTCAATATGGGAATAAATACAGTTGTAATCTGCGTTGCAGCCTTGTTTTCCTACTGGGTCAACAAAGGGTCTTTTAAATCTGCATTTACAATATCTCTAGCTTTTATCATCCCGTTATTTACTTTAATAGAATTTATTATGGGACTATTAATGCCTTCTCAGTTAGAAGACAATTGGGGAATCATTGCTATCCTCTGTCTAATGGCATTTAATGGCTGTCTCATTTATGCTATTGCCAAACGTTCTGCAAAATCAAGTCAAAAATAAACCCTCACAAGACTGTAAATCCTCATGAAACCACTTACCTGTGAAATGTGCGGAAGCACAAATATCCTTAAACAAGATGGTGTATTCGTATGTCAGTCATGCGGAACCAAATACTCTGTTGAAGAAGCCAAGAAAATGATGGTCGAAGGAGTTGTCAACATTGAAGGGAAAGTCAAGATTGATCAATCGGACAAAATTCCAAACTTGTTGTCTCTTGCTCAGAATGCCATTGACAGTTTAAATGTTGATGAAGCGGAGTCATATGTTAATCGTATTCTTGAAATTGACTGCGACAATGCCCAGGCATGGTTTATAAAGATGAAAGCCATCGGATTATCCTCAAGTATTGACAACCTTAGAGTCACGGAGATAATATCTGCCGGGAAAAAGGCTATCGAAAAATCCAATGGAGAATTGGAAATAGACGTATACGGCTTCTATATAACAGTTCTCAACGTAAACCTTCAGTCGTTTACAGAGCAATTACAAAACACAGGGGCTTTAAAGCAGATATATGAAATGAATTGTATGACAAATCCGTTTAAAGCATCAGAATTAACAGCCGAATCCGATGAAATATCATTTTTTATAATGAACCAGTATGAATTGCTGCTTAATTTACGCTATGTTATTCCTGATGACAAAGTAGCAAACGAGGATCTGTATTGCCTTGTAGAATTTGCAGCAACTAACTGGATAAACTTCACACAGGCTGTAAACGCTCGTTTTAATGTGTTTAAATGGAACCTTAACGAAGAGACAGTTGTGGAATTCCGCTCCATACTTAATAGAATTAAGCAAGGACTCCCAACTGCAAGTCTTGATGCGTTTGATGAAGAACATATATCAAATCCATCTTCCGGTCCATGCTATATTGCAACAGTGGTATATGGCACGTATGATTGTCCCGAAGTTTGGACTCTTCGTAGATTCCGCGATTACACACTCGCCGAAACTTGGTATGGGCGCGCTTTCATACGCACCTACTATGCTGTTAGTCCGACCCTTGTAAAATGGGTTGGCAACACTGCAATCTTTAAGAGAATCTGTCTTGCTCTACTTGACGGACTTGTTCGTAAACTTCAAGTAAATGGCGTTGAATCTACGCCTTATAAAGACCGAATTTTTAAATAACCCCATAAAAATGATAATACCGTAAAACAAATATTTCAGCTATGGCAGACATAAACAGAATCATATATCTGATTGATGAATACCTCGAATCAAACAGATTAAATCATGTGGGGCCCAGTGAAGTCGCCGCCTATTTAGCTAAAAACGGGGCTTTGCCTTCCGACGGAGGAAAAACTTTACGCAAACACCTGCGAGATGGCAAAATTCCTAATGCAGAGCAACCCGGCGGTAAAAAACAATCATGGTATATCCGACATTCAAATTGTAAAAAAACATCGCTTTCCACCCCGGCACATACGTCAGAGACAGAAGTCATCATGACAAAAGTCCCGACATCCAGCGTTGTCACAGAGGGTCTTGCGCCCATCGCCGATTCAGAATCGGAATTTCTGATCTTAGGGACATTGCCGGGCAAAGTATCATTGGAGACACAATGTTACTATGCGAATCAGGGTAATCAATTCTGGAAAATCATGTCAAGTCTGTTTGACGAAAGTATGCCACTCGCTTACGAAGATAGGCTACGATTTTTGGAGAAACACCATATCGCTTTGTGGGATGTGCTCAAATCAGCAGAAAGAATCAGTAGTCTCGATTCAGACATCAAAAACTTAACTATCAATGATATATTAGGGTTTATTTCAAAGCATCCAAATATTCGTGTCATCGGTCTAAACGGAGACAAAGCTTCAACTTATTTTAGAACATATATAAATATAGATGAACTACCGAAACATATACGTGTCGTTTCTCTCCCAAGTTCCAGTTCAACAAACACCCATTTTACGTTAGACGCTAAAATAGACCGCTGGGAAACGATTCTAAAACAATGAAGCCAACGAAGAACCGTGTATACTGCATTGGATGCAGACATCCAAAGATGCTCTTTGAAACTCAAGCAAAGGCAGATAATTTCATCAAGTTCAATCGAGATGAAATAGCCTCTTTGTCTGGGAAAGTCCCGTCCAGAAGCTACTACTGCTCATTTTGTTGTGCCTGGCATGTAACCAGCGTAGACAATGAGGGGGAAGCCGTGGCTAATGATATCCGTGATAAAAAAACTTGGTATAAGATTAGGGATTTGCGTAGGGATAAACTCCCACAAACATCTGAAGGGCAAAAACTTTCAGAAATGCTTGTTTTCGTCCATAGCCTGATACAAAAATGTCAAAGACAACTGTCTCTGACAAATCTCCCTGAAGCACTTAAACTATTTAAAGAAATAGTGCTCGATTTTTCAGTAATTGAAGATATGGCTTCAAGGCAGGGGGTTACATCGTCACGAATAAATCGAATCAATGTCAAGATTAAAATGCTCCAAAACACTTTCGATATAATCGATGAATATGATATCGACAGCGACACACGCAAATTATTTTTAAGTAAATCAGACTCATCATATCATGAGTTGGCTACGAGATACCTACGAAACAAAGAAAAAAAGGAGAGCAAAAATTCGTCTAAATTATAAATAATCAGACATCAAATATTGGACAGGCATTTGTCATTGATAATTTTAACTAATGTAATCGGAGGCACCAAATAGTATCAAAGCAATGGCTTTGAATATGAGTATGCAATGGCTTGTAGGCAAAGGAAAATAGATATTGGACAGACTTTATGAGCTAAGAACGAAATTATTTCGTCGAACTATTACACAAAAAACAAAGTTAATCCACCGAAAGAAGTGATTTTCTCTCGGTGGATTTTTTGATTAGTGTAGTTTTGGCCCTTTTCGTCGCAGTTTTGCTTTCTGCTCGTCACGGAAACGGTGCAAAGCCTCTTCGATGCTCATGCCGGGGTGCAATTCAAGGAAGTGCTTGAAGTCGTCATGCAATCCGTCACTGTGAGCGAAGCCTTGTTCTTCGGGAATGTTTCCACCGAGAGAAGGCGATGATAGGCGGATTCCGGCACTCGGCGATGACGATGCTGAGGATTGCTTTGCTACCAATTGTCGCATGAAGGCTTCCGGAATCTTGTGGTCAGAGGGATATGTACGACTCATTACGGGTTCTCGTTTGTCGAAATCGTACCAAATCCAATGATTAATTGGTACAACGCCTCCGGGGGTACAGATTCCGATGCTGATGAACTTGCCTTCCTGATAGTCTCGCTGTCGGAAGCTGTCAATCCTCGCGCCATAAACGGTGTCGGGCAACGGTGGTATGACAATCGGGTCAGATTGCTGTGGCTTAGATTGTGGCTTCCGTTGAGGTTGAGGCTGCGTCGGTGTCCGGGATTGAGCCTTTGCCACTTGCTGTTTCTCTCGACGAGCCTTGAATTTCAATTCAAGATTCTCGCGGCTGAAAAAGGGATCGAGTTTCTTATACCAGAATTCATGTCTGCCTGTGCAGTAATACAGATTCGTTTTCCCTGATTGTCCGGTCTTTTCCTTGACCGTTATACCCTGCTGCTTAAGAGCAATGAGAAACGAGTTCCAGTCCTGAATCTCCGGACGGATGTACACTCCGGCTATATTGTGGACAAGCGGGTAACGGATTTTATCTTTTCCCCGCAGTTTTGAAACATCTGTATTAAGTTTGCTCTTGCCCTGCGTGAGACGGTGTTTCAGATTGAGAGCCTTGCAGACGCGCTCATTCTTCTTGAAGTTGGTGGTCTGAGTCAGAATCTTGCCGTCATAGTCAACCCTGCTGAAAACTATATGACAGTGTGGATGCGCCTTGTCAAAATGTCGTACCACGATGTATGGGGTATTGGTCAGCCCCATCTGCCTCATATATTCCTGCGCCATCTCGGTCATAAGTTCGTCCGTCATCTTCGGAGCATCGTCTGGATGAAAGTCGAGTGATATATGACAAGGTCAAGCAGAAAATATCCGGATGCTTCCGCTCCGATACCGGTGCCGATGCATTCCACGCTCTACATTCCATTGCTGACACGGCCTGGAAAAACGGACAATCTCCTCTTGATTCTATATTGGCACTCGTCTAAGAAACTGATGAGCTAAATCTTCGTATCCTTTGTTTTCGCTGAATAGTTACGTCACCACGCTTAATCGTTAAAATCACATAAAAATTTCGTACCTTTGTGGTTGGGTTGACACAAGTCATCCCACGACATTTTGGAAAAAGAAGCGTTATGCTCATCTTGTAACTTGAAAACCTGAGAGCCTTTCAAATTTGATGCAAGAGATAGCATAGTGGTTCTCACGCATACGGCGTGGGCTGCTATCGTTATATCTGCATCATAGGCTTTCTCAGGGCCGTCAAGTTAGATTGACATAGAAGTCCGCGCTTCTGCATTTATAAACCGGCTCCATCGTGGGGCAAAAAGGAAAAACGACAATGGAAATGAAATTCTGTCAAAGTTGTGGAATGCCGATCTCAAAAGATGTATTCGGAACGAATGCTAATGGTACACCAAACGAGGATTACTGCATTTACTGCTACAAAGACGGCAAGTTCACGCAGGACATGACGATGGAGCAGATGATTGACTTCTGCGCTCAGTTCACCGATGAGATAAACAGAAACTCAGGTCAGAATCTCACGGTCGAACAGATGAAGGAGCAGATGCGCCAATTCTTCCCGCATCTCAAACGCTGGAAAAATTGAACAGCCATGTTTATCGCAATTCTGACGTATAAGAAACCGCTTGAAGAAGTCGACCGATTCCTTGTCGCTCATCGTGAATATCTCGCCATACACTATGCTGCCGGAGATTTCATCGCATCCGGTCCGCAGACTCCCCGCGTGGGCGGTGTAATATTG
>OFFR01001350.1_pt1 | contig 10679 bp, 4 predicted proteins | sample 1521421 | NCBI WGS metagenome assembly OFFR01 (sample SAMEA3504087, study PRJEB24116) | mouse gut metagenome | biome: mouse gut; feature: mouse-associated habitat; material: faeces | place: Denmark | collected 2011 | reverse complement strand
CGTTACGGTCCCTGGGTACGGAAACATCCAGCTTTCCATAGGTACTATTGACAGATTTATGGGAATAGCCGTTACGTCTGTTGGTAGTATCCTTTTCCCCGCGTTCATTGTTTCCATATCCCAGATGGGAATCCATTTCCCCCTGGAGCATGGCTTCAAACATCGGGCCGAAGATATCCCTGATGGCATCCTGCATTTCTTCCCTTGTCTGCGGCTGGTATTCCTCCATAATTGCCTGTGCGATTGCTGCTCCTTTTGTGTTCTGTCTGTTTCTTCGTGCCATAAGTGCTGTACCCATCCTTTTCTTCATCCTTTCTTTGAGTGTAGCACACTTTATACAGAAAAATAAAGTGCGCAGTTAGATTTGTTGTATTTCTAACTTACACACTTTATTTTACACTCCCAGTTTATCTGAATCGCTATTGATTGTGCTTTATAAGATACTATACTTGAGAGCAAGCTAGAATTAGAGTCTGACTCCGTTCCCTGTAAAAGGATGTTCTTTTTCATATTGGGCAGCCTCGGCGCTGATTTCTTCAGGGGTTTTTCCGTCAAAATATTCTCTTTGCCATTTAGTGTAATCAAATTTTTCGCGGATTATGATGGAAACAAAACGTTCTGCGTCTATGATACCTAACTGTTCGGTCAGGCATTTCATGCCTTTGCTCATGATTTCGGCGGTACTTGTAGACATTTTATTCACTCTCCATTTCTATAACAAATTCAATTGGTGTGACCATTTTTATTTCATTAGTAGCATATTTCAGCAAACGCTTGTCTGTAGATATAAAGTATTCACATCCGGCATATATAGCCGACGCGACATGGCAGGCATCTTTGAATTTCACTCCTGTCTGCATGATTTCTGCCGCTTTTGCTTCAATCATTATCTTGTGTTCGCCTCCTACATATGCGAACGTATTTTTATGGATAAAATCAAGAATAGTATTACGACGCATTTCAAAAGGATTGCAGCCGCATTCATAGCGCAGCAGATGTGATCAATTCAAGTTTTTTATCTTTTATAAGATGCTGAATGTACAGTTTGGACTGCGTCTCTAAAGCTATCTTTATTTGAGACTGGTCATCGTATGGTCTATTGTAGCAACACATGTCAAGATAGATTTTCATCTCAGCTCTCCTTACAAAATGCTCAAGGTATTTATAATAGGTAGTATAACATGGAGATTTCGCTTTCTGCAAGGGAATTTCTCATGAGCCATCCTTTATCCTAAGAAATGTTAGATAAATTGTAACATCTTAATACTTTCTGAAAATTACGGAAACTCCTTGACAAACATCTTCACGGTGTCTATAATCCTGTTTAAAGTTCAAACAACAAATGATTATAGCACAAAGGCGTTGAAGAAGAGGAGTATGCATAAGTTCGTTCTGACAGAGAGAGTACCCGGTGAGACAGCGGCAGATACCGAACAGGACCGTCTGTTTTACAGGCTGAGAGGTATTTAAGGATTGAGATGCAGAAGGTAGCTTCGGAGCCGGATAGCTGACCCTTTTGAGCAGGAAGCGTAGGTTATCCCGGAGTCGTTCCCGTTAAAGAATAAGATGAGAGGTATAGGAGTCTTTCTTCTATGCAGAATAAAGGTGGTACCGCGATTCGATTGATTCAATCGCCCTTTACACAGTAAAGGGCGGTTTTTTAATACCTTAAAAATTACAGCAGGTACATACGCCCTTAGGTGATACACTGACCAACAAAGAAAGAGAGGAAATGTACATGAGCCAGAATTTAGAGACGACCTACAATCCGAAAGAGATTGAACCTAAGTTATACCAGAAATGGTGCGACAACAATTATTTTCATGCGGAAGTAGACAGGAGCAGGAAACCATTTACCACGGTAATGCCTCCGCCGAATATCACAGGAAAGTTGCACATGGGCCATGCGCTTGACAATACCATGCAGGATATCATCATCCGTTACAAGCGGATGCAGGGATTTAACGCCCTGTGGGTGCCGGGGACAGACCACGCCGCCATTTCCACAGAAGTGAAGGTGACGAACCAGCTAAAGGAAGAAGGCATTGACAAGAAGGAGTTAGGACGGGAGAAGTTCCTTGAACGGACATGGCAGTGGAAGGAAGAGTATGCGGGAACCATTGAAGGGCAGCTGAAAAAATTAGGCGTTTCCTGCGACTGGGACCGGGAGCGGTTCACCATGGACGAGGGCTGCTCAAAAGCCGTAGAAGAGGTATTCATAAGTCTGTACGAAAAGGGATATATTTACAAAGGCTCCAGAATCATCAACTGGTGCCCAATCTGTAAGACAGCCCTGTCCGACGCAGAGGTGGAGCATGAAGAGCAGGATGGTTTCTTCTGGCATATCAAGTATCCGATCGTGGGAACGGAGGAATTCCTCGAGATCGCGACCACCCGCCCGGAGACCATGATGGGCGACACCGGCGTGGCCGTCAACCCCAACGACGAGCGGTACAAGCACCTTGTCGGCAAGACCTGCATCCTGCCCCTGATGGACCGGGAGATTCCCATTGTGGCCGACGAGTACGTGGAGCTGGGCTTCGGCACCGGCGCGGTGAAGATGACCCCCGCCCACGACCCCAACGACTTCGAGGTGGGCCTGCGCCACAATCTGGAGACCATCCGGGTGCTGGACGACAACGGCGTGGTCAACGCCAACGGCGGCAAGTACCAGGGCATGGACCGCTACGAGGCCCGGAAGGCCGTGGTGGCCGACCTGGAGGCCCTGGGGCTGATGGAGAAGATCGAGCCCTACTCCCACAATGTGGGCACCTGCTACCGCTGCCACAGCGACGTGGAGCCCCTGATCTCCGCCCAGTGGTTTGTCCGCATGGAGCCCCTGGCCAAGGAGGCCCTGCGGGTGGTCAACGAGGGGGAGGTCCAGTTTATCCCCGAGCGCTTCTCCAAGACCTACACCAACTGGATGGAGAACGTCCACGACTGGTGCATCAGCCGCCAGCTCTGGTGGGGCCACCAGATTCCCGCCTGGACCTGCGCGGACTGCGGGGAACTCATTGTTTCCGAAACCGACCCCGCGGTCTGCCCCAAGTGCGGCAGTTCCCGTCTGGAACAGGATCCGGACGTGCTTGACACATGGTTTTCCTCCTCGCTCTGGCCTTTCTCCACCATGGGCTGGCCGGACGAAACCGAGGATCTGAAGACCTTCTATCCCACTTCCGTCCTGGTGACGGCCTTTGACATTCTCTTCTTCTGGGTGGCCCGCATGATCATGATGGGGCAGCACTTCATGGGAGAGGTTCCCTTCCGCCACGCCTACATTCATGCGCTGGTGCGTGACGAACAGGGCCGCAAGATGTCCAAGAGCCTCGGCAACGGCATCGATCCCTTTGACATGATCAACAAGTACGGCGCGGACGCGCTGCGCTTCACCCTGGTTGCGCTGGCCGCCATGGGCCGCGATATCCGCATGTCCGAACCGCGCATCGAGGGCTACCGCCACTTCATGAACAAGCTGTGGAACGCCTCACGGTTCGCGCTCATGAATCTGGAAGAAAACGCCGTGCCCGCGTCTGTCAATCCTGACGCCGCCGCGGGGCTGCATAACCGCTGGATCCTGCACCGGCTGGAGGAAGTCAAGGCCGAAAGCGATGCCGCCATTGAAAGCTACCGCTTCAATGACGCGGCTCAGGGCCTGTACAAATTCCTGTGGAGCGAATTCTGCGACTGGTATCTTGAACTGATCAAGGGCGACATGAAGGACGGCGCGCCCGCCGAAGCGAAGGCTGAAGCGCGTTTTACCCTGTACACCGTACTCAGGGAAATGCTGGTGCTGCTGCATCCGATCATTCCCTTCGTCACCGCGGAAGTGTGGCAGTCCCTGCCCGGCCACGCCGGAGAAGACATCGCCCTCCAGCTCTTTCCCGAAGCGCGGCCCGGCTGTCTCAAGCCCGACGATGCGGACGACATGATCTTTATTCAGGAAACCATCAGCGCCATTCGCACCATCCGCGCCGAACTGAACATCAACCCATCGTACAAGCTCACCGTGTTGCTGCGGCCCGTGGACACAAAGCAGAAAGAGCTGCTGGAGCACGGCCGCGCCTGGTTTATGAGCCTGGCCCGCCTGGAGAATCTGATTATCAGCGCTGACGAACACGCGCCCAAAGCTTCGGCCAGCAACGTGGTGCGCGGCTGCGAAGTCATTGTGCATCTGTCCGGAGCAGTGGATTTTCAAGCCGAGCTTGCCCGTCTGGACAAGGAACTGGGCAAGGTGGACAAGGAACTCGCCGCGTTGAACAGCAAGCTTTCCAACGAAAATTTCATCACCCGCGCCAAACCGGAGTTTGTGGAGCAGGAAAAGGCCCGCGCCGCGGACTTTGCCGACAAGCGCGACAAGATGCTGGCCCTGCAGAAACGATTCCGCGAAGTGGCTGGATAGAGCACCGCTCTGTTCCAGAATAGTGTTGAGACTAACCCTGCCCCCCCTGGCCGAATGAACCAAGCAGGGGGGGCATAAAAAAAGTTGCTGTTATAACCGTGTGATAAAAATGAAGAAAAAAAAATAAAGAGGAAAAAATGGAAAAAAAGTTGAAAAAAGTGTTTGACAGAGTGGGTTGATGAGTGCATAAACGCTTCTCGCCGCTGCTGAACAGCGCCGCGCGGAGCGGGGCGGGGCAGGGGATGGTTCTTTGACAAGTGAAGAGCGAGTTGGGAAAACGAGCTTTGAGTTCGATCAATTCAGGCTTTAGGGCTTGAGTTCGGAAGAAACTTTTCAACTGGAGAGTTTGATTCTGGCTCAGATTGAACGCTGGCGGCGTGCTTAACACATGCAAGTCGAACGAGAAAGTTCCTTCGGGAATGAGTAGAGTGGCGCACGGGTGAGTAACGCGTGGATAATCTACCGGGGAGTGAGGAATAACAGTTGGAAACGACTGCTAATACCGCATACGCTGCATATTATGATTTATGCAGGAAAGGAGGCCTCTGCATATGCTTCCGCTTTTCGATGAGTCCGCGTCCCATTAGCTGGTTGGGGGGGTAACGGCCCACCAAGGCGACGATGGGTAGCTGGTCTGAGAGGATGATCAGCCACACTGGGACTGGAACACGGCCCAGACTCCTACGGGAGGCAGCAGTGGGGAATATTGCGCAATGGGCGAAAGCCTGACGCAGCGACGCCGCGTGAGGGATGAAGGTTCTCGGATCGTAAACCTCTGTCAGAAGGGAAGAAATTATATCATGCTAATCAGTGGTGTATTGACGGTACCTTCAAAGGAAGCACCGGCTAACTCCGTGCCAGCAGCCGCGGTAATACGGAGGGTGCGAGCGTTAATCGGAATTACTGGGCGTAAAGCGCACGTAGGCTGTATGACAAGTCAAGGGTGAAATGCCACGGCTCAACCGTGGAACTGCCTTTGAAACTGTCAAACTGGAGTATGTGAGAGGGCGGCGGAATTCCTGGTGTAGGAGTGAAATCCGTAGATATCAGGAGGAACATCAGTGGCGAAGGCGGCCGCCTGGCACAAAACTGACGCTGAGGTGCGAAAGCGTGGGTAGCAAACAGGATTAGATACCCTGGTAGTCCACGCTGTAAACGATGGATACTAGGTGTTGGGTTGTATGACTCGGCGCCGTAGCTAACGCGTTAAGTATCCCGCCTGGGGAGTACGGTCGCAAGGCTGAAACTCAAAGAAATTGACGGGGGCCCGCACAAGCGGTGGAGTATGTGGTTTAATTCGATGCAACGCGAAGAACCTTACCCAGGCTTGACATCCAGGGAACCCCTATGAAAATAGGGGGTACTCTTCGGAGGACCCTGAGACAGGTGCTGCATGGCTGTCGTCAGCTCGTGCCGTGAGGTGTTGGGTTAAGTCCCGCAACGAGCGCAACCCCTGTCCTTAGTTGCCATCAGGTAAGGCTGGGCACTCTAGGGAGACCGCCCCGGTTAACGGGGAGGAAGGTGGGGACGACGTCAAGTCATCATGGCCCTTACGCCTGGGGCTACACACGTACTACAATGGCGCATACAAAGGGAAGCGAGACCGTGAGGTGAAGCCAATCTCAAAAAATGCGTCCCAGTTCGGATTGGAGTCTGCAACTCGACTCCATGAAGTCGGAATCGCTAGTAATTCCGGATCAGCATGCCGGGGTGAATGCGTTCCCGGGCCTTGTACACACCGCCCGTCACACCACGAAAGTCGGTTTTACCCGAAGCCGGTGAGCCAACAAGCAATTGAGGCATCCGTCTACGGTAGGCCCGATGATTGGGGTGAAGTCGTAACAAGGTAGCCGTAGGGGAACCTGCGGCTGGATCACCTCCTTTATAGAGAAAACCCAACTCGCCCTTTACTTGCAAGGAGCCATACGCTCTTTGAGAATGTGCGGGCCTGTAGCTCAGGTGGTTAGAGCGCACGCCTGATAAGCGTGAGGTCGATAGTTCAAGTCTATCCAGGCCCACCACTTATCAGTGGGGGTGTAGCTCAGATGGGAGAGCGCCTGCTTTGCAAGCAGGATGTCGTGGGTTCGATTCCCTCCATCTCCACCAGGTCACATGTTTTTCACAGATTGAAGTCCGAGAGAAGACGCAACAGAGGTTGCGGTTTCAACCCGGAGTTTCAGTCCGGCTGCGGATGTTGAATCCGTAAGTTCATTGACAATTGAACAGGGAAAAGAGGAAGTTCAAGAGAGAACAAGTAAGTAAGAGCAGCAGGCGGATGCCTGGGCGCTGAACGGCGAAGAAAGACGTGGTAAGCTGCGATAAGCCTCGGGGAGGAGCTAAACATCCTTTGATCCGTGGATTTCTGAATGGGGAAACCCACCGGGAGTAATGTTCCGGTATCTCCACATGAAAAGATAGTGTGGAAGAAGCTGACCCAGGGAAGTGAAACATCTCAGTACCTGGAGGAAAGGAAATCAAACGAGACTCCCAAAGTAGCGGCGAGCGAAATGGGAAGAGCCTAAACCATGTGGTTTCGACCATGTGGGGTTGTAGGGCCGTCGGACGTGATTCCGGAGTAGGCAGGAGAAGTCGGCTGGAAAGCCGCGCCATAGCGAGTGAAAGCCTCGTATCCGAACCCGAAAAGGACGCAGACGGTACCTGAGTACCGCGGGGCACGTGAAACCCCGTGGGAATCCGGGAGGACCATCTTCCAAGGCTAAGTACGATTCAGCGACCGATAGTGAACCAGTACCGTGAGGGAAAGGTGAAAAGAACCCCTGTCAGGGGAGTGAAAGAGAATCTGAAACCTGCTGCTTACAAGCTGTGGGAGCCACATATCGGTGGTGACCACGTGCCTTTTGCATAATGAGTCAGCGAGTTAATCTGTCGTGCGAGGTTAAGCGAGAGCGGAGCCGTAGCGAAAGCGAGTCTGATAAGGGCGGTAAGTACGGCGGATTAGACCCGAAACCGGGTGATCTATCCATGAGCAGGTTGAAGCAAGGGTAAAGCCTTGTGGAGGACCGAACCAGTATCGGCTGAAAACGATTTGGATGACTTGTGGATAGGGGTGAAAGGTCAATCAAACCCGGTGATAGCTGGTTCTCCCCGAAATATATTGAGGTATAGCCTCGGGGATTGTCTTTCGGAGGTAAAGCACTGATAAGGCTAGGGGTCCTACCAGATTACCAAACCTTTTCAAACTCAGAATGCCGACAAGATGTACCCCGGGAGTCAGACGGCGGGTGCTAAGGTCCGTCGTCGAGAGGGTAAGAGCCCAGATCGACAGCTAAGGTCTCCAAATCCATGCTCAGTGGTGAAGGTGGTGGAGTTGTATAGACAGCCAGGACGTTGGCTTAGAAGCAGCCATCGTTTAAAGAAAGCGTAATAGCTCACTGGTCTAATGACTCTGCGCCGAAAATGTAACGGGGCTAAGCATGGTACCGAAGCTTCGGATGCCTCCAGAAGGAGGGATGGTAGGGGAGCGTTCTCTACGGGCGGAAGCTGCATTGTAAAGTGTAGTGGACTGTAGAGAAGTGATTATGCTGACATGAGTAACGATAAAACAGGTGAAAAACCTGTTCGCCGAAAACCCAAGGATTCCTGGGTAAAGTTAATCTTCCCAGGGTTAGTCGGACCCTAAGGCGAGGGCGAAAGCCGTAGCTGATGGAAAACGGGTTAATATTCCCGTACTTCTTATAGTGTGCGATGGAGGGACGCAGAAAGATAGGTGGGCCAACTGTTGGATGTTGGTGCAAGCTGGTAGGAGTACCTCGCAGGCAAATCCGCGAGGCGAATCCGAGAAGCGAGTCCGTGACCGCAAGGTCTGAAGCCATTGAGTCTCCGCTGCCAAGAAAAGCTCCTAAGTTTAGCTGTGAGAATCCGTACTCGAAACCAACTCAGGTGGGTGGGATGAATAATCCAAGGCGCTCGAGAGAACTCTGGCCAAGGAACTCGGCAAAATGACCCCGTAACTTCGGAAGAAGGGGTGCTCCATCGTGTGAAGAGTTTTACATTTTGAGCACGAGGGAGCCGCAGTGAATTGGTGGTGGCGACTGTTTACTAAAAACATAGGTCTGTGCGAAGTCGCAAGACGACGTATACGGACTGACGCCTGCCCGGTGCCGGAAGGTTAAGAGGAGAGGTCAGCGCAAGCGAAGCCTTGAATCGAAGCCCCGGTAAACGGCGGCCGTAACTATAACGGTCCTAAGGTAGCGAAATTCCTTGTCGGGTAAGTTCCGACCTGCACGAATGGCGTAACGATCTCCACACTGTCTCGGCCAGAGACTCGGTGAAATTGAATTCGCGGTGAAAATGCCGTGTACCCGCAGAAAGACGGAAAGACCCTGTGCACCTTTACTATAGCTTGACATTGGATTTTGGGCCTACATGTGTAGGATAGGTGGGAGGCTTTGAACCCTGTACGCCAGTATGGGGGGAGCCACTGTTGAAATACCACCCTTGTATGTCTAAGGTCCTAACTCCATCCAGTCATCCTGGTGGAAGACATTGTCTGGTAGGTAGTTTGACTGGGGCGGTCGCCTCCTAAAGAGTAACGGAGGCATGCAAAGGTTCCCTCAGGCTGTTCGGAAACCAGCCGTTGAGTGCAAACACACAAGGGAGCTTGACTGCAAGAGAGACATCTCGAGCAGGTACGAAAGTAGGCGTTAGTGATCCGGTGGTCCCGCATGGAAGGGCCATCGCTCATTGGATAAAAGGTACGCCGGGGATAACAGGCTGATCGCATCCAAGAGTTCATATCGACGATGCGGTTTGGCACCTCGATGTCGGCTCATCACATCCTGGGGCTGAAGCAGGTCCCAAGGGTACGGCTGTTCGCCGTTTAAAGTGGTACGCGAGCTGGGTTTAAAACGTCGTGAGACAGTTTGGTCCCTATCTTCTGTGGGCGTAGGAGCATTGAAAGGGCCTGTCCCTAGTACGAGAGGACCGGGATGGACACACCCCTGGTGAACCTGTTGTCGCGCCAGCGGCACAGCAGGGTAGCTATGTGTGGAAGGGATAACCGCTGAAAGCATCTAAGCGGGAAGCCTGCCTTAAGATAAGTGCTCCCTGACGCAAGTCCTGAAGGGCCCAGGTAGACGACCTGGTGGATAGGTCGGAGGTGTAAGCGCTGTGAGGCGTTCAGCTGACCGATACTAATAGCCCGTGAGTCTTGTTTTCTCAAGAACTCTTCTTTCCCTGTCAATTCTATATTTTGATGTTTCCTTGGTGTCCAAGGAGAGGCGGGTACACCCGACCCCATTCCGAACTCGGTAGTTAAGCGCCTCATCGCCCATGATACTGCGTATCCTTGCGTGGGAAAGTAGGTCGACGCCAAGGTTTTCTTTCTGGCCCCCGTCCATGGACGGGGGCCTTTGTCTTTTAAGGCTTCGAACTTCCCCGGAAATGGGTCGGGGTGTTAGAGCATGTTGTTATTGAAATGCTCTCGGAGTCGAGCGGAGCGAGGCTCCGGCGGAGGCGTGAAACCTGCGCGCCAGAACATAGGAGTCTGGCTGGCGGATACTTTCGATCGCAAAATGCTCTGGGTTGTTGCGCTGTTACAGCAGGAAGCCCCGCCCCCGCATCGCCATGCGGCGGGAGAGCGGAGTCAGGAGCAGCGATTTGAGCGCAAAAGGAGAAAGCTGTGGATTCTTTTGATAAACTGGATAAATTGAAAGAACAATACTCTTCGTTTATAGATAATTTTTCTGTGGATGCTTTTTGGGATACGGTAAAGAAGCATGCAAAGACTGTAGGTTGTGAGGGTATCCGTAACGGATTGCGCCTTTTTTACGCCTTGGATAACCCCAAAATGCCTGCTAAAATTAAAATGATTATTTATGGTGCGTTGGGATATTTTATTTCCCCTTTGGATGTGATTCCTGACTTTATGCCTATTGTGGGATTTACTGACGATATTGGAATTCTTGCGGCAGCTGTGGGGATTGCCGCATTGTATATTGATAGTGATGTAAAAGACAAGGCAGATCGCAAACTGGCCGATTGGTTTGGGGATACAACGTGCTAAAGCAGCTGGAATGGAACAGAGCAACGTCGCTCAACATTAAGCGGCTTGGTGATATGCGCATGTATCCACGCCGACAGCACGCTGGACACATCCTCCCAAAAACGTCGGCGTAGTGGCGATGACGGCAATGCTTATAGCCTCGTCGCGCCATTGGCGCGAAGCGCCTTACGGAAGAACAGAGCAAAGATACGCCGCGACCTGCTCGCAATTTTCGGGCCTGCTGTTTTTGTCAGCAGCCTCGCCCGTGTGAAACAC
>OFFR01001340.1_pt1 | contig 10759 bp, 11 predicted proteins | sample 1521421 | NCBI WGS metagenome assembly OFFR01 (sample SAMEA3504087, study PRJEB24116) | mouse gut metagenome | biome: mouse gut; feature: mouse-associated habitat; material: faeces | place: Denmark | collected 2011 | reverse complement strand
GGCCGCCGTTCTGGGCGGGGTCATCGGACTGGACAGGGGAATGAAGCATCGGGGGGCAGGCACGAAAACCATCACGGTAGTCTGCCTGGGCGCCACGCTGGTGATGCTCACGGAGCAATATATCCAGATTAATTTTCCGGGACTTGCAAATATGAACCGAATGGCGTCCCAGGTAATCAGCGGCGTAGGCTTTATCGGTGTGGGAACCATTATTATATCCAGGCACAGGGTCAGGGGGCTGACGACGGCGGCCACCCTGTGGGCAAGCGCCTGTGTGGGACTGGCCGTGGGAATCGGCTTTGTGGAAGGCGGAATCCTGATTACGGTTGTGATGCTCTTTTCCCTCCATGTGCTTCCCTATGTGGAACGGTTTGCGGCCAGGCATTCCCGTTACTGCAATGTATTTATAGATCTGGAAGAGAGCAGGGATTTGCACCTTGTCATGCAGAAATTAAAAGAGGCAAATGTAGTTATAGATTCCATGGATATGGGGGAATCCAAAGGGGAGGGAGAAGGCATTTCCGTGCATATGGTGCTTTATATCCGGAAAGCGGTAAAACGGGCAGAAGTTTATGATATTCTGACGAAAACCGACAAGGTCATGTCGGTGGACTTTCTGTAACAGTCCGACTATCACGGGGAATCAGACAGGAGAAAATAAATATGCGTACAAGAAGAGAAATGAAGGCAGGTGCAAAGGCGGTACTGCGGAAGCACTTTGGCCTTTTTGTGCTGCTTTGCCTGATGGCATCCCTGCTGGGAGGAGAGATCGCCCTGTCCGGCAGTGTCTGGCAGGACAAAGGGATGGAAGAAGGGCAGAATGCTACAATTTCCGGGGCGATTACCCGGTCTTTTTCGGAATTTGCCATGGATATGGCAATGGGAAACGGGGACAGCCGGGAGCAGAAAATCAATGAGGCGGAAGAACGTTACATAGAAGAGTCCCGCAGGAACGGGAATGCGGTTCTGGGAAGAAGCAGAGGGGTGTTTGCGCTGATTGTAAACAAACTGAATTCCGGTGCGTGGCTGATGACCGTAACGGTGGGAATCCGGTCACTGGTGGGAACGGACAGCGGCACAGTGGCGGTTCTGCTCATAGGTGCGCTGCTGCTGTGGTTTCTGGTGGGCATATTTGCGACGGGAGTCTACCGGACGGTGATTCTGCGGATGTTTCTGGAAGGAAGGTGCTACGAGAAAGTTCCGGTACAGAGAGTCTGGTTTCTTCTGCGGGTGAAAAGATGGTGCCATGTGGGGATGGTGCAGTTTGTGACAGGCATCTGTTCTTTTCTGTGGGGACTGACCATCATCGGTGGATTTATCAAATATTATTCTTACTATCTGGTGCCCTGTATCCTGGCGGAAAATCCGGATATAGGGGCCAGGGATGCCATTACGCTGTCCCGGAGGATGATGAAGGGACACAAATGGGAATGTTTTGTGCTGGAACTGTCTTTTCTGGGCTGGGAATTTCTGGGTGCCCTTACCATGGGCATTTCCAATATCCTTTTTACGGAACCTTACAAGGCTGCCGTGCTGGGAGAATACTATGCGGAGCTTCGCCGTCTGGCAAAGGAAGGACAGCTGGAAAACGCGGAGCTGCTGCATGACAGATATCTGTTTGAAAAAGCAGACCAGGGGACACTGGAAAAAGAATACAGGGATGTGGAGGAAGCCTTCCGGGAGACAATGGGGAATATGCCTTCCTTAAAAGGGGTGGGCAAATTTCTGGCAGAAGTGCTGGGGCTCACGGTCAGACAGAAAAAAGAGACCAGGATGCTGGAGGAAGAGCAGAGCCGCAGGTTCCGGCTGGAGTATGAAAAAAAGGCTCTGGAGGGAACGGTGTATCCTGCCAGGCTCTGCCCCATCCCGGAAAAGAGAAAGCAAAAGTGGGTGGCAAGCCTGAATTATCTCAGATATTATTCCGTGTGGTCCGTGATTTTGATGTTTTTTACCCTTTCCTTCGTGGGCTGGGTGTGGGAAGTGAGCCTGCACCTGATCACGGATGGGACATTTGTAAACCGCGGTGTGCTGCACGGCCCCTGGCTTCCGATTTACGGCTGCGGGGGCGTGATGATTCTGCTTCTGCTGAATGCTTTCCGCAAAAAACCCATGCTGGAATTTCTTCTGGCCATTGTGCTGTGCGGATGTGTGGAATACTTTACTTCCCTTTATCTGGAAATTGTCCATGACGGAACCAGATGGTGGGATTACACAGGATATTTTCTGAACCTGCACGGAAGAATCTGTGCGGAGGGGCTGCTGGTCTTCGGTGTGGGCGGCATGGCAATCGTCTATGTGCTGGCGCCTTTTCTGGATGAACTGTTCCGGAAAATACCCATGAAGATAATGATAATTGCCGCGGTGATACTGACAGGAATATTTGCAGCGGACCAGGTTTATTCGGCGGAACATCCCAATGAAGGAAAGGGAATCACAGACTATGCCGGGAATTCCGTATACGAGGAGGGGGTTTTGTCATGATAGCGGTATATTTGTCCCCGGTGTATCTGATCCTGTGCTTTTATGTTTTATTCCGGCTTCTGGTCTGGCTGGAAAAATGTTATCCGTACCTGGGCAAAAAGCGTGTGCGCATACCGGTTGTGGCGGTGTACCTTTTTGTGGTCTTCTGCATTTTGCTTGCCTTTTTTCTGGAGCCCTCCCCGGGCAAAAGAGTGCTGAAGCAGTTCAGCAACGCATGGCTGGGAGTTTTGTTAAACAGTCTTTTAATTATCGGAATTACGGATGTAATCCGTCTGGTTTTGAAGCTGTTTTCTTTTCCTATGAAAGAGAAACTGTTTTCTCCCAAAAGCCACGCCGCCGTCGGAGGGATCTGTATGCTCTGTGTGACGGGGCTGAGTATATGGGGCATCAGAAACGCGGAACATCTGCAGGTGACGGATTATGAGCTGTATGTGGACAAGGAGGCGGGGAACCTGGATTCCCTGAAAATCATTCTGGCGGCAGACCTGCACATGGGCTACAGTGTGGGAGTCGGCCAGATCAGGCAGATGGTGGAGCAGATCAACCGGGAAGATGCGGATCTTGTGGTGATCGCCGGCGATATTTTTGACAATGAATATGACGCGCTGGAGGATCCGGAGGAACTGGCGGAGATTCTGGCCGGTATCCGGAGCAGGTACGGGGTTTATGCCTGCTACGGAAACCATGATATCCGGGAGAAGGTGTTGGCAGGATTTACCTTTTCCGGTTCCGGGGAAAAAACAAGCGATCCCCGGATGGATGCGTTTCTGGAAATGGCAGGTATCCGGCTTCTCCGGGAGGAAGGTGTGCTGATAGAGGATGCCTTCTGGCTCTACGGCAGGCCGGATTACAGCAGGCCGGGCAGGGGAATCCGGACGCGGAAGACGCCGGAACAGGTGACGGCGGATCTGGATCTGACAAAGCCGGTCATTGTTCTCGACCATGAACCGCTGGAGCTGCAGGAACTGGCGGACGCGGGGGTGGATATCGATCTGAGCGGCCATACCCATGACGGACAGATGTTTCCGGGAAATGTGGTCACCGGTTTCCTCTGGGAGAATTCCTATGGCTATCTGCGCAAGGACAATATGCATAATGTGGTGACTTCCGGAGTGGGTGTGTTCGGCCCCGACATGAGAGTGGGAACAAAAAGCGAGATATGCAGGATCACGGTGCGGTTCAGGAGCGGGGGCGGTCCGGACGCCTGACGGAAGCCCGGGAGATTTGCACAAGAATTCTCAAGCCGGTTGACTGGGAATCCGGGAATGTGATAAAATAAGTCCATATTTGTGGCATGAAGAGGCCCAATGGCCATCTGTATCATGATTGGTTTGAACTCATGATATAATAGTTAGAAAATCATGGAAGCGGAACAAGGAGGCGGATATATGGCAGAGCAGCAAAAGAAGCAGGACATGGGGAGCGGCAGCATACCAAAACTGATGCTGAACCTGGCGATTCCGGCAGTGGTGGCGCAGCTGATCAATATGCTGTATAATATTGTGGACAGGATTTATATCGGACACATTCCGGACGCGGGGGCATCAGCCCTGACGGGAGTGGGCTTATTTCTGCCGATTCTGATGATGATCAATGCATTTGCCATGCTGGCAGGCTCCGGGGGTGCGCCCAGGGCAGCCATTGCCATGGGAAAAAATGACCGGAATAACGCGCAGAAGATTATGGGGAACTGTTTTTCCGTGCTGATGATTTTTGCGGTACTGCTGACGGTTTTGTTTTATGTGTTTGCGCCGCAGCTTCTGCGCCTTTTCGGGGCAAGCGACGTGACCCTGCCCTATGCGCTGGATTATGCGCGGATTTATATTCTGGGGACGGTTTTTGTGATGATCGTCATGGGAATGAATCCTTTCATCACCACCCAGGGGTTTGCCAAATTCAGTATGATGACCACTGTGGTGGGGGCAGTCTGCAATATTATCCTGGATCCCATTCTGATCTTCGGACTTCAGATGGGGGTGCAGGGAGCGGCAGTGGCCACTGTGCTCAGCCAGGCTGTCAGCGCGGTGTGGGTGTTATGGTTCCTTAGGGGGAAGAAAACTCTGCTGAAGCTGTCTTTGGGGGACCTGAGGCTGGAGCCGCAGGGGATCTTTCCCTGCCTTGCGCTGGGAATCTCTTCTTTTGTCATGCTCAGCACGGAAAGTATTTTGAATATCAGCTTTAACAGCTCACTGTCCCGTTACGGCGGGGATGTGGCCGTGGGTGCCATGACCATCATCTCTTCCTGCAGCCAGCTGGTGCTTCTGCCGCTGCAGGGAATCTGCCAGGGGGGACAGCCCATTATGAGCTTTAACTTTGGCGCGGGAAAGAAAGAGCGGGTAAAGCAGGCGTTCCGGTGCCAGTTTATGGCATGTACAGGTTACTCCACGTTCATGTGCCTGATGATGATGCTGGCGCCCGGGGTGTTTGCGGGGATTTTCAGCAGTGATGCTTCTCTGGTGGAATATACGGTCTGGGCCATGCGGATTTATATGGCGGGGATTTTTTCCACCGGTGTCCAGATTTCCTGCCAGCAGACCTTTATGGCGCTGGGGCAGGCTAAGATCAGTCTGCTGATGGCATGTCTGCGGAAACTGGTACTTCTGATTCCCCTGATTTTTATCCTGCCCTTCCTTCTGCCGGACCAGGTGTTCGGGGTGTTTGTGGCAGAACCGGTGAGTGACATCATAGCGGCATCAGTCACCGGAACCATGCTGTTTACACGGCTGAACCGGATTCTGGAAAACGGCGCGGGACAGATGGGGAAATCCCGTTAAATACAGAAAGCAGAACAAAAAAGGATAAGGAGGAAGTTCTTTCAATGGAAATGATAATAAACCAGACTTTTGACGAAGAGAGAGCCCTATACGGCGCCCGGGGAATCACGGTAAAAACATGCAGGTTTGACGGGCCTGCGGACGGGGAGAGTGCGTTTAAGGAGGGCAGTGACATTGTGGTGGAGGACTGTTTTTTCAATCTGCGGTATCCCTTCTGGCATGACGACGGACTGAAAATTGTCCGTTCCGAGATGACGGAGCTGTGCCGTGCCGCCCTGTGGTATTCTGAGGGAATAGAGATTGCGGACACCAGACTTCACGGAATCAAGGCACTGCGGGAGTGCAGCCGGGTGAAAATGGAGGGATGTGACATTATATCCCCTGAGTTCGGCTGGTTTGTGAAGGAGATAGAAATGCGTGACTGCACGGTCCAGGGAGAGTATTTTATGATGCGTTCCGGACAGATGCATTTTGATGGAGTGCGCCTGAAAGGAAAGTATTCCTTCCAGTATATTCAGGAGGCATTGTTCGAAAACTGTGAGTTTGACACCAAGGACGCGTTCTGGCACGCGAAGAACGTGACAGTCCGCAACAGTACGGTGAAAGGAGAATATCTTGCCTGGTACTGTGAGAATGTCACTTTTGAGAACTGCAGAATCATCGGGACACAGCCACTTTGTTATTGCAAGGGGCTGAAGCTTGTGAACTGTGAGATGCTGGACACGGACTTAAGCTTTGAACGCTCCCAGGTGGAGGCCACTCTGACGGCACCCATTGTCAGCATCAAAAATCCTCTCTCCGGCCATATATACGTTCCGGAGGCAGGGGAGATCATTCTGGATATCCCGGAGGCAAAGGGTGAAATCGTGATCCGTGACCCCAAATGTAACTGTGCATAAACAATTCTGGCAGGAAGAAATTCCTGCCTTTTGACTACGTACCCGACACATCAGGAAAATACCTACCGGAAAACAATTTCGACAGAATCCGGACGGGAAGGGAACCGGATGAAGGAAAAGAAGCATTTTTGATGTTTTTGCGGAAGTGAACAGGAACGGGCAGACCATTCTGATGGTCACCCATGATGTGGCATTGTCCAAATATGTGAAGCGGGTGGTTGTCATACGGGATGGAAAATCAGCTCGGTAAAACTGCGGAAGGAGGAATATCCGGACCGAATCAGGGAGTCTGCCGTGAACTGGAGGGAAGAAGACACCAGGATGAATATGTTGTCATGGACAAGGCGGACCAGGGCCGGATTCCCAGGGAGATGGACGGAATACTGCGGACAGACGGCAATGTGATAAAAGTAGAACCGCAGGACGATAAAGTCATATTGAGAGGGAAAAAATAGGGAAAAATAGAGTGAAAAGTGGGAATCTCCTCTTGCATTTACTGAAAAATGCGATATAATAGTGGGAATGCTGCAAAAAAAGAGTCAATTTTCAGGGAGATAACTATGATGGGCGGTCTAAAGAGAAAATTTGTTGGGGACAAGGCATTTTACAGAATGGTTCTGGCGGTGGCAGTACCTATCATGATTCAGAACGGGATCACAAACTTTGTGGGCCTGCTGGACAATATCATGGTGGGACAGATCGGTACGGAGCAGATGTCCGGAGTGGCTATCGTGAACCAGCTGCTGATGGTGTATTATCTCTGTGTCTTCGGCGGGCTGGCCGGAGCGGGGATTTTTACTGCCCAGTATTTCGGACAGAAGGACCATGAGGGAATCCGGCAGACCTTCCGCTATAAATTCTGGATGGCCCTGATCCTCACGGCGGGAGCCATTCTTTTGCTGCTTTCCGCAGGCCGGAATCTGATACAGATGTATCTGAGCGGCAGCAGTGACGGAGGAGACCTGACGGCCGCCCTGCAGTACGGTACCTCTTATCTGCGCGTGATGCTTCTGGGAATTCCGGCATTCATGTGGGTGCAGATTTACGTGAGTACTTTGCGGGAATGCGGGGAGACAGTGGTGCCCATGAAGGCGGGCATCGCGGCGGTGGCAGTCAATCTGTGCCTGAATTATCTACTGATTTACGGAAAGCTGGGACTGCCGGCCCTGGGTGTGGTGGGCGCGGCCATGGCCACGGTGGTGTCCCGCTACGTGGAGGCGGCCATTGTCATTGTCTGGACCCACAGACACAAGGAGAAAAATCCGTACATAACCGGTATTTACAAGACACTGAAGGTTCCCGGGCATCTGGCGGTGAAATACTTTATCAAAGGCGCCCCCCTGCTGGTCAATGAGACAATGTGGTCGGCCGGTATGGCGATGCTGACGCAGTGCTATTCCGTCAGGGGACTGAGTGTGATAGCAGGCCTGAATATTGCAAATACCATCAATAATGTATTTAATGTGGTCTTTATTGCCATGGGAGACGCGGTGGCCATTATAATCGGACAGCTCCTGGGTGCCGGAAAAATGGAAGAGGCAAGGGATACGGACAATAAGATTATCGCTTTTTCCGTATGCTGCTGTCTGGGGATTGCGGTTCTGATGGTATTCATAGCCCCGCTGTTCCCGCAGATCTATAAGACCACGGATGACGTGAAGGCCCTGGCTGTGCAGTTTATCATTGCACAGGCGATTTTCATGCCCCAGGCGGCATTTATGCACGCGGCATATTTTACCCTCCGGTCAGGCGGGAAAACCATTGTCACTTTCTTGTTTGACAGTGTGTTTGTATGGTGTGTCAGTGTTCCGGTGGCCTACAGCCTCAGCCGGCTGACTTCGATACCGGTCATTGCCATCTTTGCCATGGTGCAGATAGCGGACTGGATCAAATGTATCATCGGCTTTGTACTGGTGAAAAAAGGAGTATGGCTGCAGAACATTGTGGCGAAATAACAGGGAAAGAGAGGGGCTGTCGCATATGTGGCAGTCCCTTTTTATGCGCAGGCCCGTACAAAAAGTGCGATTCTTCGCACTTGGAATTATGCCACTAAAGCGGCGTACGGGCCGCACGGAGGGTAGTGGAGATGAACTTTCTCTACTGGCTTCCCGATATACGATTTTGTTTGTATATATGCTTCCATTGCTGCTTCATGTGGGAAAAATAATGGAAGGAAAATCTGATAACAAGCGGTCACGGCAAATGGCAGGCGGGAAACTGTGACATACCCGGATAGTGAACTGCGCATGTGTACAGTATTTAAAAAAAATTTGAAATATTATTGACATAGGTCAGGGATAATCATATAATATATTTGAAAATATTTTGAAATAGCTGCTGTGAACGGGTGTATAAAACATGAGTAAGACAAATATTTTTAAAGTCCTGTCGGACAAGCGCAGAAGAGATATTTTGGTAATGTTGAAAGACGGGAGAAAAAATGCCGGGGAAATAGCGGAGAAATTAGGTGTTTCGCTTTCGGACCTCTCCTATCATTTGAAATTACTGAAAAGCGCTGATCTTGTTATGGAGTACAAGAGCAAGAATTTTGTGTATTACGAAATCAATACAACCGTATTTGGTGAACTGATCTTGTGGGTGGAACAATTTGGAGGTGCTGGAAAATGAAAAAAATAATGTGGGCAATTTCAATACTTTCGTTTGTGCTTACTGCCATTGTACTGCAGTTTATGCCGGATTCTGTGCCGATGCATTATGACCTGGCGGGAAATCCTGACAGATGGGGGTCAAAATACGAAAATTTCCTGTTCCCCGTGGTGATCCTTCTTCTGTCCCTGCACTGGCATTTATTCACTGCACATTTTGAAAAAAAAGCGGCGAAGGCTTCTTCTGAAAAGGAACGGGCTGAGGCTTTGTCCAATGCGAAAGTGCTGAAAATCGTTGGAATTTCCATGGCGGCCATGTTTACGGCCATGCAGGGCTTTATTCTGTACAGCGCATATGTGGAAGTCAGTGTAAATTCCGCGCAGGCATATGTTGATATTGGGAAAGTCTCTTGTATCCTGATGGGCGTAATGCTTATCATTCTGGGAAATTACCTGCCGAAAACAAAAAAGAACCATATAGCCGGCCTCAGGGTAAGCTGGAGTATGTATAATGATATCACCTGGAGGAAAAGCAATCGCTTTGGTGGCACCGCTATGATAATTGCAGGGCTGTGCGGCATTATTACAACCGTTTTCGCCAGGTCAGTCATAGCCGTTGTTTTACTCCTGTTTTATATACTGGCTGCTACAGTGATTACCCTCATTTATTCACACAAAGTATATGTGGCTGAACTTTCTAAAAAAGATGAATGTTAAATGGTATTTGTCTGCCACGGCAGCACGGCGGGTAGCCGGGAATTGACGGCACTTGTGGGGCAAAACGGGGCAAATCGCAGCAATAGGAGCGGTGGGGTACTACGGTTTTACTACGAATGAGGGAATGAAAAATAGGAAATGTGAATAATCGTTAAAAGGTAGTAGGGAATCGTTAAATTATGGTTGTTATCGTTATAAGGTACAAGAAAATAAGTGCAGATGTTTCTTGGGTAAGCGCCAAATATTCCTGCGGATTTTCTAATTCCCTGGATTCCTCTATCATTGTAAATGAAAGATAGTTAGACTATTTCACTACAATTATGGAGGATAGGTTATGACATCTGCACGCAAAGTTCGTGTTCCCATGGGGGAACAGATCAGGATTATCAATGAATGCCGCCAGAGCGGTATGACAGATGCTGACTGGTGTCGTGAAAACGACATTGCAGTAAGCACCTTTTACAACTGGGTCAGCCGCTGTCGGAAAACGGCAGCGGATCAGATCCCAGCAGCGAATCACGGTCATCTTGAGGTTCCACGCCCGAAACAGGATGTGATCCCCATTGACATTGTGCCGGATCACATTCCCAAACAGCACACAGCATCACAGATGCAGAACTCGTGCCTTGATAATTCACATTCCATTGAAGTTGCCATGAAGGATATCATAATCCGTATCAGCAATGATGCGGATCCGGCCCTGCTTACCAGGACATTCCGTCTGCTTGAGGAACTCTCATGTTAGGCGACATCTCCGGACTTGAAAAGATCTACATTGTCTGCGGCTATACCGATTATCCGAGAAGAATTATTATTTGAGAAGTTTTGTGTAAAGGCTGATGTTTACCGGACTTCTGATAATTCTTCTCAGATAATAATATACTATCTTTTCAAGAAATCAGGTATATCATCCTTGGCTTTCTTCATTTCAATCTTGTCACCAAACCAAGTATCATTCCATTCTTTCAATTTTTTATCAACCGAATCCTGCGACATTTCAGCATAGATCTGAGTTGTCTGCACTGATACATGTTCCAATATATTTTTAATGGTCATGATATCCACTCCAGCCTCCAACAAATGACATGCGGTGCTATGCCTCATAGAGTGGGGAGAATAATGACCGTCCAAGAACATGCCCGGATGTTTCTCTTTGGCAATAGCCACATACTTTTTATAGATCCCTTCAATACAGGATATTGTCAACTCTTGGGACACATTATGTCCTATTTCCTTGCTCAAATCCTAATAACTTCCAATTTCCTTCAGAGTATAACCAGGT
>OFFR01001339.1_pt1 | contig 10776 bp, 8 predicted proteins | sample 1521421 | NCBI WGS metagenome assembly OFFR01 (sample SAMEA3504087, study PRJEB24116) | mouse gut metagenome | biome: mouse gut; feature: mouse-associated habitat; material: faeces | place: Denmark | collected 2011 | reverse complement strand
TCCGTCCTCTGTCCTCCGTCCTCCGTCCTCCGTCCTCCGTCCTCCGTCTCTCTCCTCCGCTACCTACTCCCTTGTAATCGTCACATATGATGTCTGTTGTGTCGCGTGGATATGATGCTGATAAGGCACATCCATTTAGTCACTCGCCGCGCCCATCCTCTCTCCTCCTTTGTAAGCAGCAATTTTTTCATTGGCGAATAGCGTATTCAGCGCCCGATATGAAACGTTCTCGTTGAGCAACTCGCAAAGGGTCCCCGAGTTGTACGGATACCTTTTTTTTGTGTGTGGGATGATCTACCGGTGCCGGCATCCGGATATTTCTTCCGGGTACGTCATGCTCCCCTCCCCTTGTAAGCGGCATATACTATGGCAGTTTTGTCGCACAGATGTGATGCCCATAAGATACCTCCCATTAATTCGCGGCCGAGTCTCCACCTCGGTTCTGGTTATGCCGGAACGTGTAAGGCACACGGCCAGAATACTTCGTTCATCTTTCGCAAATCGTATGTGAGCAGGAAATGCTAAGGCGGAGCATTGTTTAATAAAAGCCAACCTAAGCTGCTAAGGATTAGGACTATTGCTTAGGCGTCGATATATACGCGGACATTCTGGGCTCACTTATACCTATATATAATATATATTGCCTGCATCCTGCCCCTGAGGCAATGCCTCTATCCGGCCGCTCGCACACTCTCCGGCTCACTGCTACATATATTCCGTGCCGCCATTTTGTATTAGCTATGCGTTCTTGACTTGTCTGCTCTCTCCCTATAAATTCTCTGCCGCCTTGTCTGTCCTTTCAGCCGCACCGCAGTTGCCAGTCATGTCGCTATCTGCGTAGCTCGGCTTGTAATGTTCTATTTGCCCCTACTCACTCGGCCATCCAACATCCCCCCCCCTCCGACTCTGAAAAAACGATTCCGCTTCGGGTTGCATGCCATGTCCGCACTGCCCAAGTCTTCACAGCATGCACTCCGTCCATGCGAGATCATGCGTCTTTAACGCTATTTCGGAATCGCACTCAGAGTAAAGGACAATCTTTGTATCCGGCTGCATTGTCTTTGCATGTCGATCGTATTATATGCGCGCTCTATTCATTCCAAGAGAGCTCTGCTATATGAAATCTCGATAATATTTGTTTCGCAGCCATAATTTTCGTACCTTTGACTTAGCCGAAGAAACTTAGCCTCAGCATAATCCAGTGTTTTAGTCAAGGCCGGCGCAGAAGCATGATTGCCCGGACTTTGCCGAGGCGGGCCGAGATGCGTGAGCAAGTGCATGACGTGTCGTGAGAAAACGGCCACGCGTATGCGCTTTCAATGTTTCATGTGCCTGCCAACTAACTAACCGTTAAACTAATGCGTATGAAGAATATAATTGCCAGTGCTGCCATAGCTGGATTCACTCTGCTCGCGAGCGTGTCGTGTTCGGGCGGCGGCCGCAATGCCTCTCTCGACAGTGCCGAACGAATGATGAACCAATATCCCGACAGCGCGTTGATCATATTGCGCAGTCTCGATGCTGCCGAATTGGATACCGATGCCGACCGGGCGAAGTATTCGCTTCTCTACTCGCAGGCGCTCGATAAAAACCACATCGATATCAAGAGCGATTCGCTTATATCCTATGCCGTAGAGTATTACGACAGAGTGGCCGACGATGCCAACAGTGCGAAAGCGTATTATTATCTTGGCTGCGTATATGAAAATGCCGATGACTTTTATGCTGCGGCCAGGGCTTATGTCGAGGCGAAAAATTATGTACACGCTGTCGACGACGACTATTTGCGGGGTTTGATATACTTCCGTATGGGAGCGCTTTACGACTGGCAGTGCAATATCGACGAGGCGATCGCGACATACGAGCAGGCACTCGACTGTTTTACGAGAGCCGGAGCCGAACGAGGTATGTCTTGGGCATACATATCGCTTATCCGCAACTATTCGACAAAGAACGACCTGAATAATGTCATCGAGTATATTGGCCGTGGCCGTGCTCTCGCGGAGAAGCAGGGGGATACGACGATGTTGCTCGATATGACGCTGTGTCATGCGAACGTACTCAATGCCAAACTCGATACACCTCGGGCGGCCTTGGAGATGCTGTACTCCGATTACAGGAAATACGGAATAGCGGAACCGCCTGCCGATCATTGTTTTGCGCTGGGACACATGTATTTGAATATGAATAAAGTCGACAGTGCCCGTATGTTTATCGAGAGATATCCGTATAAGGATGTCGGACTCAACAGGCAACTCGGCTGGCACTATATTATGTCCAAAATAGCTTATGCCGATCGTAATATCGATGAGTTCGCATATTATTTCGATACAGCTAATTCATTGAGGGATTCGTTGTTCCAAATTAATAGGATGCTTTATATGCAGAACCTTGATTGCGATTCCGGATTGCGGAGACTCGATAGAGCGAAAAACGATCTGCAAAGCAGGTACGACGTTGCGATAACGGTCTATTCGGTTATCTTAGGTATCGTTCTGTCGCTTCTGGCTTTTTCTGTCTACTTGTTGTACCGCAGAGGCCGACGGGTAAAGTCGCTCGGTAAGGTCGTTGCCGATATCGAAGAGCATAACGACAATCTCGGTCGAACCAACGAGCTGCTGCTGCACAAAAATTCACTCATGCGCACGGTTGTGGATGAACGTGCCGTAACGTTGAAGGAGATTCTGAAAATAGCAGGAGAGTATCGGGACAATCCCGAGAAGTTCGCAGCGGAGTTCAAGCGCTATGTCAAGGGCGACGACCGTCATGGTGCGATAGCCGTCTGCCGGAATCTGCTCGAAACCGAGTGTGCCGGAATTTTGGATTATGTCAGCGGCCGTTACCCCGATCTGACGGACGACGATATCGACCTTTATTGTCTGATTTGTGCCGGATGTTCGGTCGAAGTGTTGTGTATGATATATGACAATACGACCAAATACATGTATAACAAACGTTCGGTCTTGCGAAAAAAGCTGATGCTGTCCGACGAAGACTGCTCGATTCAGAGCCATTTCGCCAGAATGGTGGAGGATTTTGTCCGAAATCGTATCACATCGTGCGACGCCTGCTAAAAATAATCGTCGTTGAATATGCCGATTATTAGGGTATTAGCTCGGTAGCCCGTGTATATGATATTTCAAAATATATCATTGTGTTGAAATATAGTATTTTAAGTGTTCTGAATATGATATTCATTTGTCGCCGATATATTTGCATTCGGAGGATTTGATTGCTACTTTTGTTTTCGGGAATGTATAATTCGTTAATTAATGTCGGAGTTTTTATGAAGCGACTTTTTACAATATTATTGCTATTATCGGCAGTATGTTTTGCCGGTCAGTATGTCTTGGCCGGAGATCCTCCCCCGACCGGAAGCGGTACCGGTAGCAGCGGAACAGGTTCGGGAAGCGGCAATGGCGGCAGCAACGGCGGCAGCAATGGCGGCGACAGTCTGGTCGATATTACGATAGGCGGAAATCAGACGCCGGGCGGCGGCGGATTCGGCGGCGGCCGTCCGCGCAGCATGGATGAGAGATGCGTCGAGGCGGTCTACGATATGTCGGCAGAGCAGATAGAGTTCATGTTCAATGTCTATATAGGCGTAGTGACGGTGGTCGTCACGAATGAAATGGGCTATACGGTCGCAGCGCAGACATACGACACCGAGTTTATCGACGTGGCATATCTGTCGATGCCGATGCAGTCGGGAAGCTATACCGTGACTATTTCCGGCGAGGAGTATTTCGGTGAGGGATATTTCATGTTGTAGTGTAACAATTTTTTTGAGTTAATAATAGATATAACAACCATCGTTGAATCGAGGACGGCATGACCGTCATTAACGTCCGCGCCGGCGTTAGGAATCTCGCTCAGAGAGTATGTCGGCAGGACGTGGTTGAGGCGGCGAAATTCGACATATAGTAGTCGTATTCCTTACGATAACAAGTCTGTCCGAAAGTTGTCGATATATGATTTCGCCGTTGTCGGGATCGGGTTTCTGTCAATCCGATTCCGACTTTTTTTTGTCGTTTCCGCTTCGGAGGAGTCTCGGCGAGGTATTTCGGGAAGGGCCGTTGTGATCGCGTCGTTATCGTTGCTATGCCGTTCATTGTTTTTGTCTGCGTCGTTCGTGGAATTATATGTCAGTTCGCAATACTCGTCCGAAATTCTATCGCCCGATTCTGCGTATTGTCTTTGCCGGAGCAATCTCTACTATGCGGCAGGCTTAATGAAAACCGCTCCGACCGGATACCTTTTCTGTGTATCGGCATATTGCGAACGCCCTCGTTACGGCGGTCGGTTCAGCGAAAACATTGCAATTCTTTCGATCTTTTCGGCGTCTGTCAATAGCTCGAATAGGTTTCATCTCAGCTGTCGGCTTAATGAAAATGCGTTTGGGCGGAGAAATGCTGCCTTACCGTTATAGGCTGTGTTTGTCCAGAGGGGCGGCATGATTTTCGGGTTGTTTTTGTCTTATGCGATTTGATATTGCGATAGATTTTGTCTATATGGTTTTGGGGCGATACGCGAATCGTTGCCTGTCCGGATACGTATGTTATCCGATTGTAACACTTGATGATACGCTGTTTTTGGTGTTTGTCGGTTCCGTGGTTGGGATACATGACTGGCATAGTTGTAAGTTATGCCTGTGGACGAGTTGATAAAATTCGCTTATAAAGATGCGGCGAGCAGCTGTCCGGTGTTCCGACATAAGCATTGGATTATTCCGATGTATCTATTGATAAGTTTTCATTATGTCCGGTACTACCAGCCGGTTTTGATATGCGGCTCAGCGCATAACGATCCTATTGCGGCCGTATAGTGGGAGGGTATCTTCTGAATCTCGACCGATAGCGCGTGCAGCAGTCTTGCAGCCGACGGGCGGAGCGGAACGATAGCCAGTGCTGCGCGGTCGTATACGAGAGATGTATATTTGAGTATCGTGAGGAGTGGGATATTCGGTTGGGAAATGTTTTCCTGCCGCATCCGTGGGCTGCTTAATTGGGTGTCGCGCGTAGCAGAGGGGGCTGATGTGCTGTGCATGTTTTTTTTGGTTGTAATAGATGAACCAAATCGATCGGCTTCGGTGCAGTGTGGGTTGGTAACAGAGTAGGGCAGTACGGGCCGGAATGAAACAGAGTAGAATAAAACGGCACGGATTGGCGGCAGTCAGTCGGTAAGCGGGCGTAAGCCGTAACGGAATTGAACGGAGTCTGGATGAACAGAGCATTGCAGCACCTACTGGCGGCCGGCTGGGTAGGTCGGGTAGATTGGGGGCGGGCATGCCGGAATGAAACAGAGCAGAATAGGGACACGGGCTTGCGGCAGTCAGCCGGTAAGAGGGTGTAAGCCGGAATGGAATTGAACTGGCAGCACAGAACATGACAGTGCGGTACAGACTGGCGGCCGGCAGGATAGGTTGGGTAGATTGAGGGGCGGGCATACCGGGATGAAACAGAGCAGAATAGAATAGAATGACACGGGCTTGCGGCAGTCAGCCGGTAAGATGGTGCAAGCCGGAATGGAATTGACCGGAGCCGAGCAGAACCGTTCGGACTGGCGGTGGGGCTGCTGTATATGATATCTATGTTCGTAGGACGGGCGGTGTGAGATATCCGGATATGTAGAAGCTAACGGTTGTAATTGAGTCGGTTATGTGGTCGTACGTAGTGCTGAAATGTCGGGTGGCAGTGGTTTGCGGAGCAATTTTGCGCAGGCAAACATCGTGCAACTAAGGGTATGATTTTCAATATTTTTAGGGTGGTAGAATTTTAATGTCGCAAGTTTGCAAAAAATAAAAAATATACATATTTTTGTGCCGGTCGGCCATGTGTGTGAAATAAGGAGGCAGACCGGTTTCTTTATATATGTATATTTGCGTATTGTGTTGAATATCAAGTCGTTGTATTCGATTTGAAGCCCCGGTATAGTGCAGATATATGATCAATGCGGTTAATTCGAGTTCTTTAATCGTTACGTGAGATTATACCCAAATTCGGCGCTTGTATCAAGTATGATATTGCATTCGCGGTTGATCCGCATAAGTTTTTTGCTATTAATGTAATACCGCTTGACCGGTTCCATTATGGATCGAGCCTAAAATTTATAGTTTATGACAAATCCGTCTCTGTTTATTATCGTTCCGCTCGTGGTGGCGTTGCTGGCGGTGGGCTGGGTGCATCCGAGGTTGGTGCGCATAGCCGCCATGAAGATGATAGTCGATAATCCGGATGCGAGAAAATTGCAGAAAGAGCCGATCCCGATCCTCGGAGGCGTAGCGGTAATGTTCGGTGCCGTGCTGGGAATATCGTGTACGGCGGTATTTCCGGAGACCGTCTTCAATGACACGATAGTGCTTATCATCGCCGTGATGATGGTTATGCTCTATACCGGAACGATGGACGATATACTCGAACTGACGCCGCGTCTGCGCTTCCTGATCGAGATAATGTCGGTCTGCGCATTGATCTTCGTCGGCGGCTTCCGGCTCGACGACCTTCACGGTTTGTGGGGCGTGTCGGTGCTGCCCGACTGGGTGGCCGTGCCTCTGACCGTGTTTGCATGCGTCGGCATTATCAATGCCATGAACCTTATCGACGGCGTCGACGGCTTGTCGTCGGGCTTCTGCATAACGGCCTGCGCGATATTCTCGGCGGTATTTTTCAAGGCGGGCGACATGATGATGTTCATTCTGTCGATGGCTTTGATCGGCGCCCTGATACCGTTCTTCATGCACAACGTGTTCGGCGAACGCTCCAAGATGTTCATCGGCGACGGCGGCACGCTGGTCATGGGCGCGGTAATGAGCATATTCGTCGTGAGAGTGCTGGGCGTCGGCTCGCCCGTGGCGCAGTTCTGGGACCAGAGCCACGCGGGAATGTCGGCCGTGGCATTCACGCTGGCAGTGTTGTGCGTGCCCGTATTCGATACGCTGCGCGTAATGGTTACGCGAATGTTGCAGGGGCGGTCGCCATTTCATCCCGACAAGACGCATCTGCATCACATGTTCATCGATCTGGGATTCTCGCATGTGGGTACTACATTTTCGATAATCCTGCTCAATCTGACCGTGGTGGCGGTATGGTGGGCGAGTGTGTCTATGGGGTGTTCGCTCGACGTACAGCTCTATGTCGTTATTCTGTTCGGATCGCTCTTTACGATATTCCTCTATCCGGCCGTCGCGGCTGCCAAACGCCGTAATGCGCCACTGTACAGAGCGCTGACGGCAGCAAGCCGCATGACGCACTTCGAGCGCAAGGGATTTTTCCTGCTGCTGAGGAAAGCAATGGACAGAATGTAATTTAACTGGCTAAAAAATATAAAAATAGGTTTTTGTATGAAAGCATGTTTTATGGGGTTGGGCTACATCGGTTTGCCTACCGCGATTATCGCAGCCAAGCATGGCGTGCAAATAACAGGAGTGGATATCAATGCCAAGGTGGTCGAGATGACCAATGCCGGCAAGCTGCATATCATCGAGCCGGGCATGGAGGAGATGCTGCGCGAGGTGGTTGCCGACGGCAGGCTGCATGCGTCGACCGTACCCGAAACAAGCGATGCCTACTTCATGGTGGTGCCTACTCCGTTCAAGGGCAATCATGAGCCCGATGTGTCGTATGTCGAGGCCGCCACGCGTGCCGTGCTGCCGCTGCTCAAAGAGGGCGACCTGTATGTCATCGAGTCGACATCGCCGATCGGAACGACCGAGGCTATGGCCAAGATCATATTCGCCGAGCGTCCCGAGTTGGAGGGAAAGATATATATAGCTTACTGTCCGGAGCGTGTGCTGCCCGGAAACGTGATTTACGAGTTGGTCCACAACGATCGCGTTATCGGCGGTCTGAACCCCGAGTCGACAGAAAAGGCGGTCGAGTTTTACTCGCAGTTCGTGCAGGGCAAGCTGCATAAGACCAACGCCCGCACGGCCGAGATGTGCAAGCTGACCGAAAACTCGTCGCGCGACGTGCAGATAGCTTTCGCCAACGAGCTGTCGATCATCTGCGACAAGGCCGGCATAAACGTCTGGGAGCTTATCTCGCTGGCTAACAAGCACCCCAGAGTCAACATCCTGCAACCGGGCTGCGGCGTGGGCGGCCACTGCATCGCGGTCGACCCCTACTTCATCACGGCCGACTTCCCGATCGAGTCGCAGATCATCGCCAAGGCACGCGAGATCAACAACTACAAGGCCTTTTGGTGCGCCGAGCGCATACAGAATGCGATGCTGAAATTCGAGCTGGAAAACCATCGCCGTCCGACGGTGGCGATGATGGGTCTGGCGTTCAAGCCCAATATCGACGACTTGCGCGAGTCGCCGGCCAAGTATATTACCACCAAGGTCATGCAGTCGGGCAGCAATGCCGACATACTCGTGGTCGAGCCTAATGTCGCCGAGCATAACGTGTTCAAGCTGACCGATTACCGCGAAGCCTACGATAAGGCGGACATCGTGGTGTTCATGGTCGCGCACGACCCGTTCAAGACGCTGCCTCGCCGCGACGACAAGATAATACTCGATTTCTGCGGCATCTGCAAATAGATCGGGACGGTGCGAGGATGATATCGCAACTGACGACTATCTTCGCAGAGTGAGGTTTCGAGAGTAATCTGAAAGAATGAATATTGCCATTGTCGGTAGCGGATACGTGGGGCTTGTTTCGGGAACATGTTTCTCGGAGATGGGCATCGACGTGACGTGCGTGGATACGGACGCCTCGAAGATCGGGCGGTTGCAGCGCGGTGAGATCCCGATTTACGAACCGGGCTTGGAGAGCATGGTCAGGCGCAACGTCGCGGCCGGACGCCTCCACTTCACAACGGAGCTGGCGAGCTGCATCGACCGTGTCGACGTGGTATTCTCGGCCGTGGGCACGCCCTCGTCCGAGGACGGATCGGCCGATCTGAGACATGTATTCGCCGTTGCCGAGACATTCGGCCGCTGCATCAACCGCTATACGCTTCTGGTAATGAAGTCGACCGTTCCGGTCGGGACGACGCACCGTGTCGGCAGCATCGTAAAGGCGGAGCTGGAAAAACGGGGTGCCGACATCGGGTTCGACGTAGTGTCCAATCCCGAGTTTCTTAAAGAGGGCGCTGCGATCAAGGATTTCATGTCGCCCGACAGGATCGTGATAGGCGTCGAGAGCGAGAGGGCCAAGGGTGTCATGACGCGCCTGTACAGACCTTTTCTGGTAAACGATTTCCGTTGCTACTTCATGGATATTCCGTCGGCCGAGATGACGAAATATGCCGCCAATGCCATGCTCGCCACGCGCATATCGTTCATGAACGATATAGCCAATCTGTGCGAGAGGGTGGGTGCCGATGTAAATATGGTGCGTAAGGGCATGGGTGCGGATACGAGGATCGGCCGTAAATTCCTATATCCCGGATGCGGATACGGAGGTTCGTGCTTTCCCAAGGATGTCAAGGCTCTGATAAAGATCGCCGAGGACAACGGATATCGGATGCGTGTCTTGCAGGCTGTGGACGAGGTCAACGAGTCTCAGAAATCGATACTGTTCGATAAGTTGAGCACATATTATGACAACGACTTGCAGGGTAGGACGATAGCCATGTGGGGTTTGTCGTTCAAGCCCGAGACCGACGATATGCGCGAGGCGCCGTCGCTGGTGCTCATCGAACGGCTCGCCGCCGCCGGATGCCGCATCTCCCTGATGCACATGCGGAACCTCTGTTTGGAAGCATTCGCCGCCGTTTTGTTCATCTCCCTTGTGTTTATGCTCTATTTCCAGCCTGTAGCAGCCGCCGGAAACATCGGGATTTCCCAGATGCCTGTGATAAATATTGGTGGCCACCACTTTTTTACCGGAGCCGCCGCCAGTCTCATTCCTCTCCTCTCCATATGCCGTTAATACTGTACCGCCAGAAGGCATACTGCCGCAGCAACAGCCGCACACCGTCCGGCAAATCTGCGGATTTTCATTTTGTTATATAATTTCGCTTCTTTTTTTCTCATTTTTCTTTTCCTTTCGTTCCGCCGCCTTTTGCGGCACAAAAAAACTGCCCATGGTTTTCCCATAGACAGTCACCTGTTTATAACTCATACTTCATTTAGTTGAAATTCTTCAGCGGTAAGTGTAATCAGAATAGCACGGATATGTCTTTTTTGTCAATTACTTTTTCCCGGAAATAAGCAGAATCGCAGGCGGCATTATTATTTATCTTATCGCCCTCGCTATCTGCCTGATTATCGGGAAAGTTGGGAAGCCTTTCCAAAAACAGGCTTAAGGCTCCTCCACACCCATTTGCAATCACAAGAGGCAGACCGATTCCCGCAAACAGGTAAAGCCACTTGCCGGCCTCGGAGCCGCCCGCCAGATAAAGAAAATTAATTTCACTGAAAAACATTACGCTGTCAAACTCACTGCACAGAGACGTATACTGGCTGCACAGGTAAAAAAAGCCTTTCACCAGCATAAAACAGGCTATGTGATGCATCATGATGGAATAAGTATTTCTTCCTATGTAAGCCAGTTTTCCTGAAAGATACATGTTCTTGCTTAGAATCTTTGACACCCGCAGCCAGAAGGCAATGCCGGTTATCATTGTAAGGTACGGCACTACCGGACCGTTGGCAAAGCTGCTGACCCATACGGCGCTGAAATTCAGCCCGGCGGCAAAAATAACAATCAGCACCTGTATCCCCATCACCAGCAAAAAGTAAGGGCCATCCGGCAGCGTATCACGTCCCTCCAGCTTTGTGCGGTAGAGCCTTCCCATCTGGAAGCCCGGCATCATAAATAAAAGCCG
>OFFR01001338.1_pt1 | contig 10779 bp, 9 predicted proteins | sample 1521421 | NCBI WGS metagenome assembly OFFR01 (sample SAMEA3504087, study PRJEB24116) | mouse gut metagenome | biome: mouse gut; feature: mouse-associated habitat; material: faeces | place: Denmark | collected 2011 | reverse complement strand
AACCATAGAGCTGTCAAACCAACCACCCCACGGGGCTTGTGTGAAAGCCTCCATTGCGGTCAAATAATCCCTATTACGACGGCGCAGGTAAGAAATTGACTTTGGGGGAAAACAGATATATAATAAAGCAACAGCAAATTCTGCTTATTGTAGGAGGGCAAAATGAAAGAGACATTGGAGTTCAATCATAAAAAGCAATGTGGTTTATGGCTGATCCTTATTGGAATTGTACTTATCATAGCTGTTATTTTCGGCGGGAAATTTCTTGTGAACCCGTTTGTGTTTCTAATAGGCTATTATGCTTGTTTTTTTAGCGTTAACGCGAACAAAAAAGTCAGGGAAAGGCTCTCCCAGGGGGCTATTTCCCAAAAGCAGATAAAGATGATCTATTTTTCAATTGCTGCTTTGTTCCTGTTGATGTTTTGCATTGCTGGCCCATTTATCCCCGGGTGGCATTGGAGGCAGATATGGCTGGGTGTACTGATGGCGACCTCAATACATTTCTTCTTGTGGTTCTTTATACATGGTTGGAGCATGGTTGTGCTGGGGATTGTATGTATCATTATCGCAGCAATAGGCTATGTATTCCCCGCTATATCGGTTTCCGTTATTTGCATTGCCGATGCAGCAGCTAAATTGATATGCGGGATATATTTGCTTTTCTTCTCAAGACCATCAAAATTTGCTCCCAGCGCAACGAAGTAACATTGGGGCTGGGGCTGGCGGTGAGCCGGGTGCTGTGCCAGAAGCATGGGGGAACCATAGAGCTTTCAAACCAACCGCCCCATGGGGCTTGTGCAAAAGCCTCTATCAAGATCGAACAATCCCCGTTACTGTAATGCAGATGCGGCTATAATACAAATTCCAGTTTGACATATTGGAAAATCAAAATATGATACCTTTGCCTTAATCCTTAATAAGGTGTACTGAGATTATTTATTTTATGGAGGAAACGTAGATGGAACGAAAAAATAAAATTTTGAAAATAGTTTCAGTTGTTCTATTGTTATGCAGTTTTGCTATACCAATGTATAATATTTTTCCTAATGGGCTGATAGTCAATCAGGATTCATGGTTTTTTACTGAAACTTTTAAAATACTTTTTCAAGAGGGGGCAGGAGCATTTAATTATCTTGGTGTTGTATTTCATCTGGCTGTATGGATTCCCGCTATCATACTGTGTATCGGCTCTTTTGCACAGATGGACAAGATTGTTCGCTTTTCGGCAGGTACCGGCATTGTCCTTCTTTTGATAGGTCTTCTGCTTGCTGTTGTTTTGACGAATGAAATAAAATTGATACATCCGATTGTTGGGTACATTTGTATTGGATACTGGATTGACTTAATTTTGCTTGTAGTTTGCGCCGCCGTTTCTTCAAAAAAGCACTGAAAATATTAAAAAATTCCCATTTATCGAGCAACATAAATACATAAAGAGTAAGACACATAAGACGCAGAACCAGCAGGCTTGTGAGAAATCACAGTTTGTTGGTTTTTCTTATGTAATTTTCTATTCCTTGACCGCATTTTGACATTTGGCTTTTATAATTGAAATACATCAAACATGACAGGAGGATAAACAATGCGAAAACGAATATTATCATTAGTTATGATTTGCGGCTTGCTATTCACTACGACAGCTTGCGGAAATTATAACATTGAGGATGGGAAAGCTCCCCCGCAAAACACGGAAGAAAATCCATTCATGAAATCAGAGGAAGACGGTTCTTTAGGTGTTCTCAGCCACGAGGAAGTAAGTCCCGCCAGAGCGGATGACCAGAGTGTTTTACCGTATGAATATCACGGCGGAGAATTCACCTTGGACTATCAGTTTGCATCAGAGGGGAAATTGGATAACATAGGCTTCCTGCTCTTTTTGGACGGAAAGCCACAGGCGTACAAGGTAAATGATACAAGGGCGGAATATGAGTATCTCCATTGTTTCCAAACATCAGAAAAGCACGAAGAAAAATTTTCGTTTGTGTTTACACCGAACACGGGAAAAAAAGGTGATACCCTAAATATTACAATCCTGAGCATTACCAATCCCGCTTTCCAACCCGATATGAAAGAAACATCAAGTTACGGTTGGTATCACCAACACCTTGAAAGAGTGCTGAAACTGCATTTTAATGAGGATGCTCCAGACAGCGATATCTTTTATGGAGAAAGTGAAAATATTTTTCGTGATGTCAGCGTTGCAGAAGAAAAAATCACTTCCTCTTTTATTGAGAATGAGCTTGTGAAAAACGGTTGGAATGGAATTACTATGGATACATTGGATAGCGGCGTTTATTCGACTATTTCCTATGATGGCGAATTAGTGTATGACAATATCAATCTTACCAATAAAGATACACTTACAGTGCGTTACACGATTTGCGGAACGCCGGGTACAAGGTATGGCATATCATTCTTCTTAAATCATAAGCCCATATCGTTTGATAAAGTGATTTCATACGATGCAACATTAAGCAAAGGAAATGTGTGGATAATTGAAGCCATCGTAGACACCTCTAAATTAGATGACTTCAATACTTTCTATGCGGTAGCTGTTGCTGCAAGCAATGATTGTTCTACAAATAAGACAGGCTCAATTTTGCTTTATAAGGAGGGCTGAAAAATGAAAACAAAATGGATATGTATGTTGTTTATGCTTGTTTTGACCTTCGTCCTGTCAGCATGTAGCGGCGGTCAAGATGATAATACAGAGAAATCCCAAAATGATATAATAACTACACAACCCAATAACAGTATTCGTGCTGATAATATCGACAATAATATTACAAAGCCAGAGAATGCCGGCGGAGACGCCAGACCCGCAGAGCCAAACAATAATGATAAAGATGCCGCTAAACCGCAGGATGGCGCTAAGGAAAAAAGCAGCACGGAATCAGATACGGATAAAAAAGTCAATAACGCAATTCCATTCGAGAATCATGCAGATAACAGTTCCAAAAAATCTAAAGATAACGGTCAGCAATCCGGAACTGTTGAAATATTTGACAGCTCTGCAACGCCCCAAAAAGGAAGCAGTAATCTTAATGCAAATGGTGAGGGAAATGAAAAATCTGATACTCAAATGACTGAAAGTAAAAACGAAACTATTTTATCTAAATAAGGAGGGTTTAAAAATGAAAACGAAATTTATGCGCATTATGCTTATACTTGCTTTTGCTCTTAATCTGTCAGCTTGTGGTAACAGTCAGGAAAATGTGAATCGTTCTGAAAACGGAAGCTCCATAGATGCGCCACAATCCGAAGAAGATAACACATCGGAAAAAACAGGAAGTGAAAGCAGCGACAATAATAAGTCCAACCCACAGAATCGTGATACAGATAAAAATACTATGGATGTTGGCACAGTGAATGGCTCGGCTTTCTCTGGAAAGGTCAGCGGCTGTTATTACGCTGATGGCAATCGGATTATTGTTGCAGCAGATAAGCTCTATCTTTATGATACTGGGAAAAGCGAGACTATAGCAAGTGCGGATATTTTTTTGAATGAGTTATGTGTGCAGCCTTATTCGGACGGGTATTTCATTGTCGGTGAAGAAAATAGCGGCGGCAGCACGGACTCATTTGCAACGGCACAAAGCAGTAATGGAGTAAAAGGATACCTATTGAATAAGGATTTTGTTGTTGAGAATACAATTTCCTTTCGTGGGCTGGTAAATGATGATTCTGTCCTCCAAATGGCGAGTGTCGCCATTTCACAGGACGGAAAACAAATCGCTTTCGGCGGATTACAAGGACTTTATCTCTATGATATTTCTTCCCAAAAGGTACATGCCATTCTGAACTATTCCGAAAATGGCAGGGCAAATAATATGGAGATTGTAACGATGGATAGTCTTGCATTTACGGGAGATAAAACTTTAACTTATGTAGGCATGGGAATAAGCTCTGATGGCGGGGATGGAGTCTCTGTTTATGGAACAGTATCTACAGACAATGCAAGTCTTAGTATCACCCAAAAAGCCGATTATGAAGTGGATGTTGAAGAAGTGCAAAAGGGCGGAAACTTACTTGTCATGCCCCAGAGCTTTAACAAAAATAATGGAACGCTGCTAATGCTTGATACTGCATCTAATACAGAAAAAAAGATTACATTCTCAAGCAGCAGCGAAGGAAAGGACGGGGTTTTCTGCTCTGAGCAAGGTAAATATGTTGCTACTTCCATTTTGGGAGAAGCCAGCGTAACAATAAATATTTATGATACAGCATCGGGAAAGGTTATCCATACTGAAACAGTCAAGGATAACAACAGTACTTATTTCCAGCGTGTCCCGCAGATTTTAATTTTGGATGAATCCGGCGCCTGTATCGTTGTGCTTGGGCGAGGTATTGGCGAGGTAAGCACTTTGATCACAACATTTGGCTTTAAGGGGTAATGATCTATGAAAGTATCATTTCAGAATATTTCAAAACAGTATAAAGGTAAATATGCCTTAAAGAATTTTACCACGGAACTCTCGGAGGGTGTCTATGGACTTTTAGGGGCTAACGGCGCAGGAAAAACAACGCTGATAAATATATTTGTCGGCATTTTGGGCAGCGATAATGGAACTGTTTTGATAGACGGTCAAGATGCAAAAAAAATGGGCAAAGACTTTTTATCAAAAATCGGATATATGCCGCAATACCCTATCTTCTATCGGGATTTTACGGTAATGGATTTCCTGTTATATATGTGTGCATTAAAAGGAATCCCTGCGGAACAAGGAAAAGAACGGGCTTTGGAGCTTCTGGGCATTGTCAACCTTTTAGATGCGAAAGATAAAAAGATTGGCGCTCTTTCTGGTGGTATGCGGCAGAGAGTCGGCATTGTCCAGGCAATGTTAGGCGACCCTAAAATCCTTATTTTAGACGAGCCTACAGCAGGACTTGACCCAAGTGAACGCATCCGCTTTCGCAATTTGATTTCACAGTTTGCACAGGGACGGACGATTTTGCTGGCTACCCATATCGTTTCTGATGTCGAGTGTATTGCAAAAGAGATTATTATTCTCAAAGAAGGCGCTTTGATTACGCAAGGAACTACCGACGTATTAGAACAGAGTATCTATGGTAAAGTGTGGGAAGTGACAACAAACGCCAAAGAGGCTGTCTGCCTTAGCAACAAATATTATGTCAGTAATATGAAGCAGCAGGGCGAAAATTTTTCAGTAAGGATTGTAAGCGATAGCTCGCCCGCAACAAACGCAGGAAAAGCTTCCCCTAACTTGGAAGATGTATTTTTATATTATTTCCGCGGGCAATGAGTCAAGCGCCGTGCTCGCACGAGCATTTGACGAATGCCGCGAGAGTCGAAAGACATTGGAGAGAAAAAATGACACGCTTAATCAGATATGAATTTTACAAATTGTTTTGCAAGCGGTCAATACTTGTTGTACTTATTCTGTTCAGCGTAATAAACCTGTTCAAAATAAATAATGAATTTCATTCCTATTCCTACTTGGCAGACGGGAAAGACAGCCGCAGTTGGAACAGCGTGTATTGGCAGCTCTATGAGAAATATCGTGGAGAGATAACTACCGATAAAATCAATAATCTTCTTGACCTATATCAGCCGTTAGTAGATGCTACGGCTGATATGACGGCAAGCACAGACACAGATGACCCGAATACGATGACGGGAAATATATATAGTGACGAAAACATCTTAGAAAAATACTATGTACAGCCTATGGAATATTTCTATAATTATCGGACTTATGCTTCGGAAGTGGCAAAGAAGGCAAAAGAAAATGCTGCATTTTACAAGGAACAAGGACTTAACTTTGAAGTGCGTAAAAACAGTGTAATTTACAATCTTTATTCTGGACGGAATATACCAGCTTTTGCCTATCAGGAAATGTATAACTATTATTTGAACTATGACTTTTCAAATATATTGGTTTTGTTTCTTTGTTTATACGGAATTATCAGCACTTTCGTCTATGAAAAGGAAACGCAGATGGATATGCTGTTACTGACGAACCCTAATGGCGGTAAAAAAACCGTATTAGCCAAAATTGTTGCAGTTACTTTATTTGTAATAAGTGTTGTAATATGGTTTTCCGTTCTGGATTATCTTGGCTTTTCCTTTTCATTTGGAACAATGGAGGGATATAATCTTCCTTTGTATGCCATCAGCAATTTCAGTACGGCTGCGGTAAACTGCAATTTGTGGCAATATGTAGTTCTATCCGCAATTACAAAAGCAATCGGCATATGGACTATGAGTATGGTATTCCTATTGATTTCCATGTTTTGGCGTAACGCTCTTATCCCATTTGTCGCTGACTTTGGAGCAGCCTTATGTTTGATTATTACAGGCGCATCACAGAGTTACTCAAGCAATATTTGGCTAAAGATAATAAACCCATACTCGCTGCTCACGAACCGCATTCTGTTCGGCAAGACGGAATTTATCGGTTTTGCGGGCTATCCAATACAAAGTTTTTTGGCAGCTATTATTTTTGCCGTAATAGTGGGAATGGCTGTAATAACGGTAATGGTTATACTTTCTAAAAAGAACTGCCATTACCGGGACAGGAGGATAAAATGTCTGGATTCATGTACGAAATAAAAAAGATAATGCTCCACCAAAAGGGGCTTTGCTATATCGTCATTGTCCTATTGGTTGGAACTGTATGGCTCGTTGCATCAGACAATCCTTATAATAGTGCAATGGAACAGTACAAAAGTGAATATGAATGGTATCTTGATAAGGTAAATGGATACTGTACCGATGAATCTTCTCTTTATCTGGAACAGGAAGCAGAGAGAATTGCAGACGCCAAGGGGAAGAAAAGCTATCTTTTGGAAAGCTACTATGATGGCAAAATCAGTGAAAACGAATATAAGAAGGAGAGCCAGGCAATTGGAAAGGTTCTGGAACATCAGAACGGATTTGAGGTCGTTTATCAGCAATATCTCTACATCTGCGAAAATGCCAAAAACCGCTATTTTCTTCAAACGAACGGATGGACGGGGCTTCTTGGCGGAGGTACGCTTAATTTTGTCCTGTTCCTTGGCATTTTGCTGATTGTTACGCCCGTATTCTGTTCCGAGTATAGCTGCCAGATGGATGCTTTGATTTTGACCTCAAAAGAGGGGCGAAAAAGCTCTTTGCATAAGCTGCTCATTGTTATTTCGGGCGTCCTCTTGATGTGCGTAAGCATATCGCTCATTGAATACGGATTTTACAGCCTCAAATATGGACTGCCTAATGGAAATTATCCCATCCAAAGCCTTAGTTACTTTGCAGGCAGCAACAAAAGCATAACTTTATTCGAGGGATATGTATATATAGGATTGCTCCGTCTTTTTGGCAGCGTGTTTTTAACAATACTTCTTATGTTTATTTCTGTTTTGGCGAAAAAGTATGCGGTGACCCTGCTTGCAGGTGCAGTATCGGTCATTATTCCCTATGTAGGTCTATCCAAAACAATTATTTACCGTCTGCCGCTGCCTTTGCCATTTCTGCTCGGAACAGACTTTTTTGCAGGAGATATTGTTTCAAGTGATGCTTTTACAGGTGATGAGAAAATTGTTTTTGCAGAGATTCATACTATTACACTGCTGATTTTGTTTTCAGTATCCGTATTCTTATGTATTTTGGCTGCCGCTTGGATTTTACGGAGCAATTCTAACAAATGGCAAATGAAAACAAGGAAAATGCGAAATGTACCGACTCTTGCTATCATACTTAGTTTCGTATTGACAATGACAGGATGTTCAGATAACGGAAAAAGCCAGAATTTTATTTATAATTCATCGGCGGAATATGATTGTATGGGCTATGAAATAACACAGGACGCAGAAACTTTTGATTATTATCTTAAAAATGCTTCCACGGGAGAAATGCTTCATTTAGTACGCTCACCTATGTTTGGGGCGTTTTCTGATGAAGAAAAGGTATGTGCGATTTGTGTATGTTCACCATATCTATATTATACGACATCGGTTACGGAAAGCTATGTGAACCGTGTCGGAAACTATAACAGCAGCATAACAAAGGTGTCGGTGGTAGAACTTAATTTAGATACCTTTGAAGAAAAAATCGTTTTTGAACAGATTACAAATTCTGGTCGTTCCCTCTTTGGCATTGATTATGAGACGGGTGATAAATGGAAGTTTTTAGAGTTCCATTACGGTTTTTTCATAAATAATGACAGCATATTTTTCATTGGCAATGATGGCATAACAGAAGTAAACCGTTTCACGAAAGGCATTACAAAACTTGACATCCCTACAAGTGGAAATATCTCATTCGATGGAGAAAACATTTTTTACAAAAACGAGCAATCGGTTTTAACAAGGTATCATGTTCTAAGCGGCGAAACTTTTACTTATGAAAAAGTAGTTGCGTATGATTTCTGCATGGATGAGCAGTCGATTTATTATGTATCCAGAACAGACGGAAATCGTGTATATTCCTGCAACAAGGATGGGAACAACAAAAGATTGATTAGCGATACGCCCGCAATGTCGGTTACTTGTGATGCTGGCAACATTTATATATTAGCAAAAGAAAGCGGGGAGAATATCGTTTTATCAAAAAGTCGTTGAATAATGCCTGATTCTTGACCAGTTTTTGACTTTCCTATGAAACAATATATTTTGGAAAAAGGAATGAGGAACAAATGCGGCAATGGATAAAAAACAACACAGAAAGAGAAAAAAACTCAGGAAGAGAAAAAAGGTCAAACGGCTTGTGATAGCTTATCTGCTGAGGGCAGTCGTTATACTGATACCAGTAATAATGATAATACTTATGGTTTGCGGCTGTCTTTACATATACGAAAAGTTTACAAAGGAAGATGAAAAAACAGATATATGCACAGATATATATACCAATACATATACAGATACGAACGCTGGCAATGGCGCTGCTCCTATTACTTCAACATCTGACTGCGTTTCAAAGTTTTGCGTTATCATAGATGCAGGACATGGCGGAAGTGACGGTGGGACTGTCAGTGGAAAAATTATAGAAAAGGATATTAACCTTTCGGTTGCATTGAAGTTAAAAACGATTCTGGAGGATAACAATATTGAAGTTATTCTGACCAGAAACTCCGATGAGAAGATGAGCCTTGCACAGCGGACTTCTGTTGCAAACGACTCCAATGCAGATTTTTTTATCAGCCTTCATTGCAACTATTATGAAGATGATGCGCAGATAGCAGGTTTGGAATGTTATTACAATAGTCCAGACGCAACGGAAAGCAAAGCATATGCAGAAAGCATAATCCATGCAGTTTCGCTAAGCAATGACGTGAAAACGAGGGATGCAAAAACCGAAAACTATTATGTTTTGCGGAATACTCAAATACCTGCTGTTTTGGTGGAAATGGGATTTCTTTCAAATTATTCTGAGAGTCAAAAGCTGTTAAGTGACGACTATCAGGAAATCTTGGCGCAGAGAATGGCAGAGGGAATTTTTAACAAGATAAAGGGAGATGAAAACTCATGAAGAATCATTCAAAAGGCAATAACAATAAAAACGAGATAGAACTGTTATTGAGAAAAGCGCTTAGAATAAAACAAAAACCCAGCCAAGAATTAAATGACTCTATTATTCGTCAATACGAAAAAAATATTGAACAAAGAAAAACCGAGTACGCGGGAATAGTGCTCGGTAAAGGAGCGCACGCAGATGTCGAAAGGGGCGTTGTGCAACAGCAGCTTTGGCAGGATTGTAATGCCAAATCCCTTTTCGACCATCTTTAAGGCGGCAAAATCTTCATTGACCTGATAGCGGACATTAGGGCGGATGCCGTTCATCTCAAATATTTTTCCCGTCTCATAGTCCAGGCGGTCGCAGGTCAATATAAAATCCTGCCTGTCCACGTCCGAGAGGGAGACTGCCATCTGTTCCGAAAGGGGATGCCCTTTCGGCGTCGCCAGCATCAGCTCGTCTTTTCCCAGGGGAAGGAACGGGTAATCGGGAACCGAATACCGGGATACGAAGATGCAGTCCAGCTTATTGGTCTTGAGATTGCTGATGAGCGGGCGGAAACCTTCTACATAGAGCTCAAAAGTAATCTTTGGATAGCTTTCGGAAAATTTCCGCAGGATATCCGGCAGCCAGTGGTAGGAGATGCTCTGTATGGAACCGATGCGGATGTATCCGCTGTCAAGGCTGTTTAAGTCGGCGGCGGTCTGCCGGATTCTTTTTTCCTCCCGGCAGATAATCTCCAGGGAGCCTACGATCTCTTCCGTGTTCGGAAGGAGCTGCACGCCGTGTTTTGTCCGCTTGAACAGGGTAAGCCCAAGCTCTTTTTCAAAGCTTTTGATGAGCTGGCTGACAGCGGACTGGCTGTAATTTAATTTTGCCGCGGTTTTAGAGATGCTGCCTGTCTTGCACACGTCCAGTATGATTTCATATTTACTCACTGTTTTACCTCGAAATATAAGAAAAATTAATACCTTAAATTAATATAACTTAATAAGATGCCGAAAACACAACAATTTTCAAAGATATAAGCAAAGCTTATAAGAAAGATAAATAAAATGATATTTATGCATCTATAAGTTTTCTTTATTATTAACATAGGAGATAAAGGTATGTCAAGAAGAACAGGAGGAGAAATATGGGTACGGAATTTTGGAATGGAGCGGAGGCGGCGCACCGGCGGGTGATGATGAAGGCGGCGGGATATTCGGACAGCGACATCCGGAAAAAGCCCCACATCGGCGTGCCGAATTCCTATATGGCGGGTTCGCCCGGGTCGGCGCATCTGCGGCAGATTGCCGAGGCGGTAAAGGAAGGAATCTGGGCGGCAG
>OFFR01001337.1_pt1 | contig 10780 bp, 10 predicted proteins | sample 1521421 | NCBI WGS metagenome assembly OFFR01 (sample SAMEA3504087, study PRJEB24116) | mouse gut metagenome | biome: mouse gut; feature: mouse-associated habitat; material: faeces | place: Denmark | collected 2011 | reverse complement strand
AACGGCCGGCCGCCGACTACCCGGAAGCATCAGAGGAATGTTCCCAACTTGAAAAGCTCGTCCTGCTTTTGCAGGGGGTGGAAATGGGGCCTCCGCAAAGCCGCTCTTTGGCTTTGTGGGGAGAGGAGCATCTGCGGAATGATGAGTTTTCGCCGTTTGCGGCGGAAACGATGAATGGAGCGTGATGCGACGTGGCTACCACCAGCCTATGGCACATCAAGGGGCGGCTCGGTGACCTAATCGCCTACGTTGAGAACCCGGAGAAAACCGTACCCAAAGGCACCGAGGACTTTTTCAACGTATTTTCGTACATCCAGAACCCACAGAAAACCGCAGACGGCTCGTATGTCACCGCAATCAACTGCCTAAAGCAGACGGCGCTCCGTCAGATGATCCTGACCAAGCAACGGTACGGCAAGGAGGATAACTATATCGCATGGCACGGCTATCAGAGCTTCAAACCGGGAGAAGTCACCCCAGAGCGGTGCCATGAGATCGGCGTGAAGCTGGCCCATGAAATGTGGGGCGACAGGTTTCAGGTCATCGTCACCACCCACCTGGACAAAGGCCATCTGCATAACCATTTCTGTTTCAATTCGGTATCGTTCAAGGACGGCAAAAAGTACAACTACTCCAAAGCCGAACAGCAGCGCCTCCGAGATACCTCAGACCGACTTTGCCGGGAGTACGGGCTATCCGTCATAGAGGATGGCCGCAAGGCTCCCAGCCGCCCCGTCGGGCTGGACGAACAGAGCGGCAAGCCCACCCGCTACAACATCTACCGGGCCGACGTGCGGGAGGCCGTCAACAGAAGCCGTACCGTGGAGATGATGGAGAAGTTTCTCCGGCGCAAGGGCTATCTCACCGACTTCACTGGAAAGCATTGGAAGATACGCCTGCCCCAGTACCAGCATTTCACCCGCCTGGACACTCTGGACGAGCGGTGGACGCCGGAGAATATCAGGTGCAGCCTGGGCGCACGAGCCAGCTTCGGCAATAAGCGCCCTACCGTCAATTTTGCCCCGGAGCTGCCAGAGGAACTGCGGGTCTATGTTCCGTTCCAGCGCACCACCCACATTTACCGGTTGTTCCTCTATTGGGAGTACCAGCTTGGCATCCTACCCAAAGGGACGACCTATCAGCCCACCAGCCCGTTTTTGAAAGAGGAACTGCGAAAGCTGGACGAAATCACCGCCCAGGTGGATTATCTGGCGAAAACCCGCATTGAAACACTGGACGATCTTCTTTCAGCCCGTGAAGCCCTCCAAGGCGAAATGGACGAGCTGACCAATCAACGGAAGCAGTTGCAGAACAAAATCCGCAGAGCGTCACCGGCTGAAAAAGAACAGTTGCGGGCCGAAAAACAGGCCGTGACAGTTCAAATCACCGCCTGCCGCAAGAAATTGAAGCTGAATGTCGGCGTTGAGGAACGCTCCATCAAAATCCAGGACACGATGGATATGGTCTACGCCAACGAGGAGCAGCACCGCCAGATGGGGCAGGAGCGAACGAGAGGAGCAAGAAACAGATGAATATTATCAGGTTGGAATTGACCGAGCAGGAAGCAAAAATTTGCGATGAAGTAATGAAAAAAGTTGAAGAAACGGCAATATTCCTTGCTGATTTATCCCCTACTGACCGGCTGGACTGGCTGAGAGCACATCAATATAGCCACCCCATCAGCTTTGAGCGGGAGATTGATGGGACGGTCTACACCGTCAACGCCCATTTCAGTGAGAAAGCGACTGAAACCGCAGAGGGAAAAGTAAATCGGATTCTCAACCAAAATATCACACTGTAAAGTGTTGAAGTCTTGCGCCGGATGTGGTATGATAATCGTACCTTGCAATTCATATCACATCCGGCTGCGGAAAGGAGCATATTTTGAAGAAAAAGCAGCCAAACGAGCAGAGAATCACTGTTCTTTATGCCAGATTGTCTCGTGATGACGAAAAAGAGGGTATCTCAGGTAGCATCCAGAATCAAAAAGCTATTTTGGAGAAATTTGCCGCAGACAATCATCTGCCTAACCCCCGGTTCATGTTCGATGATGGGTACTCGGGTGTTACGTTCGCAAGGCCGGCCTTCATGGAGATCATGGAACTGGCTGAACAGGGCCTTGTGGCAAATTTGGTGGTCAAAGACCATTCCCGGCTGGGCCGCAACCGCCTTGTGGTTGGCCAACTTCTGGAAGAAGATTTTGTACGGCTGAATATCCGCTATATCGCCATCATGGACAACATCGACACTGCCAACGGAGTAAGCGATATTGTTCCGATGCAAGACCTCTTTAATGAGTGGCACGCAAAAAATACGAGCGATAAGGTACGCCGTGTCATGCAGAGCCGGGGCAACGCCGGAATACCGCTGACCACCAACACCCCCTTTGGCTATAAGAAAGACCCGGAGGACAAGAACAAGTGGATCGTGGACGAGCCGGCGACAGAGATAGTGCGGCAAATCTTCCAGTTGTCGATCAGCGGCCTGGGGCCTACGCAAATCGCCAAGAAACTGCGCTCTGAGGGCGTGATGACCCCCAGCGAGTATTTTCAAAGCGTGGGTATCAATTGCCCGACCAAACCTCCTGCACATCCCTGTAACTGGAGTTCTGGCACAGTGGCGGGCATTCTGGACAGGCAGGAGTATGTGGGCGATACCATCAATTTCCGTACCTGCCGCCAGTCTTTCAAGCTGAAAAAGCAGTTGGACAGGCCGCAGGAGGAATGGAAGGTGTTCCCCGACACTCATCCCGCCATCATTGACAGGGAAACCTTTACCCTTGTGCAAAACCTCCGCCAGCACCGCCGCAGACCGAATCGAACCGGCATTGTGAGCATGTTCTCCGGGCTTCTCTATTGCGCTGACTGTGGGGAGAAGCTGTATTACGGGAGCAGTAAGAGCAGCAAACAGCCGCAAGCCTATTTCTTCTGTTCCAGTTACCGCAAAAATTCCAACGTATGCTCCGCTCACTATATCAGGGAAAGCGTTGTGGGGCAGTTGGTGTTGGAGGGCCTACAAAGGTTGTTGTGGTACATCCAGGTCTACGAAAAGCGGTTTGCCCAGGAGCAGATGGAGCGGTTTGGCCTGCAAGAGAAGAAAGAGCTGACTGCCAAGCGCCGGGAGTTGGATAAGGCCAAACAGCGGGTAGCGGAGATTGACCAGCTTATTCAGAAAAGCTATGAGGACATGACCAAGGGCCTACTGTCCGAGGAGCGTTTCGCCACGCTGACAGTATCGCTGGAAAATGAACAGCGGCAGTTGAAAGTGGATATTCCAGCGTTGGAGAACAGCTTGAACGCCACCGCCGATAAAGCCGATGATTTGCAGAAGTTCATCCAGCGGGCCAGACAGGTGACCCGGCTGACGGAATTGACGCCTGAAATCGTCCACGAGTTCATTGACAAGATTGTGGTATCCAAGCCGGAGAAGATAGATGGCAAGCGGCATCAGAAGGTGGACATCTACTACAGCACCATCGGTCTTTGGACAGCGCCGGAGCCGGAAACGCTGGAACAGGAATATATGGCCTACTATCAAGCCATGCAGAAGCGTAAGAAAAGGACGGCATAGCCGTCCCACATAAAGAGATTTTTTTACAAGTAGCCCGAAGGGTGGCACTTCTTTACGAAGTGCCACCCTTCGGTGCGGGATTTTTGCATATAAAATCAAAAACTCAAAGCAATTAAGAACAATTTTCTCACATTTGAAAAATCAGGGGGCGCAAAATAAAAATAACGCATCGGAGATGCAAATTCGCCGTTTTTCTGAATACAGGTATAGGCATCGGCGGATTCTACTTACGCCTTGGAGCGGCAATGAAGAAACCGTCGATGGCCTTGCCTGTTTCAGTTATTGGGCAAAATCGGCTGGATTCCGAATAAAACGGAAAATTTTGGTCAATACTCATGGATGAAATGAGGTGAAGCAATGGCAAGAGAGCAGAGCAGAGAGGAACTTTTGGATTCTTTGGTCGATATTCGCTCGGTAAAAATTGATCCCGCGCAGCCCGTAGAGGAACGCATGAGGTCTTATGTGGAACAGATCAGGAACCCATATATGTTCAAGGTGGGAGGTACAGTTGTTCGTGTTTCTTATGCCAATACGCAATCGACAATCAACGATAACTTTGTAAATCTTCTGTCCAGCATATAGTTTAGATGTGGAGTAATTGGAAAATACTTTCTGATGGGATTTTCATATTTCACTAGACTTTTGCATAGTGGTATGTTATCATCGAAGTGGGCAAAATCAAGCGAAACACCACCCTTGTGTTTTCCGATTATTTAGTGAGGAATATTACAAAGGAGTGGTGGCTGATGTTGAAATTATCTTTAGACCGGCACTATAAAGCCGCCATCTACCTGAGATTATCCCGGGAAGATGGCGACTTTTCCTGTTCCAGTGAGAAATTCGAGAGCAACAGTATCTCCAATCAAAGATTGGTGATCTTGGATTTTCTCAAAAAGTGTCCGGAAATCACACTGGTCAAAGAATACTGCGATGACGGCTATACCGGCGCCAACTTTGACCGGCCGGATTTTCAGCGAATGATAGAGGCTGTCAGGCAGGGAGAGATAGACTGCATTATTGTGAAAGACCTGTCCCGCTTTGGCCGGGAGTATATTGACTCCGGAGCTTATATTCAGAAGCTGTTCCCCATGCTTGGCGTCCGGTTTATTGCAATCAACGACAACTATGATAATGCGCAGCCGGGAGCGGCGGACAATGAACTGATCCTGCCGTTCCGAAATTTGATGAACGATTCCTACTGCCGGGATATTTCGGTTAAGGTCAGAAGCAACCTGGAGGCAAAACGCCGGAACGGCCAGTTTGTGGGCAGCAAGGTCGTCTATGGGTATATGAGATCCCCAGAGAATAAAAACCTGCTGATTATCGACCCAGAGGCCGCCGCTGTGGTTCAGGACATATTTCGCTGGAAAATTGATGGACAGTCTCCGGCGCAAATTGCGGACAGGCTCAATCGCAATCATATCCCCTCGCCAATCGAGTACAAGAAGGGAAAGGGATCAAAACAGAGAACCTGCTTTCAAACAAAAGAGGTTGCGCAGTGGAGTGCGGTGGCAATCTACCGTATTCTTAAAAATGAAATTTATATAGGGACGCTGGTTCAAGGGAAAACAACGTCACCGAATCATAAGGTAAAAAAGACTGTGCGCAAAGCGCCTGACGAATGGGTGAGAACAGAACACGCTCATGAGGCGATCATAGCCCCTGCTCAGTTTGACTTGGTTCAAAGGCTTATGCTTGATGATACAAGAAGCCCCGTAGGAGCCAAAGGGGTGCATCTGTTCTCCGGCAAAGTCTTTTGCGCTGACTGCGGCAGTCCAATGGTGCGGAAGGTTTCCCGCTCGAATGGCCGTGCATACACCTATTTTATTTGCGGCGGCAACAAAGCGGATAAGCACGTCTGCTCCAGCCACATGATTCGTGAGAGTGCCGTTTATGATACTGTGTTGATTGTCATACAGGCCCAGATCGCCGCTGCTATGGATATGACGGCCGCATTACGGCAGGTGGACGGTCTTGCGTGGGAGAACCGGGAGCTGGAACGGCTCAAGGCAAAAAGAGCCTTTCAGGAAGAAATCGCAGATAAGAACCGGCGTCTCAAAGCTGGAGCGTATGATGATTTCAAAAACGGTTTGATCAGCAGAGAGGATTATAAAACCTTTACCGAACAATTTGAACGTCAAATCAGAGGGGCTGTGGAAGCGCTCACGCAGTTGGACCGGGAGCGCAACAGCATCATGGGTGGTCTGGCGAAGCAACAGGGATGGCTGTCTCAATTTACGCAGTATGAGAACATTCAAGAGCTCTCCAGGAACAGCGTGGCCGCACTGGTTGACCGTATCGAGATCCGTGAGGACAAAGATATTGATGTTCGTCTTCTGCACGCGGATCATTTTGCCTCCATTGTCGCCTTTTTGAATGAGCAGAGATTCAGAACAAACATCATTCCGATCGGGAGAGAGGCGGTATAGTATGGCCCGTGTATCGAGAAAGCGGAAGAGCCTCCCTGAAGCTGCGGCAGCGTCCCGTATTTGGAGGACTGCGCTCTATGTCAGATTATCTGTGGAGGATAACGGCAAGGATGCCGATTCCATAGAAAATCAGATCGCCCTCCTGGAATCGTATGTTTTTGGCTGCCCCGATCTGAGCAAGGCTGGGCTATTTGTGGACAACGGTTACACCGGCACGAATTTTCACCGTCCCCAGTTTCAGCAAATGATGGAGGCAGTCCAGGCCGGTGTGATTGACTGCATTGTGGTAAAGGACCTGTCCCGCCTGGGCCGGAATTATATTGAGACGTCCCAGTTCATTGAAAAGATTTGTCCGTTCTATGGACTGCGGTTCATTGCGATGAACGATGGGTTTGATACGGCCGCGGTCACGGATACGGCACAGTTGTCCATGGCATTGTCAAACATCGTAAACGACTATTACGCGAAGGACATTTCCCGCAAAGTGACCTGCGCCCTGCAAATGAAAATGGAGCAGGGGGACTATATCGGAAACTATGCACCTCACGGGTACTGCAAAGATCCGGAAAATAAAAATCGTCTGGTCATTGATCCGGAGACAGCTCCTGTCATCCGCCAGATATTCCAGTGGCGATCCGAAGGTGTCAGCTACATGGGGATCAACCGCCGGCTCAACGAGGCCGGTATTCCGTCCCCGGGTCAATACCGGCTGGAACACGGAATTGAGACCAACAACAACCGCAAGGGGCGTCCCGTGCTTTGGAATAAGCACATGGTCACGGAAATCCTCAAAAACGTTGTCTATATAGGCCATCTTGCCCAGAAGAAGGGAAGCCAATGCCTCTATGCCGGTATCCCGTATCACATTACCAGCGAGGATGAATGGATCATTGTCGAGCATACTCATGAACCGATCATCGGTGCCGAATTGTTTGAGACGGTGCAAAAAATCAACAGGGAGAGTGCGGAACGATCCAAGGCAAATTCGGGGAAATATGCTTATCTTCCGAGGGAGAAAAATATTTTTGGGAAGAAACTCACCTGTGCTGAGTGCGGGGCCGTGATAAAGCTCCATCGGTCTTTCAGCAGGTTGCGGGATAAGGCGTATTTCATGTTCAAATGCCCAACCTATGCGGAACACGGCTCAAAGGGATGCTCGGATGTCAAAATGCGAAAACCAGATTTGGATATTGCAGTATTCTCTTTTATCAAGGCGCAGATGGCTGTGTTTGTCGATATGGAAAGTACGTTGAAGCGTTTGCTGGCAGTTAAGACAGGGAAGGTTGAACAGGGACGCACCGCGTCAAAACGCAGGCTACTGCAACAAAAATTGGAAAATAAGAAGTCTATCCTGAGCGGTCTGTATGTGGATTATAAGGAGGGGCTGCTGTCTCGGCAAGACTACCTATTTACTCGGGAAAGCGTGGATGCAGACATCCGTATGATTGAGACTGAGCTGGCTGAACAGGAAAGCGCAAGTAGTCAGACACGCGACCTTTTGACTGGAGAAATGAAGTGGCAGTATATGGTGCAACGCTATCAAAATGCCACTGAGCTGTCCCCGGAGATGGTCGAGGCTTTTGTTGAGACGATAAAACTGCATCAGGATGGCAGCCTGGACATTAAGCTGAATTATATGGACGAATTTGCCGCCCTTATGGATGCCTGTGAACACATCAGAAAGGAGAGTGCGTAATGAAGCAGCAGGTAGCCATTTACTTGCGGCTTTCGCAGGAGGACATTGACAAGCGAACCAGCAGGGTAAAAGATGAGAGCAACAGCATTTCTGCACAGAGGCTTTTGATTACCCGTCACTTGGATTTGAACCCGGCACTGCGTGATCTTCCGCGCCTGGAGTTCTGCGACGACGGATATTCGGGCACCAGCTTTGACCGCCCGGAGTTTTCCAGGATGATTGAGCTGGTCAAGCGCGGCGAAATCAGCTGTATCGTAGTCAAGGACCTGTCCCGGTTTGGCAGAGATTATCTGGAGGTCGGAGACTACCTGGAACATATCTTCCCATTCCTCGGTGTCAGGTTCCAGGCGATCAACGATCACTATGACAGCATAAAGCATTCCGGGAAAACCATCGGAATGGATATTGCGTTCAAGAACCTGATTTATGATTACTATTCCAAAGACCTTTCCAAAAAGGTGAAGTCGGCTATGGGGATGAAGCAGCGGGAGGCCCGTTATGTCAGCTGTGCTCCCTTCGGCTATCGAATCAGTCCGACGATGAAGCATCAGCTGGTGATGGATCCGGAAGCTGCTGTTGTTGTCCGCCGTATCTTCCTGGATGTGATTGCCGGGAAATCGACCAGCCAGATTGCAAGGGAGCTGAACAGTGAGGGAATTGCAACTCCGGCGGAGCATAAGTCCATCAGGCGCCGGACGGCCTCTGGAACACCACAGTGGACGCATTACATGATCTTGAACATCATTGAAAACTTGAAATACACCGGAACAATGGTAAATCACACACGGGAAAGCCGGCATATCCGGGATGGGAGTCAGCGGCGCGTTCCAAAGGAAGAATGGTATCTTCGAGAGGATGCCCATGAGGCGATTGTTACATTGGAGGAGTTCGACCAGGCACAGGAGGCAATCAGCCGCAGGAAAAAGACTGTCCGCTCCCGGCATGACCAATCTGACCGGGTGTACTTTTGCGGCCACTGCGGGCGGAAACTGGAAAAGGCAAACGGCATATCGTTTTCCTGTCCATCTCACCGTTATCATTCCGGCAGTCCGTGCGAGGAGGTGCGGTGGCAAAAGGACGCTCTGGAGGATGCTGTTTTTGAGGCGCTGAAGGTTCAGATTGAGATCGTCCAGATTGAAACCGCCGATGTCAAATCTGCTGCCCAGAGCAAGGGAAATCGTCTGGAAAGTCAGCTTGCAGTTCTTCAAGCTTGGTATAATGCCTGTGGCCGGGAGAAGCTGGAGCAATATGAGGCGTACCGGGAAGGCAGAATGACGGATGAGATGTTTCTCTCCAGCCGCGACCAGTTAACCTTACAGCAAAACTTATTAAAAGAGCAGATGGAAGAATGTGCAAGGCAGTATGAGGCCAGTAGGCAAGAGATCGAAACGGCGGATGAAAAACAGCAGTCGGTGGGCCATATTGCAAAGTTGACAGAGAAGCAGCTTAGAGAGCATCTGTATGATGCCATTGAGCGGATACTTGTCTATGGCCCCAATGACATTGAGATTGTCTGGAAGTTTCAAGACACCACTATGACCGCATAGCACAGGAGATATAGAGCGGCCGTGGCATGGTTCAGCACCTGTTATTCCGGCCTTTGCCCTAAAATAACGTAATCCCCCACCACGTTTTTTAAGTTCCAATGCAGAAGCCCAATCCCGCAAAGCCTTGATTTTCAAGGGGTTCCGGGGTATAAAAAATTTGTTGCACCTACTTGACACAATGGGACGACCTGGGCCGTGTAGTGATTCCCAAGGAGATTCGCCGGACCATGCGTATCCGAGAGGGCGACCCCCTGGAGATATACACCGACAAGGACGGCGGCGTAATTTTTAAGAAGTATTCCCTGATGGGCGGGCTGGTGGACTTCGCCGGCCAGCTGTGCGAAACCCTGAACCGCACCACCGGACAGGTGACGGTCATCACCGACCGGGACAGCTGCATCGCGGTGGCGGGCGTGCCCCGCCGGGAGCTGTTTGAGAAGGCGGTTTCCCCACAGATGGAGCGGCTGATGGAGGGCCGGCAGGTCTACCAGTACAAGCCGGGGGAGGAGGCCATCCCCCTGTGCGCCGACAGCGACAAGTATTCCCTGTGCACCGCCGCGCCCATCCTCTCCGAGGGGGACGTGCTGGGCTGCGTCCTTTTCGCCGGCACGGCCGACAAGCTCACCGGCGGCGAGGTGGAGTACAAGCTGGCCCAGTCCATCGCCGGCTTCCTGGGGCGGCACATGGAGAGCTGAACGCAAGCCCACCGGCACACCGGCAATATCATAAACTACAGATTTCCCGTGTGGAAAAATAGCCCGCCATCTTTTTACAGAAAAAGGTGGCGGGTATTTTTGCGATAAATAATATAGTAAACACAGTAGAAAAATGGAGCAGGATGGAGTAGAATAAAAAGATAAAAATTTTAATTGACCTGAAATTCTGTGGCGGCAAGCGGAGCAGTCAGCCGCGCTTAATTTGTAGGAATATCAAAGTTTTTTATTATTGATTCGCACTTTGAAAGGAGCTTCGCCATGTATCCCCACGCCCTTATCGACCTGCACTGCGACACCCTCACCGCCTGCCTGGACGAGGAGTTCCGCCGGTTTTACCACGCCGGGACCTTCCAGGGGGACCTCCGCGCCCTGCTCATGGACCGGGTAAAGGGCCGGCGCCGCGCTCACCAGCCGGGCCCATGGGGTGGACACTCTGGACCTCCCCGGCCGGCACTTCTCCCTGTCCGCCCTGCCGGAGGGGGTACGCTGGTGCCAGTGCTGTGCCATTTTCATCCCGGACGGCCTGTCCCAGGAGGAGGCTGTTGCCTACTACCACCTGCACCAGAGCAATTTTCACCGGCAGATGGAGACCCTCACGGCCAAGGCTCTCCCCTGCCGCACCGCCGCCGACTACAAGTATTTTCTTCTTTCTGCCCATATCATTCTCCCGTTCCCAAAAGCTCTGCCAGCTCCAAATGCGCCTTGTCGTTCAGCGTCATCAGGAGCCTCCGCCCGTCCTCCGCAATATCCAGCATGGTGATGGAGGTATTTGTCATCCATGTTTTACGGTAAAAATGAATGTCCATGCCAAGCAAAGCAACC
>OFFR01001334.1_pt1 | contig 10802 bp, 5 predicted proteins | sample 1521421 | NCBI WGS metagenome assembly OFFR01 (sample SAMEA3504087, study PRJEB24116) | mouse gut metagenome | biome: mouse gut; feature: mouse-associated habitat; material: faeces | place: Denmark | collected 2011 | reverse complement strand
AAAACCCGTCAGATAGACCCGGTTGGGATCCGCATCATAAAAGGCAATCATATTTTCTATAAGCCTGTCATAGAGAGGGTATGACTCCGGGTTGGCATGGGTATCCCAAGTATCCCTCACTCCCCTGGGGTTCACATAGATGCCGCATTTCACACTATCCTTGTAATACACACTCATGTGTTCCCACTGCCTGTTGTTCATGTCCGGCGTTTCACCGCTGCCGCCGCCGTGAAGGGCAATGTACACCGGGTAGCCCTCCGGCCCCGGCTCCCCTATCACTTCCATCCCATAGCGCATTTTCACTTCGCCGTGGGAAATACACCGCTCTTCCACTTCCGCCCTGCGGCCTGGGTCTGCCCGGAGGGAATCACAGTATTCCCTCCAGAGATCATCCAGGCATTTTTGTGCTTCTGAACTGTTCAATGTTCCTTCTCCTTTGCCCCCCTGAAATAAAAATAACAACTTGGATTCTATTTGTAGTATAACAAATATTCTCCGTTCACACAACCCGGTAGTTACGCTTTTGTCAAAGAAATTTACTCTCCCTGGCCAAAACGCAGGCCAAAGGCAAAGGCAAACTCATTTTCCGAAAATTTATACTCGTCCTCAGGCTCCGGACCGCAGCTGTTGGTGCCGATACCATCCTGTTTATAGTCAATGCACAGAACCGTGTGACCGCTCTCCTCCAGCTCGTAATTGTGCATTCTCTTCGTCAGCTCCTCCTGGGTATAGCGGGAGGCGTTAAAGGAGAATGGACGGCCTGAGGTCACGGACAGCTCCATATCCCCCCCAAACATCTGCACATAGCTCACATCCCAGTGGCTGCCGTTCTCCTGGGGATAGATATAGTCCTCAAACAGGGAGTCCACCGTCTCCTCAAATTTTCCGTGGAAGCTGGCCCTGCGCTTGTCCGTATAGCTCTCCACAGGCCCCAGTCCATAGTATGCCACCTTCTCCATATCCTTCGGAAGCATCATGCGCACGCCGAACCTGGGAAGCCTGGGGAAAACAGGATTCTTCTTCACCTCCAGACGGGCATCCACGCTGCCGTCCGCCCACACGCGCCATACCGCCCGGATATCCATGATCTTCTGCATATACACAGGGGAGAGAGACAGGTCGCTGACGATATCCACATACGCCGTCCCCTCTTCTCCCTGGATATGGGACGTGCAGTAGCACCTGGCCACCGGACGGTCATACTGTACTTCCCTCCAGCTGTTACGGATATACATGTCATTGTCCGTGGGGGCACGCCAGATATTGTACTCCATGGGATGCTCAAGAAGACTCTTTCCGTGGCTCACCATACTGGAGAACAGGCCTTTGAGCTTGTCATAAGTATAGCAGAACTCTCCTGACTCCACCACCAGAGTACGGTCGTCCTCCCGGACTTCCGGTTTTCCGCCCTTTGCCATGAGAGGCCTGTTCAGAAGCTTCCCTGACAGCACGCACCGGCTCTCCCGGGCGCTCAGCTCCACCTCGTCAAATCCCATGGAATATCCCGCCTTCAGCACACCCATGTCTTTTTTCAGGATCCAGTTTACCTTCAGATAGCACTTTCCTCTGCCGCAGCTGGGAAGCCGGCTGTATCTGCTGGGGCGGGAACCCGCCGCCCAGCGTTTGTCCGCCGCCCGGCAGTATGTGGCGGAGGCGCTGGCGGAGGAGGCTGTTACGGTTACGGATATTGCGTTGGCACCAGCGGAGCAGGACCGCACCCGGCTGACAGTTCAGCTGGAATATCAAGGGACAGACCTTTCGGTCTCATTAGTCATCTAAGCAGGAGGTGAGCCTATGGACAAATCAATAGACGAGATCTATGAGGAAATGCTGTCTGTCTTTGGCGAAGCCAGCGGATATCTGCCCAGCGCCTCCTGTGATCTGGCCGCACGGATGTATGCGGCGGCGGCACAGATTCAGGGCTTATATTTGCAGGCGCAATGGCTGCTGGACCAAAGTTTTCCGCAGACGGCCAAAGGAGAATATCTGGAACGGCACGCGCAGCTGCGGGGCCTTAGCCGGGGAGTTGCAACCTGTGCTGCGGGCGTATTGCGGTTTGGCCTGTCCACCGCTGTAGGCAGTGATCTGACCATAAAATCCGGAACCGTCTGCATGACTGCGGCAGGAATCCGTTTCGCCACAACAGATCGGGCCGCTTTGAAGTCGGGCCTGCTTTACGTGGACGTGCCCGCCGTTGCACTGGAGCCGGGAAAGAAGGGGAACGTTGCTGCGGGTTCTGTCACCATTATGGCTGCTATGCCGGTAGGGATTACGGCTTGCACCAACCCTGCGGCGTTCAGCGGCGGTGACGATGCGGAAGACGATGAGGCGCTTCGCCGGCGGCTACTGGACAGCTACCGGCGGCTCCCTAATGGGGCAAACGCAGCATACTACGAACAGACGGCCCTGTCCTGCACTGGCGTGGCGGCAGCAGTGGCAGTTGGCCGCCCCAGAGGGGTCGGTTCCGTCGATCTCTATATTGCGACAGATGCCGGCATTCCGGACGCAACGCTGCTGGCAGAAGTCAATGCGCACTTGCAGGAGAAGCGGGAAATTTCCGTGGATTTGCAGGTACTGGCTCCCACGCCGCAAACCGTCAATATTTCCGCCGCTGTTCAGCCTGCTGTTGGGTTTACTTTTGAAGAAGCCCGTGCCGAAGCAGACGCCGCCCTTCGTGCGGCGTTCACTGGTGCGATGCTGGGCAAGAGCGTGACCCTGGCCTTTCTGGGCAACCTGCTGTATGAGCTGGACAGTATTCAAAATTACCGGTTTATTACTCCATCTGCTGACTTGACAGGCAGTCCGACGGTTCTTCCGTGTCTGGGAACGGTGGCCGTCTCGGCATGGGAGGCGTGATATGGGATACGGGGAGCATTTACGAACCTTTCTGCGTCCCTTGGGCATATACGATCTCACGCCAGGAAGTCTGAGCGGAAGCGAGTTGGATGCCCTTGGTCATGGTCTGGACGTTTTGAGCTGCCGAATGGACTATGTGGAGCGGGAGAGCGCTTTGTTTACCGCTGAAGGGGAGGGACTGAGGCGGAGAGAGACGCTTTTCGCCCGCACTCCTGTCCATTACACTACTGAACTGCGGCGGCAGGCTATTGCTGCGTTACTGCGTATCGGAGGAGATTGCTTTACCTTGTCCGATATCAACAGTACAATTTCCGGCTGTGGCATCAAGGCCCTGGCGCAGGAAAAGGAGCGGTTTGGCTATATCCGTGTCATTTTTCCGGATGTGGCCGGCATTCCTGAGGGGTTTGAGCAAATTCGGGAAATTATTTTAGATATTATCCCATGCCATTTGGAGGTGGAATTTTATTTTCGCTATCTCACATGGCAGGAATGCGAGGCGTTTCAATATACCTGGGCTGTGATCCATCAGCGGGAATATACTTGGCACGGCTTCGAATTAGCCGTTTGAAATAAAACCGGAGGCTTGATATCTGTCAAGTCTCCGGTTAGCTTTTTGCTATAAACAGCGTTACGTAAACCAGATTGTTAATTTTCAAATTTGTGGCTTTTCCTCCGAGAAAATCAACCGAAAAGTAGTTGATATCCCCAAATTCACCAACCCAATTGTAAACTTTCTATGAAAACGCTACCAACCTGCTACCAAGCTCTCCGATGCCGCTACCAGCTGCAAACCGGTGAAAAATAACCAAATTTGTTGACATAATCTGTCCTCCTGCTACCAAACCGCAAAAATCGTCTACCAAACTTTTTTGCCGTCCCCTGAAACCCTTGCGGCGCAATGGTTTCAGGGGACGCTTTTTCGCATAAGGGGCTTGATAAAAACCGTCTTGTAAAAAAAGTACGTAACTTTTTCGAAAGATTGTGATTTTCAAGACTTTTGTCCTCAAAAAATTAGAAGGAGGAAAAATCCACTATGAGAAATCTGAAAAAGATTCTCGCAATGGTGCTGGCCCTCGTTATGAGCCTCTCGCTCATGGCTACCGCCGGCGCCGCTCAGTTCCCCGACGTGGACGACAGCAATCCTTATAAGACTGCTATCGACGTGCTGGACGAGCTGAAAGTTTTCCAGGGTTTTGAAGATGGTACCTTCAAGCCCACCGACACCCTGAACCGCGCACAGGCCGCGGTACTCGTCTACCGCATCGCCACCGGCGATGTCGAGAACAAGTACCTCGACAACTACACCTACATGCAGCAGAGCAAGTTCAACGACCTGGATGGCTACAACTGGGCAAAGGGTTACATCAACTACTGCCAGAACGCCGGTATCGTTGTCGGTACCTCTGCCACCACCTTCAACCCCGGCGCTCCCGTGACCGGCTATCAGCTGATGGTCATGCTGCTCCGGACCCTGGGCTACGGCAAGGCCGGTGAGTTCACCGATCCTAAGGGCTGGGAACTCCAGACCGCTGCCATCGCTGAGCGCGAGGGCCTGCTCAAGAACGTCACCGGTGGTGACTTCGGCGCTCCCGCTCCCCGTCAGATGGTCGCTGAGATCCTCTTCCGCGGCCTCCTCCATGAGACCATGCAGTACAGCCCCCTGACTCCCGACGGATACACCAAGTCCGGCGAGACTCTGGGTAAGCGCGTTGGCCTGAGCGAGGTCGAGGGCGTGGTCATGGCCAACGAGCTTGCCAGCCTGCTGGACAACGACGTCCTGGCCGAGGGCAAGACCCAGCTGGATGATTACCTCATCGACTACACCACCGATTTCGATGATATCGGTGAGCGTAAGCTGGCTTACCTGAAGGATGGCAAGACCGTCCTGTCCATCGAGGACAGCTCCAAGAACACCCGCGAGTTCACCCTCGATGCCAGCAGCCTCAAGGACCTGCTGAAGAAGGCCAGCCTGAACGCCGGCGATGCCGAACACTTCATCAACTTCGCTGAGGTTGATAAGTACACGACTCCTTATCGTATCCGCTACGTGCTGCAGGTCGAAGACGACGGCACTGGCACGAAGGTCCTCGTTGGCAGCGACAATGTTGCCAAGGATGTCGCGAATTCCATTAAGGCTGCCAACGGCGCGGCTGTCGTGGAGTACAATGCTGCCACCGATAACGAGATCAGCGTTGTCCTCAAGCCCAAGTCCGAGGTCAGCCGTGTTGATCTGAAGTGGATGGAGTACATCTTTGCTGACGGCGATCTGTCCGTCGCGTATGAGGTCGGCGAGATCTATGTCAACACCCAGTCCACCAAGGACATCTCCGATGATCCCGACTACTACTATGAGAAGTTCGTTGAGACCTTCCTGACCTACGATGATAACAAGACCACCATCGACGGCAACGAGAAGGGCAACTGGCTGAAGGTCATCGACAACGATGCCGACGGCAAGGCTGATTACGTCCTGAAGGTCATCTACACCGGCGCTCAGGTCGAGCGTATCAAGAATGACAAGATTACCCTGGATGTCAAGAATCACGCCCTGGCCAGCCATGACCGTCTCTCTGACGGTGTGCGTGACAACGAGGTCAACACCCTCACCAGCCAGACCGTCGTGAACATGAGCGACGAGGCTCTGGAAGAGGGCGACGTGGTGTACTACGCCATCATTGACGGCGTGGCCCGCGCTTACAAGGCCGAGATGGTCACCGCTACCATCGACAAGATCAACCGCAACACCAAGTCTACCACCACCACCGATGGCGACGAGTACTTTGAGTCCGCTGTCTGCAACCATATCCTTGACCCCGAGTACATGGATGAGGTTACCGACCTGGTGGGCAAGGTCAGCTTCGACCTGTACTTTGACCGCGGCGGCTGGCTGCTCCCCTTCATCAAGAGCAACCGCGCCGGCGACTTCAAGCTCATCACCGACGGCTGGTTCAACAGCACCAAGACCGGCGATGAGTACGCTGCCCGCGTCTACAACGATGAGGAAGGCAAGCAGGAGATCGTCGATCTGACCTCCGGCGGCAGCAAGTTCATTGGCCGCGATGTCGTGTATGTTGACGGCAAGGGCGTTGCCCATACCACCGACAACAACGACTGGGATGCTCTGAAGTACTTTGGCGCTACCGCTGATATCGCTGCTGACAGCTCCGCCCTGGACAACAACATGGCCGGCGCTCCCAATTATGATCCCGATCAGATTCAGGCTGACAAGACTCCGGCTGACCTGAACGGCGGTTATGTGACCGACACGAACGTCCTGCACAACCGCATCAAGACCACCGTGGCCTCCATCGACGAGGAAGGCAACATCCTGCCCGTTGAGGATTACCGCATCACCGGCCGCTACAACCACCTGATGATCGCTCTCGGCAACGACAAGATTCCCACCTCCGCGTATTCCTCCGGTACTCCCTATGTGACCGATGGCGATACCGCGTATGATGAGAATCCTGAGGATGAGAACGGCGCTCCCATCACCAACGTTGAGCTGCGTGCCCTGAACACCACCAAGTATTACGTGGTATGGCCTGCTGGCAGCGGCGTGGGCGTGAAGGCCTTCACCGGCTACGCCAGCGCCGGCGACATTGTCAAGCTGGCCTCCAACCGCGGCAGCAAGGGCCTCGAGCTGGTTGAGGACATCTACGCTGTCGGTACCCAGACTGTCCGCGAGAACGACCACAGAGACGATGAGTATTACTACACCGCCGACATCGTGGTTGTCGAGCTGAACGCCGCTCCCACCAGCGCCCGCGACATCGTTCTGCTGGTGGATGACGAGGGTCAGGTCTCCAGCACCGGCCTGCGTCATGTCCAGGTCATTGAGCCCGATGGCTCCAGCAAGTGGATTGATGTCAAGAACAATCCCAACCTGACTCTGGCCCGCGATAACTACGACAAGAAGATCCAGCCCGGCCTGTACTTCCGCGAGGAAGCCGGCGATGAGATCTACACCCTCGAGTGGATGGATGCGGACGACATTCTGGCTGCTGAGTGCTTTATCACCGGTCAGGTTCAGACCGTTGTGAAGACCGGCAAGCAGGATTACGTCATCGTCAATCCCGCCGATGATGTGACCGTACAGAACAGCGGCGACGTCGTGAACGTGGCCAATGAGGACACTGTTCAGCCCATCATCACCGAGTCCGCCAAGTTCTACACCCTGGGCTACGGCGTTTACGACGACAAAGGCTACAAGAAGGAAGCCGCCAACCTGTCTGATGAGGACGCCGAGGATTACCGTACCGTCCTGAACAGCAAGGTGGAGGGCGTCGAGAAGGGCTCCGCCGGTGATCCCGCTCTGAACCGCGACTTCTATCTTGAGAGAGACAAGACCAGCTACTACTACAACGATGTTCTGATTCGCTACAACGACAAGAACCAGATCGTCTGGGCTGTGTCCTTCCAGAACACCTTCGACAGCAAGGGTACTCGCGACTATGCCCAGTGGGTTTGGGCGAACGTCGTTCCCGCCGCCGTTGAGGAAGAGGAAAAGCCCGAGGTCATCACCTTCACCGACGTCACCGTCAAGGGCGTTGAGGTCGTGGACGGCGCGGTGACCATCAGCAAGGCTGCTTCCGATGATGCCACCACCGCTGGCATTGCGTTCACCTCCAATGCGGATACTGTCTCCGTTTACTTCGGGGGAGCCAAGAAGACGGTTGCCGAGGCTTCCGATGTATGGACCGAGGCTGTTGGCGCTGTTGCCGCCGGTACCTATCAGATCATCCTGGAGAAGGCTGGCCTTGATCCTGTCACCAAGACTGTTACAGTGACCGTTGCCGACGCCGGCAGCGATGCAAGCATCAGCTCCCTGAAGATCAAGGGCATCGAGGTCACCTCTGCCGACATCCCCACTTTGGAGTATGGTCAGGCGACCATTCGTAAGCCTGTTGTGGTTGACTACGATACCAACCAGACCGATGCACTGCACATTGAGGTTACTACCAACGATCCCAATGCAAGCTGGGCCGTTACTACAGCTGGTGGTTGCGGTGTCACCAAGGGCAAAAGAGATGCGCTGACTGTTGGTGCCAACAAGAATGTTGTGATTACCGTAACTGCTGAGGATGGGACGACCACCGCTGTCTACACCCTGGCTAACCTGACTGTTGAGGATGCTCCTCTGACTCTGGCTGGCGCTGCTGCTTACACCAACAGCAAGTACAAGATTGGCGGCCTCCCGGAGGCTGGTACCACCCTGGATACTACCACCGCAAAGGTCGGTTACACCAAGGACATCACCATCATTGCCGCTGCGGATACTCCCGCTAGCAATGAAGTCACCGAAGTTTCCTACACGATTGCTGGTGGTACGAAGGTCGTACTTGGTACAGAAGCCGGTACTTACACCATCGAAGCCGCCAAGCTGGCTGGCAAGACTGGCGCCATCGTTGTCACCGTGACCGAGACCGCGTTTGGTCTGACTGCGAAGGCTAGCGCTGCAACCGTAACCGGTGGCAGTGAAATCAAGATTGTTGGCGGCAGTGGCACCGCGCTTGATGCAACTGGCGAGGGAGTTTCCAACAGAACTGACCTTGTCTTCACTGTTGACGCATCTGACAACGCTCACTACGTCAGCGAAGTGACCTACAATATCGATGGCGCTGGTGCTGAGACCATCGAAGCCGTTGACGGCAAGTACACCATTTCTGCCGAAAAGCTGGAAGGTGCAGCTGAGGTTGAGATTGACGTCACTGAAGAGAGCCTGATCGTTGTGACCAATGTGAGTTCCGAGGATCTGGTCATTGCTATCAACGATGAAACCGAAGGGACTAAGGTTGTTAAGACAACTGGAACTATCGGCATCCTGCCCGGTGACACCATTAAGGTTGTTACACCTGCGGCATATAAGCCCGATATCAGCGACTTTGCTGGTGCCACGATGACCGGCCCTGTGCCCAGTGGTAATGATAAACTTGTCTGGACCATTTCTGGTATTGCGGCAGATGGTGATCTCGATTTGGCGGATTATCTTCCCGTGCCCTGAGTCTTACGTCCAAATTGAGGTAACCTGAACAAAACTTTTGGCCCCCAGGCTTTTGCCTGGGGGCCATTTCTTATCGCCAGATCAGACCGTAATCATAGATATTCAAGTCGCCGCTGCCCTTCTCCATGGTCAGCGCCAGCTCAAAGGGCTCCGCCGGAATATGCTCTGCTTCAAATTCCGTTTCCTTACAGGACCCGCCCACAGCGTTCACTCCCTGCCGTGTCCGCGTGGAGGTAAGCGCCTGACCGTTGATTGCCAGCGCGGCAGTCCCGTCACCTTCCCAGCGCAGAATGGCGATGGCCCCGACGGCCCAGGCCGGAGGCGTCACAGTCTTGACAATTACCGGCTCTGCTTCCCGGGCTGTGAATCGGAGGGAATCGACATTCGTTACATATTCGGTGGTACCCAGCATAAATCCCGCCCATCCCCTGAATCCATTCTGATTCGTGATCTTCATTTCCAGGCGGTAGGAGACGTGAGGTTCCAGCGGAAGCCCCAGACGGAGCCAATACCATCCCGCATCTGATTTATCCGGCTGAGTAAAGGGATCGCTGACAGCCACAATTTCATTTGTGTCCAGCCGCGTCATGGTGATGGTAAAATCTGCCGAGGTGTAGGAGTTGGAGGCCCTGCGGGACCAAACCTGCACCTCATCCAGAGTCCCGTATCCGTCAGAGGTGAACGTCACCGCCGCCCGATCCTTAAAATAGGCGGGGTCTGCTGCGCCCGTGTTGATTTTCGCCTCTTCTTTTGGTTCCAGCGCCTTGATGCCCGCCATAGTGGGCAGGCCTCCGTTTCCGTGATAGATGCCATAGCGTCCGTTCCAGCCGTGTCCCTCTCCCCCGGCTTCCTCCAGGGATTCCAGGGCGTTGACCCACATGGCGTCCGCCAGCCCGCCGGCGGCGTGGTGAACTCTCTGCCCTGCCACCTGCCGGTAGACGTCCCGGCTCATACTGTCCGCCAGCGCCCCGGCCACGTCCGCCGCCGCCAGCCCCCGTTCGATGGAAGCCATTGCGCTGTTAAAGTCCTCCATCATGATCCTGTCTTCTTTCTTCCACTGAGGCAGATGATACTTGTCTGTGTAATTCATACAACATTCTCCTTTTCGTTTTGATTATCCGGCAAAAAAACCGTTACACACTGGTGTGTAACGGGCGGAAAGTTGTATGCTGTTGTGCAACGGCGGAATATACAAAAATTCCGGGTCCAAAACGGAAACCCTCTCCTCAAAAGCGGCGCCTTTCATTATGCGCTCTGCACAATTTTTATGGCGCTTTTTTGTCAAATCCACAGAAATGCAAATTTTTTCAGATTTCCTCTTGCATCTTCCAATAATTGTGGTATGATAATTTCGTTCACTGGAAACGTTACCGATAACGTTTCTAAAAATTTGATGCTTTTGGATGAAACAGGAGGAAACAACATGAAGAAGAAGGTTTTGGCTCTGGTTTTGGCCCTTGTGATGTCCCTGGCTCTCGTAGCCTGCGGCGGCAATGACGACAATCAGACCCCCAGCACCGGCGACCAGACCCCCAGCACCGGCGACCAGACCCCCAGCACGGACAATCAGACCCCCGGCGACGATACGCAGACTCCTGCCGGTGACAGCCAGACGCCCGCCGCTTCCGGCCGCGTCTACTGGCTGAACTTCAAGCCCGAGCTGGACGAGACCGCCCAGGACCTGGCCAAGGCCTACACCGACAAGACCGGTGTGCCCGTCCAGGTGATCACCGCCGCCTCCGGCACCTACAGCCAGACCCTGAACGCCGAGATGGGCAAGAGCGAGGCTCCCACCATCTTCGTGGTGGGCAACCAGGCCGGCGTCCGCGACTGGACCGACTACGCTCTGGACCTCACCGGCACCCCCATTGCCAACGAGCTGAACACCGACGCGTACAACCTCTATGATGAGACCGGCAAGCTGGTTTCCATCGGCTACTGC
>OFFR01001332.1_pt1 | contig 10815 bp, 14 predicted proteins | sample 1521421 | NCBI WGS metagenome assembly OFFR01 (sample SAMEA3504087, study PRJEB24116) | mouse gut metagenome | biome: mouse gut; feature: mouse-associated habitat; material: faeces | place: Denmark | collected 2011 | reverse complement strand
GGACATATTGTTCTTCACGAAGTCCTTGCCTGTCTTGAGAAGGAACGTCACCCTCCCGTTATTGCTTTTCAGTTTGTACATTGATACTCTCCTCTCTGTACCATTCCTCAAGGTCAATGCCTGTCTCCTCTTTGAGCTTTTGGCGGGTGAGCCAACCATCGTCCTCCTGCTCCATCTCGTAATGCTCCCGGAGCTTCTTGGTCTCGGCATAGAACAGCTCCCAAGCCTTCCTCAAGCGCTTCGGGCCAAAGCCGAACTGGGTGTGGAGCATATACAGGATGGACGCTTCCTTGTCCATGTCGAACCGCATATCGTTCTCCACAATCTGACGAGTGATTTCATCGTCAAGAGCTTTCTGCTCGGCCTTGTTAAACTGCACTCCGAAAATGCGCTTTCCAGCTCTCTTGAAGTACACGACCTCACCTCCTCGGACTACTCGTGGCAGACACCGATTTCCAAAACCTCGTGATAGGGAAGGGTCAGAATCCACTTGCAGAACTCCCGCCACTCGTCCTGCTTATGATTCCTGCGGTACTCCAACATGGAGAGAAGGTTTTCATAGGTCAGGGTCACGGTGCGGCGCTGGTTGTAGGAGCTGGGAAGGAGCTGAATCATCTGCCACCAGTAGCGCTTCTTGCGTTGAACCAACCCTTCTCTTTTCCCAAGCTCATTAAAATGGCATTTTTTGAGTTCAGAGTCGGCTTCGATATACAATTTTCTGAACGTGTTCAGCGCAGTAATTACATGACCCAGGATTCCAATAGAGGTGCAGCTTATGCCGTTCGTATCCACTGTATCCCAGGAATTGCAACCAAGGTCAAACAGGTTCTCATGGCTGAAATCATCCAGCGTGAACTCCTTGGCGTGGATCTTGTGCATGGTGGAGCAGGAGTTGGCGACCGTACCCACCTTATAGGTGTCGAACTCCTTCCACCAGTAGAGCGGGGCGGTGATGTCGACGTACACCGCAATCATCCGGCGGAACTTGCCATCCACCGAGCCGGCCCTGGCCAGCCGCAGCATCAGGTCAAGGTCGTTGGGGCCGATGATAATATAATTGCTGAGATCCGCTACATCAGCAGAGCAAGACCCTTCGGGGTAAGGGCAGTCCTTGCAGTGGTCAGGACCGTGAGTAAGGCAAGGCCCGCTGTCGCTCTTGGCCCAGCTGTTCATCGGATTCCGCATTCCGCGGATAGTGGGTTCCAAGCCCATGATCTGGGCATTCTCAATCAGAATCATGCGTTTTCTCCTTTTCTTCAAATACTTTGAGCGCCGCGTTTTCCTCATCGCGAAATACGATGGTAGTCGGGTCTACTCGCCGGATGCCATCCTTGAACTCCACGATTCCGAAGACCTGGCTAAACACTCCAGCAGGTTCTCCGCCGACGAGTGGACTTGCCGGGAGTGGCTTTGAGTAGTGCTCCCAGGTGTGAAAATATCCAGACTCGCCTTTAACAGTACAGAGTCTGGTACCCCATTCGATGGTCATGTTCATAGTTACCTCTCCTCCGTTATCAAGACGGCATCCGTAGCATGGACAAGATAGGTCACACCGTCAACGGTGATCTGGAGCTGGTCTCCATCCTCAAAGTCTTTCCAGGAATCAACCTTGCCCTCGACGATTTCCCCGTTGGGCAGGCTGATGATGGCGTACTTGTAACTGTAGGTGAGGTCAATCATCTGGCGGTTTCCGCACCCAGCCAGAGAAAGAGCCATCCCCAGAGCGAGGATGGCTGCAAGCAGTTTTTTATTCATGGCGTCGTCTCCTTATTTGATTTTCACGCAGTCTCTCGTTTCGCCATAGCTGACATACTTGAGATGTTCAAGATTTCTTGCCGGAATTTTTCCATCCGAAGCGAATATCATGTCATCGGTTTTATCCAAATGGGTCATTGCGATGACACCGTCCGAATTAGGAAAGCTATCCAGCATATATGCCAGATCAGCATGGAATGCACAACTGAAACGGCTGGTATCAAAATATCCAAAACGGAACTTCCCCTGGAACTCATTCTCATGGTTGTACTTTTCTTCGACATCCATTCCAAACAACTCTTTTTTGTCGCATTCGGTAGGGAACGGACCAAAGCCATGCCGAGTGAAGTAGGAACGAGTGACATAGCAGAACTCAATGTCTTCGTTCTGTAAATCATTTTCCAAAAGGATTTTCTTCGGGTTGTAGGAACCGGTTTTAGAGCTGGTGAGATGCGGGGCAAATACGAGGTAGTCAGTATCCAGAAGCAAGCCTTGAGCGCCTTCAAAGACGAGGCCACTATAATTGCGAATGATAGTGTCATCCACAACAACACAACGAGACATCATTTCCTGCACCTGGGTAAGGAAATTATCCATAATGGTCTGATTTTCAAAGAGTTCATGCTCCTCTTTTGTCAACGTGACTCCAAGAGCCGACAGTCTGATCGGAATATACCATGTTACAAGCATATGAAGTTCGTTTTTGTAGCTACTAAGATCATCAGAGAATAACCGCTTACGAATATCAGTGGCCGTTGTATTGCAGCCAAACACATTGGCGTGGAACGAATTGTAGCGTTCAATGGTTTCGTTAATCCCAATTCCGCAACTCCCATGCCGATTATCACCTCTACGACGCTCAAGAATTTGGTTGAGCATCATGTCATATGGGGTTGTGATACGGCAGTTTTTGTTGATATAGACTTTAGGAGTAACGCCTAACTTTTCGAGCTCATCCCACTCCCGACAAAACAGAATTGGGTTAAGGATGAACTCACCGGCCAAGTAGGTGGCGAGGTTGGGGTTGAAACTCCCTGCGCCGAAGTGGCTAAACACATGCTGCTTTCCATCGGGCGTAACAACATTATGAGCTGCTTGCGCTCCGCCATTATGCCGGATGTTGAGTACATCATGCCCGGCAACAAGCAGTTGATGACAGAAATAATCTGTTATAAGGCCTTTACCCTCATCGCCGAAATTTGCCCCGATGACTATTTTGATTTCTTTTTTCATAACTGGCCCTCGTTAGAACGTGACCAGTTCATCCTTGGCAGATGTGCTCTTCAAGCCGCTGAGAGCCTCCTTAACCACCAAGGAAGTGGAACCGTCCCAGCTGTCGGCCACGGTGTCGGCATCCTTACCGCCCATGGTCTCCAGGATAGAAACGATGATCTCAGGAACCTTGGTGTGGTCCTTCACCACGATGACCCGCTCGCCCATGAGTTTGCGCCACTCAGCCACACGGCTGGAATCCCCGTAGCGATCCAGAACCAGATGAAAGACTTCGTATTTGCGGTTCACCTCGTCCAGCAGCTCATCAACGGGAATGTCCGCTTCGACGGTGTCGCCGAAAATATTCTGGATTTCAGACTTGGTGAGTTTCTTGGGATAGCAGTCATCGCCCATGGTAAAGAGGAATCCCTTCTTACCACGCTTCTCGAAGCAGTCGATAGACGTGTGCCGGGACGCAAAATACCAGGCCAGAGGATAGCTCTCGAAGTCGTTTCCACCACCGCCCTGCTCGAAGTAGAGCTCTGTGAGCTGCTCGGCGATGCGAATATCACTCTCAAATTGGGTCGCCTGGAAGGGATAATGATCGCACATAGCGTCCCCGATGGCATTGAACATGATCTGGGGATCGGCGATGGGCTTCCGATTCAGAATCTCCTGAACCAGAACACTCAGCTTATTGGCGACACTGTTGAGGATGTCACCCATGGAGCCGGTTACGTCCAGGCCGATGATGATCGCATTGCTGGTGGGGTGGTCGCTCCCGTCGCAGCTCTCCCGCGTCTTGATGTTCTTGGGGTCAAACTCGGATTTCACGTTGGTGCTGGAATATATCTGGGCCGTGCTCCGCCCGCTGATAGTCTGCTTGGAATAGTTGTTCCAATCCTTAGAAGTCCAACTTCCGCTGCCCATAATAAGAGCCTCCTTTAATAATTTTAAGATTTGTAAATATCCATTTTGCCAATTTTCATCTCGATAAATTGGCGTTTCCCGTAGGATGCGTCAAGCGCTTTGTTCCATTTCTCAAACTCCCCGATAGCAGTTGAAGTACCAGAAGATAGGAAGTCGAGCATAGGTTTCGGAGCAGAAGACTTGTCAGTAATCTGGCGTCCGATAAGTTTTGCGGCTTCGAGGTCTGTGCGTTTGGATGAGGCTTTGCTGCTTTTGGCTTTCACAGGCATGATGTCATAGATTGCCTTGGGAACGCCGAGCATCTTATCCCCATCTTTCTGTGCATACCACCAACCGCCAAGCGGAAGCACAGTATGAAATGTGGGGGATATAAAACAGTTTTGGAGCGTTAGTCCATTGTGCGCTATACCGAGGTAGTCAAAGTAGCAACATAAATTGCAGAGCCGACTGATAATCCAAGCAGCATGTCTGTCAGGAATTGAGTTCTTGTAGTAAGCCAAAATATCAGAGAGGAGAAATACATCCGGCGTTTTATCTAAAATCAGACAATATTGCCCATCTCTTGTCTCAAACCTGTGTTTAATTTTTGGCAAATATCGAGAAAACTCTTCTTCCATATTGGGGTTGGCATACTTCAAAGCGCCTATCTGATTGATTGCGTTGTCAAAGAAGCGCTTGTTATGCTCGTCCAGAATATAAGTAACAGACAGATCCGCAACATATGCCACGCCAAGCTCAAACTGAAAGGTTTTAAGGTATCGACCTTGGTATGTTTTTCCGCAGTTATCGCGGATGGATACGACATTGCTGATTTCCCATTGCTCTTGTGCTAACAGGTCCAATGCTTCTTCGTAGAGCTTGCTGAGGTGCTTAAATATATCTTCCGCATTTGGAAGGGGGCACACATCTGGATGAAATTCTTTTGCCAGTTTGCGGTATTCAAGAACTACGGTGGCCTTGTCGGCTTTCGAGAACAGGTCTCCGCATTTTTTAGCCGCAAGTATTTTGTCAGCTGTTGCCGTAGGTATCACCCTCTATCTTAAATATCAATTTCCTCGCAGCGGTAGCCGTTCTTACAGAACCACTCCGCCACAAGATGCCGGTGACAGAAGTCACTTGGCCGTTCGTAGCAGATCAGAGCAAAGGTTTGAACGCCAGACAGAGAAGAAAGCTCCGCAAACACCGTATCAGCATCCAGCTTATTCAACACCTCCTGCTCGAAGTGCTCAATATAGTAAGCGTTGTCATGCGTCCGTTTCCACTCCATGAAAAACTGGTACTTCGGGGCCAGCTTTTTGTACTGTAACCCCGTGTACCAGTCAGGTGCTTTGCCACAGATAGAGATAAGGACGACATCCGAAGGAAGTTTGCTCAGCTTAGCGAAGTAACTTGTAAATATCATTGCTGATCCTCCTTCTTCATCTTACTATCTTCGACAATTATCATCCCTCTTGGAGTAGAAATAATGCGACTCCCAGAAGGGAGCTTTTCGAGTTTTTGGAGAAATTGCTTTTGGAACGGCAACAAATTTATGCCGAGCACTTTTTCTGCATACTCGACAATACTCATTTCTTCTCCGCCTTTCTAAATCCTTGAAAATCGGCCACGCCAAGATCGCCGTTTTCACAGCTGTGCGGCTCTATCAAAGTTGGCGCTTGGGCCTGTGACGGTATTCCAAGACAGGCGAGCGTTATTGCCTGCATAGCAACGCTTTGACTGCCTGTACATCCGCCTTCGTAAATCTCGCCACAAAGGCGGCACTTGAATATAGTCCGATATTTCATTATTTACGCTCCACCCGCTTTGCCTTCCGCTCATCGAACTCAGCCTTCTCAATCTGGACCATCTGACCGTCGACTTCCTTGAAGTAACGGTTCAGCTCCACTTTCTTTCCGTCCGGCGTGATGAAGTAGAGATATCCGATGGTGTCATAGTCGCCGTTTTGGGGATCAACGAGGAAGTCGTCCACCACAACCTTAAATTTCTTTCTGGATGGGAGGTATGGCATGGTGATTGGAAATATCTTGTCGATCAGTCGGGTGAGGAAACCATTAACAAACGTCATATCGTGGTTATTCACATTTACCCCGAAAACCCGACTGGTATCACTCAGGGTCACGGTTCCGTCTTCCGTCACCTCTTTGAAAAGGGAAGAGAGCCGCCTACACTGATAATGTCTGCTCTTGTTGCCCTTTGAGAAGATCTCCGAAATGTCCGACCAAATATCAGGCGTGTCTTCAATGGGAGTGAGGCAGAGACCATCGACTAAACGATTCAGAATGCTCTTTGTAATCTGAATGTTGAAATCAGGGCGGTCATCCATAGCAAGGGAATTGAACGCTCGAAGTGCGCTCTTATAGTACGCTGCACCATATCTCCAGTCATCTGTACCATTGCAGGCATCCTTCTCAGCCTGAATGGCCAGTTTAACTTCATGGGCGGCCCAGCCGAGCATCGCGTCCTTTTCTGGATCAGGAACCAGAGAGAGCATCCTCTCAACATCCTTATCGGTGTGGCCGTCCCACTCAGGCGCTTTCTCCAGCTCCTCGCAGTGGAAAATATCCCAATCCTTATTCTCGTAGTGGTAGGTGTACTGCCCCTCCGGCGTACTGATTCCAACAATGAACCAACCGCCGCCGAACGGGGCCTCGCCATCATGGTGCTTGTGCGACTTCCACGCCAAATGTGGGAAAGCATTGACCAGTGTGGCGAACAGGATCAGCCGCTGGTGATAGAGGGAGTTGAAGGTATGAAAACCGTCGCTTACCTCTCCGATGTCACCCAGCTTTTCCAGCGGGATGTTATTTTCCTTACAGAATTGTTTCAGTTCCATGGTTTTTTCTCCTTTTAATTTGCTGGAAAACGTGCTATACTCTCCAGGTATTGGAGGTGTCGAATATGCAACTTACAAACGAAGAATATAATGTTCTTCTCAGTTAGGCAGAAAGAAATTTTACGCCGATCAAAAGTATCAACGAAGAAGTATGTGCATACACAATTCACGGCATATTTGAGCGTCTTTACGATAAAGGGTTCTATGTTACAGAGCATGATGTAATTCGCGCCATGAAGGACTGCGGTTATCAAGCCGTGCAACGTGATGGGCAAACCTATTTCAACATTTCCAGTCGATCCCGAGCGATTCAAATATTTCGCTCTTCTCTCGGAGTTCCGTCAAAGGATCGCAAATTTGAATGGATGTAGATTCCCATTCCTCGATCACCCGGGTATAGCCGATTGAACGCAATACATCGGCGAGAGTTGATTTCCCCGTGGGTCCAGAAGGTCCACCTATGACAATCCATTGACGCCGTCTCATAGCCGTAGTAAGGGCTTTTGCCTTTTTAGAACCCAAAAGCTCGACAAAATATTCCTGCACCCTTGGGGGTGTCTGTTTCCATGAAAAATCATGAGGCATTCGAGTTCCTCCATTCTTTCTGTTTCTCTTTCACCATCTTCCGGAATTCTTTGCTGTGCATTCGGAGAATATTATCAAGAATGATAGTGTTGACCTGTTTTGTGTTCATAGGCATGGCGGTGTACCAATCTGCTCCCAAAAACACATCACAAAGACAGTTTACGACCAGCTGAGGATCTGTCTCAGGAGGACATAGTTCATTGGGATGCTCTTTTCAAATTGATACAGAATATCAACAAATTTGCGGATGTCCTTACTTTCAAGGTTTTTTCTTCTGAACAACATCAAGCCACCTCTTAGCAGTACACCTGAAGGAGATTGCCGTTCTGCCAGAGCCAAGCCATATGGGCGCAGTTGAAGCGGATGAACTGATAATCGGTCGCGTCATAGTAGGGCGTGCCGATGATATGAGTCCGCCCGGTCTCAAATCCCCATTCCTCACAGATTTTGATAAGAGCTGTTTCCTCAGTTATCTCGGTGTCGCAGTTGTTTACAGTCCATTTATCCCGTCCGGTCTGCCAGGCAACAATCGCTTCCGGGGTATCGAGACACCAGTGGAAGTGCGCATAGTTAAGAACTTCACCTGGGCGGAGTTTCTTCGTTTCAACGAGGCCTGTGAGTATCTCATATACATCTGCGGCCGGATCACTTTGTTTCTTTTCGGCTTCAGCCAGGAACTCATCCATGGACACCAAAATATCATGGGCCGCTTTCCAGTGCCGCTCATATCCGGCTTGCAACGCCTCCTGGGTCTCATACCGATAACCATTATCGAGGACGAACTTATCAAAGTCAGAAAGCTTGCTGAGATCCTTTGTGCTTTCTCGGATTTTTGTGGTGAGCATATCACCGTAGTGCAACGGCCCTCCGCTCAGATACTCAATGTTGCACTCATCATCGAGGGTTGCGGTTTTAATATTAAAACTACGGAGAATCTCTCCAAGCTCATCAATCAAATACGGCCCTTTATGCCCACGAGCCCAGTCATTTTGGATAAAGCGGTTCCAATTAACAGGCTCCGGAATATCCAGGCCCATTTCTTTAGCCAAAGTCTTGATGTAAGCAGCACTATGCTTCGTGGAAGCTACAATAATTCCACCACCGGCTGCTGACATCTTAATCAGGTGTGTTGTCTTACCCTGCTGGCGTTTTCCAATCAAAATATCCATACAATGGCTCTCCTTTATTTCCGTTTGTCCCACAAGGGGACCAACGCCCGGCCAGCGGAGCCGGGATCGTTGTCACGCTCATAGAGTCGTTCGTCGAACTCGTCTCCGGAGAGGTCAACTTTAAGTACCCGTCCGTACAAGTAGTCGAAGTAGGTGCCATGCTTAAGCAGCTCGCGGCAGTGCTGTACAGTAACTGTTCCTTCCGGAACAGTCTGAAGGAAACCCATTCCCTGAACATGGGAGCTATCATACAAAGCTTTCAAAACCTCAGCTTTGTCCAATCCTTTAATATCGAGCATGGAACTTTTTCTCCTTTTCAAAAATATAATTTAGGAGAGCCCACGTTTCCGCAGGCCCTCCTATGGTTGGCGGTGTTAGCCGAGCTGCTCAAGCATGGCCTTGAGTTCCTCCGGAGTCTTGTTGCGCAGGTCCTCATCCTGCTTCTCAGCGAGGATATTGAGAATCTTCTGCTTCTGGTCACTAAGCTCCTTGGCGTGCTCAGCCTGCTGGGCCTCCTCCAGCTTGGTGTTGACGATGTGCTTGATGATCTCGATCTTGGTCGCCAGAACCTCATCCTCCGGCGTACGGGTATTCAGAAGGCTCTCCTCCTGCGCCTTCTTTTCCTGAGACTTGAGCGTCTTGAAAATGCCGTCCAACTGCTGGACGGACAGATCCCAGAGATCCTCCGTGGCGATGACACCCTTATAGGGGTACCGGAACTTGTTGCGAACTGCAACCTCAAACATCTTGTTAGCTTCCATTTTACATATCCTCCTTAAAATGTGATTTTGAGAATGCGCTCAGTGGCGCCTTTCACCTTTACCAACAGATTGTTCCGCTTCGTAGCGGAGAAGCCCAGGCCTGAAAGCTGATCCTCCACATCCTGAACCGCTGCTTTGCTTCCAAGAGCTTCAAAGACTCGCCGGTGTTGCTCCAATTCAGGCTTCAGGAACTCGTTGTAGAAGCCATTGGGCCGCTCGGGATTGACACAGTCCTTGAGCATGAAGAAGTAGTGCCGATGACCGATGCCGTCTTGCTCGTCCCAGTAGTTGGGCGAATACATGACAACAGAGACGGGAACGAACTGGTTACTCTTGAGCCCCCAAATATCCCGTGTGGATACAGAGGAGGGGATTAGATCCTTAATCGTGAAGCCGGTGACCGGGACATAGGTAACCTCAGCTACCTTGACGACTTCATCCCGCCGAAACTCCTTCTTATACTCGAAGGAATGAATCGTTCCATCGAACTCCACCTCGGCCTTGAAGCCGCTCCGACCACCGCTGTTGGTGTAGCAGTGGACGTACATCAGATAAGTCCCCGGCTTCATGTTGGTCATGGAGGGCCATACAATGTTCTCGACAGCGGGAGTTCCCCTCTGCGGGTGAATAATATCAATGTCCAGTTCACCGAGGGTCACTCGATCCAGCCTTTCATGGAAGTAAATCTCCCTGCCGTCGGGAAGCCTACAGTGGGCGTCATAGTCATTCGGGCAGAAATCCTCGTCGTTCCACTGAATGGAGAAACGGAGGATACCATCTACCTTGCCGCCGGCCATCTTCACGTTCTCGCGGATGTCACTGTCAGTGATGTTGCCGGAGTATGCCCAGCTGAAGCCATTAGCCCACTTGAACATGGTTTTGCTATCTTTATCCGCAGGCGCAATCAGCGAGACCATATTGGCCGCATGCCGATTCTCCAGCAAAGTCTCCACCGAGGTAGCCGTCGGGAGTACGTTTTTGACGAAAACCTCAATCGAGATCTCCTGTACCCGAGAGAACTTCTTAGGGTCAACAGCGATGTCCCGCTCCATCTCGCTGAAAATATCAGTCCCGGTCCGGATGCGCTGCGCCGCATTGCGGTTGGCAAACAGGATGTTGTTCACCGTAATATCGTCCAGAGTAGCGAAGCGCCGTCCCAGGGAAGACAAATATCCAAGGTCGGAGATCGTCTGCTTCGCATTCTCAAGCATTTTCTTTGTGTAAATTGCCTTGGGCCGCTTGTAGTTTGTCGGGGCCACGATGACCTCGTATTTGCGAACAGCCTCATCCAGCTCCATCCCCTGGCTGATATTAACCAGGAGAGTACCCATGCTGTGGTTGCGGATTCGACCGACGGCCATACCGGCGTTCATGGACTGTTCCCAGGCAAAGTTGTCCCGGAGTTCCTCCGGCGTTGCAGCATACATAGCCTTGTACTTCTTGAATTCCTCCAAGACGTGCTGCCATTCCTCGCCCTTATACAGGGATTTCTGGCCGATTAGCTCAAGCACGGTATCAACAGCATCATCCGTAATCTCCTCCAGAGACCGCTTGAAGACGTTCTTGGTAT
>OFFR01001324.1_pt1 | contig 10839 bp, 6 predicted proteins | sample 1521421 | NCBI WGS metagenome assembly OFFR01 (sample SAMEA3504087, study PRJEB24116) | mouse gut metagenome | biome: mouse gut; feature: mouse-associated habitat; material: faeces | place: Denmark | collected 2011 | reverse complement strand
TATCTTTTGCTTTTTTTGCTTGTTTGTTTGTTTGTTTGTTTGTTTTTGTTTTGTTTTGTATTGTTTTGTTTTTTTAATTTTCTGGTGGTGGGGAGTGCATCTATGCTTTTTGTTGGGAGCTATTACTGCAATGCTATTGTCCTGATCTCTGAATTGGGTCTCTCCACCTCCCCCGCCCCCATAAGAAAAGAGGGTCAAAAGCAGGCCACAGACTCACTGCTCTGAGAACAACTACAGATTGTTCCAACCCTAAGTCAGTGCTGGATGTCCTGACCTAAAGATGTACCCTGATAACGCCAAGTTCCTGCTTCCACCAGTAGTCGCCAAAAGAAAAATTTCCGCTGCCCCTTCCTTCCTGCTGAGAAGTACTTCCTCTCCCCCCCCCACCCTGCTGCCCCATCCCTCCTGCTGAGGTGCATTGCTTCTGCCCCATTTCTCCTGCTGAAAGGCACTTCCCCTTTTGCTTGTGCATTTAAACCTTGGTCATGGCTAATACATTGGGGTCCTGATGTAATTCAGAACATTTCCATATCTTTGTTCGCACAATATCCTCATCTCTCTCTACACCCCATTTATTTCTTAGGAGAAAGTCCTCTCGAGACCCTCGAATAACTGGACCTGCTGGACGGGTCAGCTTTTGAAGTTACAAATCAAATACTACCATTGAGTGACAAATCTACCTTAGACAGGGTTTTGAATACTTTAACAGAAAGTGTTTCTCTCTTTATTACTAAGAAATTATAATCTTGTTTTTCTTGTACTCATGAACTGTTACAGAACTTTTAGGTCCATTTATACCAATTTTATGCAGACACTAAGCAATGTCAACCCATTGCTGACATTTTTTTATTGATAATGCAATTTGATCAATACATGAGTTCTTGTTTCTGCCTTGTGTCTGATTGTGTTTTCTTGAAGACTTGTATCTTATGGGCTATAACAAAAACTTGTAATGCTTGTAATGTACAGTTGAGGAGGGTGGTCTGGAGACTCGGGGGGTATTTCTGTGTATAGAATGAATGCCAAGTGCCTGGTGTTAAATCAGGGAAATGTTGCTCCTTAGGCTACATGCTCACCGTTTTGTGTTCATACATTTGGGGACAATATTTTTCAGTACCACAGAGCAAACGTTACAGGTACTTACTTTTTAAACTGTCAGTAATCACCAAATCTGAAATCTGGGCCTTGGACCACGCTGTTCTCTCAAAGCTAGTCAGAAAATGCTTAGCCATATGAGCCCAATCCTTGCTTTTTATCCTTAGAGTGGAGGAAAACTGGTCTTTCCTGTAAGGGTTTTGCAATTAGAGATTCTGGTGTCAGCAGAGCTTACATGACCCCTATTGAGGTTGATCATTTGTAATAGCAAGGGAAATGTGGGAGGATCATTACCCTGATGGCTCAAAATAAGTCTAGAACACACTGCATTCTTCCCCCTTGTGGGTGCCATCCCTGTCACATTTTGAAGAGAAACAGTGCTCCTCCAGGAAGCTGGAGGAAATTGGCCTGTATTCCTTTGGATGCTGTTAGACCCAGCCTCCAGGTCTGGACTGACTATCATTAAGGCCCCTGTCCCTGCTGTTCTCTCAGTTCTCCACAAAACAAGAGACTCTCTTTAGCTTTTGTGCTGAGTGATGTCAGCCCTGCTTCTCATATACTGATTAACTAGGCTATTTGGGCCTTAGAAGAATGTCTTTTTCTCAACTATCTATTTACCAGGTAAACTGTCAGTGAGAATGGTGAGACATCTATTCTTGGCAAGGTTACCATAATTAAGGGCAGGGAATATGAAGATAATGCAGACTTATTGATATATTCCCAAAGTCTAGATTTAATTGACACTCTAATGACTTGCACAAGAAACATGAGATTGTGGGTTGACTTCAAAGTGTAACATATGAGGTCCATATAGAAAATCAGGAGATGACTGTTGAGAACAGCACTGGGCTTTAAAGAATTTGTTCTACCATGACTTTCCCAATATTTCACCATCTTAATAAGTATGTTGTGAAGGCAGGAGATGGTGTAAGAGTGTTCTCATCAGCATCTAGGTCCCATGGATGCTTGTACACTCTGTCACTTCAAGATATCTATGGCACAGTGGTACCTGATTAACAAAGAAGCCTTTGTAGTGCCACAGAGCAGCAAATAGTGGCCTAGAAGCAGGAAGTAGGAAGGTTGACCATGGCCCTCCTTTTAGGATTTACACTTTAAAGCTGAGACACACTGTAAAACACACATGTTTCTGACATTTAGCCCATGGAATGTACAGAGAATATCTCGGTCGATTGGTATGATGGTTTTAGACATGACTGAAAATGCGTTTATGTTAATCTGAGTGTGCTAGTAATCTTATGCCAACTTGTGAAAATCTAGAGTCACCTACGAAGAGGAAACATCAAATAGGATCTCCCTACATTAGATGGGTCTATAGGCATGCTTTTTGGATTAAAAAAAGTATATATTAATTTAATTTTTTTCATGTAATATGGGTTGAACAAATTCTTTCCCTACTTTATATCCCTACCATTCAACTCAGAGACACTGTGAAACTTATAGAAGTCATGGACCAAATGGATTTAACAGATACATTTGGAACATCTCTCCCTAAGACAAGAACACACATGGTATGCACTCACTGCTACGTGGATATTAGACAAAGAACACTGAATACCCATGATATTATACAGTAAATATCTGCACCGAAGCTGTACCCATACTGTATTCATATCATCACGAATCAGTATGCACAGTTCTCAGTACTGTGCATCTCCTAAAGGAGTATTGCCAACAGCAGATTTAGCAAGGCCTCAACAAGAATTATACCACTGGTAACATCACAATTTGTGGCTTTTAGGCTATATTAGGAGCTGGAGGTCATCCTCCTCATCTCTGTTATTCCCACAGCCTGAGGAAATTAGGGGAGCTTGCAATAACAGCAAGGATGGAGAACCAGAGACCAGCAAAGGGACTAAGACCATCTATCAGAATAAAAACCAATCTCTTCTAATATTTGAAATATCTGCCTTCCTAGCCCTTCTAATAAACCTATTTTTCAAATCAGACCTAAAGCCAAAATGCATGGTAGAATGTCTTTAGAATGAAAATAGCAGTTGCCACCTTAAGCCTTTGTTTGCAGGGATGCACTCCCCCTGCAGTCTGATTGGAGGATGTTGATTGACCTGCTTAAGAAAAAGAGACCCAGACAATGAGAAAGTAGCAATGCAAAGCTTCTTTTGGGGAAGTCCAGATACTTTATTCAGTTGCAAATTGCAAAGCTCTGAGAGTAGCAAGAAAACAGCTTTTCTGGGAGGCTGAGTCCCCAACTAAATTCTATGCAAAAGAGGAATTTTAGTTCTCAGAGTGATACTTATAAGAAGATTCAGGATCTGTGTTCAGCTAACAAATTAATCTCTTGGGCAGCCTCTGTGCTCCATCTTCACATGAAAAAACGCAAACCGAGCTCCTTCCCCAGATTCGAATCGGATCTGGACCCTTACATTCCTTAGTTAGTGTGTCCTTTCATTTTATCAATGCATAAGAATTAGAAGTAACTGGATGCCAGTGGTGATCTGCTGCAGACTGACCTTTAATATCAGTTTGCAAAAAATTTAGATCAAATAAAGTAAAGGCAAGATGCGCCTTTGGTGACCTTGGGGGATATAACTGCCACTGTTTTGTCATAAAAGGCCAATTCTTTAAGGTCTGATGAGCACATTGAACTATTCCGTTTCCATGGGCTTATAAGGAATTCAAGTTTTATGTTTGATTCCAAATTCCTTACAGAATGAAATAAAATTTTTACTAGAATAGGATGGCCCATTATCTGTTTTGATATGTTTAGGCAATCCTATTGCATTAAATGCTTGTGGGCAATGATCAATTACGTTTTTAGAAACCTTTCCTTTATGGAGAGAAGCAGAAAAAAGCAAAAAGAAATCCTGAACAAGTATCGATACAAACATGTTCATATTTTAGTTTTCCAAATTCTGCATAATGGGTTATATCCATTTGCCAAATATGATTAGGCATAAGGCCTCTAGGATTGACTCCTAAATGTGGCACTGGAGATAATGTAATACATTTAGGACATTGTTTTACAATCATTCTCGCTTGCTCCTTAGTGATCTTATGTCGGAGCCTTAGGGTATGGCTAGAGAGATGAAACCTTTCATGATCACGTTGGGCCAAAGCAACCCGATCTGAAACTAAGGCTTCTCCTATTAGAGCTCTGTCAATGCGATCATTACCCTCTGCCAGAGGTCCAGGAAGACCAGAGTGAGACCGTATGTGGCCAATATAAAACGGATTTTTCCGGGCGAGAATGATGTTTTGTAATTCTGAAAATAAAGATCCTGACGGCGTATTGAAGTTAAACGTACCACAGGTTTCCAATAAGGGTACTGACTGAGCAACATATAAACTGTCAGTAAAAATATTAAAAGCCTCATGTACAGACTGAAAAACCTTCAGTACTGCTGTTAATTCGGCGAGCTGAGCCGAGAGACCAGGAGTCTCTACGATAACCTGTTGATTACTAATAAGATATCCAGCTCGCCCTTTAGAGGAGCCATCAGTAAAAATCAATAGAGCATTATTTAAAGGCTGTAAGGAAGTCATCTTAGGAAATATCATATCATGTACATTTAAGAATTTTATCAACCTATCTTGGGGGTAGTGGCTATCTATAGTTCCTTCAAACCCTAATTGTGCAAGCAACCAATCTGTACTATGCTGTTTCAGCCAAGTGTCCTGACTCACGCTGTAAGGCTGGACAATGATATCTGGCTCCTTTCCAAAATAAGTCAATGCCTGCCTTCTTCCAGTGATAATCATCTGAGCCACTGCTTCGTGATATGGCAAGATATTACGTTTGGGAGAAATCCTCGAATGTATCCACATTATAGGAAATTTTTGCCATAGCAATCCCGTAGGCACATGAGTCGTATTAAAAATTAACAGGTGCAGCGGCAGGGAGTAATCTATGTAAGTGACAAACTGTTCTTCAATAGCCTTTTCCACTAGCTGTAAGGCCAGTAATCCTTCTGAGGTTAGGGATCTAGGGGAAGTGGGATCAGAACTCCCTTTAAGAATATCAAATAAAGGTTTCAACTCCCCTGTAGTAAGCTTTAGATAGGGGCGAAGCCAATTTATATCACCTAACAATTTTTGAAAATCATTTAAGGTCCTTAAGTTATCTCTACGAATAACAATTTTCTGGGGAAAAACAGCTTGATCAGTGAGTCTAAAACCCAAATAATTATAAGGATCCTGAGTTTGTATCTTTTCAGAAGCAATTTGTAATCCCTTATCAGCCAGGGCCTTTCGTAAGTCTCCATAACACAAAAGCAAATCTTGGGGGTCCTTTCCCGCCATCAAGACATCATCTGTGAAATGAATGATGTAAATATTTGGCCATTGTTGTCTAACAGGCTGAATTGCCTTTGCCACAAACCTTTGACATAAGGTGGGACTATTAGCCATGCCCTGCGGGAGAACTGTCCATTGATATCTTTTCATGGGTTCCTTGAAATTTACAGAAGGAACACTAAAAGCAAATCTCTCACAATCCTTTGGATGCAAAGGGATGGTAAAGAAACAATCTTTCAAATCTATAACAATCTTATAATATCCCTTAGGAATGGCTACTGGGGAGGGGAGCCCCGGTTGTAAAGTTCCCATAAGTACCATGGTTTCATTAACCTTTCTTAAATCTTGCAACAGTCTCCATTTTCCCGATTTCTTCCTGATAATGAAAATGGGTGTATTCCAGGGAGAGTGAGACTCCACCAAATGTCCTGCTTCTAACTGCTCCTGCACTAGCAAAGAAGCGGCCTCTATTTTCTCTTTAGGTAAAGACCACTGATCTACCCACACCGGAATATCATTACGCCATTGAATTTTTTCGGCGTGGGATGCAGGCAAGACAGTGGCCGCTACTGAAAATACTTTAAACCTCTCACGTTAGAGTGGGGTTTAAGATCCTCAAAAGTCTTAATTTTCTGTCCCTTCTTTATTAGTCCACGATCAGGCAGGGGTCCCTGCCTGAACGTCTGTTCAGTCACCATCTCCTTAGAACTGCACAGGATAACGCCCATCTGTGACAACAGATCTCTTCCCCACAGGGTTACAGGCAAATTTGGCATAACATACGGCTGAATATTTCCTGATTTTCCATCCTCATCTCTCCAGGTTAGCAATTTGGAACTACGTTTTGGGTTACTGGCATAACCAATTCCTTGAAGGTGAGTCAAGGAAACAGACAGGGGCCAGTTTGAGGGCCAGTCCTGCCCTCTTATAATCGTTACATCGGCCCCGGTATCTATTAATCCTTCAAAGCTTTTTCCATCAAGAATCAATTTAAGGTTAGGTCTCTGATTAGTGATAGATTTCACCCAATTTACGCCAGAGGAGTCAAAGTTATTCTGTCCTTCTTCATTTTCAAAGAATTTAGATAGTGACCAGCGCAAAGGGATCAAAGTAAGTTGAGCAATTTTCTGATTAGCGGGTATAGTTATAGCACCACGAGGGCAAGCGGCTATGATTTTAATTTCTCCCTCATAATCATTATTTATAACACCTGGATAAATCTGCAGGCCTTTTACAATAGAACTGCTTTGTCCTAAAAGAAATCCACAAGTTTCTACAGGTAGAGGTCCAAAGACTCCGGTAGGCAGAGTTTGGACTCCCACTTCTGGGGTTAATGCTGCATGGACAGTGGAACAGAGGTCCAGTCTTGCATTTCCTGGGTTTGACCTGACAAGCTCAAGAACTGATCTTGTTGGCTGGGCAGCAGATTTATAGCCCCATAAGCTGTCTTCTTTGAGTAACTCGGGGCCTGGGGCTGACCCCTTTCCTCGTTTCCCGGCACCGGGCGGCTCAAAACCCTCGTTTTATGCTTACAATCTTTTGCCCAGTGGCGGCCCTTCCCACACCGGGGACATATTCCTGGGGCACGGCCTGTTTGTCTAACCTCGGCACCCTTGTTCTGAGGACAATCAATTCTAAAATGATCTAAACTTCCACACTTAAAGCATACATTTTTCCCTCGTTTCCTTGAGAACATTGCTTGCGCGTGGGTTCCCTGCAAGATCTCGCAGGAAGGCCCGATGTCTGCGCAAAGGCGGACATATCCCGCCAAATCTGTCGTTCCCTTATGCGGTTGAATCGCAGCTCGGCAAATTGCATTAGCATTCTCATAAGCCAATTGCATAACGAAAGGACTTCCCGTGTCCGGATTCCCAAGGATTCTACTAGCTGAAATCAATAGCCTGTCCACAAAATCCTGATATGGTTCATCAGAACTCTGCCGAATGCTAGCTAAACTTCCACCAATCTCTCCTTTGACTGGCAACCTTCCCCAAGCACGGCGTGCGGCCGTCGCAATTTGCGCGTACACTGCAACGGGAAAATCAATCTGATTTGTCTGTCCCTCATATGGACCCTCTCCTAAAAGCATGTTGCTATCCCAGTCTGAATTACCAGCCTGAGCGTTAGAAGCAGCAGTTTTCTTACTGGCGTCTCGCCATTCAGAATCCCAAAGCAAAAAATCTCCTCCTGACAGGGTAGCCTTAGAAAGAGTCTTCCAATCTAAAGGGGTTAAGTGTGACTCCACAACTGTGTCCAGTAATGCTTGAGTGAATGGGGCTGAAGGGCCATATTGCACAACAGCCGCCTTTAACTCTTTTATCAACTTGAAATCTAAGGTCTGGTAATGTCTGCCCCTAGTATCTTGCTGATCAACTACCTCGACCACAGGAAAGGCTAGCGTATTAGACATATTCTGTCCTTTCCCACGAGCCTGACTCACAACCTTTTCTAGCGGCACCTGGTGAACTACAGAAGAGTTACTCTTCTCCGCTTCTGACATCTTTTTTAGTTCCCGAAGCTCATTAGTCAGCCTCTGAAGCTTAATCTCAAACTCTAACTCGCTTAGTCGTGTGTCCCTATGAGTGGCACCTCCCGAAGTGGGGACTACAGGTGGAGCGGGAGATTCACAAGAGGACCAATTCTCATTAAGGTAATGGGCAGCTCCTCTATCTGAGTGATTTTTGTTAAAAATCAGTTTTTCATCCGAGTTTCCACATTTATCAATTTTTGAGTTAAGAAGATCTTTTTCTGAGGAGGCCCTCTCTGACAGGCACTCCTCCTGAGATACCACAAGCTCCGCCTGGGGGCAACTTAGCCCTGGGGAAGTGGCATCTTTTATTGCATCATTTACGAGCGCCCAGAGGCCTAGGGTAAAATTATCTGCCTGAGTGATTTTTAAGGCCTCACCAACTTTCTCCCAGGTTCCACAATCTAGTGTTTCTTCTTCCTTGAACCATGGGCAACAGCTATCTATCTTACCTAAAAAATTTTTTACTAATTGTACTTCAAGCCTTACTCCTCTGGCCTGAAACAACTCCTGAAAACTATGGGCAACCGCCTGATCCATGACTTTAAACCCTTTCTTCTTCCACCTAAGCAGCTTCCTAAAAAGCTGCGGCTAACCTGCCTGTTTCCGTTTCTAGTTCCGATTAACACGCTGCTGACCCAAGCAGAACCAGCGTTGGGTTAGCACTGATTCAAGCTTAATTCGTATCCTACCGCATCCTCAGCAACACTTTACAAAACTGAAATTTTAAGCTAGCGCTAGCATGTGTACCTGTCCGTTGCTCCGATGTCCGATACGAAGATCCTTTCCTGTGGAGCTCCAATGCAGCGTTCCTCTTAGCATCTCTCTGCCATTCTTCAGGTCCCAGTTCTGGCGCCAAAATGTTGCGGCCGCCAGCAGCTCGCAACATGAACGGTTCGACTGAGAAGGCTACTCGAGCTGTAAGAGAGGAATCTAGACGGGGCGAAAGAAGAAACGGAGCTAAGACAAATTCATTCTGATCAAAGCTCAAATTTTATTGTTGCGACACTAGTTATGAAGGAAGGGGGAGGGGACCCGATTCCCGCCGAATAATCTCTGGTCCAGTAGAAAGGTGCACGTGTGTGGCTCCGCAGGTTCCAGCAGTGGGCGTGGCAGAACGAATGAGCAGGAAGCTCCACCCCTGAGCAAGCAGGTTTCAGGCTGGGGGAGGGGAGACTACATCTCCTCCCTTTTATTAACAAAATTTAAAAAAAGAAAAAGCTGGCCTGAGGGGGGAAAAATTATCTATGCTCAATAGTTCTGCCTGGAATCTAGGGCTAAAGAAAAAACTTGCTTCACTGGGATTCTTTAACTTTTCTTATGGTAAACTGTATATGGCTAAGACTGTCCTTTCTTATCTTAGTAAACAACTAACTGAAAAGCCTGGAGCTGTAGGCTCTGACTTTATAATGCTAATTAGTACTTGGTAGGTAACTTTCTAGTTGAATTTTAAGTAGGGCGTTGGAACTCTGGCTAAGTTTGACTGAACAAATGTGAAATACACTATAATAAGAATAACACTAAGTTGATATTCCTCCGCATTTTTGGATGATAGGTGGGAAACAGGGAGAAGGAGTTCGACCGGCTCTTGTAGTACAAGGCCAATTGGCTTTTTTATTTGGGTGGGAGGCAGTGAAGGGCTTGCCCTTTCAATAGTACGTCTCCAATCTCTCTCCCCCCTATTAATTAAGTTAAATAAGGCAACGCTTAACTGAGGTGATCAAATGATTTTCTCATCCGTAGATGAGTGGGCTTTTAACCTTGGCTTGGGTGGACATGGACCCGATTCCTCCCGTGGGTAAAACCCACACATGTGGCTCTCGGTACCTTTTGGGGAGGCGAGGTAGAGCCGGAAAATATTTTTTATTTTTAACCAAAATATGATACCAACCTCTTTTAAACCGGGTTTATCTCACAGGAAACTCAGAAATGGTCAAGCTGGACCTTCCCCTGCAGTGCCTCTGCACCAAGCGATGCCCATACTGAATTTGTACAATCACAAACCAGTATGCACAGTTCTGAGTGCTGTGCAGCTCCTAAAGGAGAATTATCAACCTCAGAATTAGCAAAGCCTAAGCAAGAATTATGTCGTTAGTAACACCACGATTTGTGGCTAAAATAGGAGCTGGAAGTCGTTCCTCCTCATCCCTGTTTTTTCCACAGCCTATTGAGCTAAGGACACCTTGCAGTAACAGCAAGGGTGAAAAGCCAGAGGTCAGCTAAGGGACTAAGCCTGTCTATCAAAATAAAAACCAATCTTTATTAATATAGAAATATCTACTTTTCTAGCCCTCTTGGTAAACCTAATTTTTAACTCAGACTGAAAGCCACATGCTGGAAATGTCCTTGGAAAGGAGATAACAGCAGCCACCTGTGTGCTCTAGGGGGGCGGGGATGCACATCCGCTGGTCCGCCTCGAGAATGTTGATTTACCTGCTTGAAAGACAAAATCTTGAAAGACAGTGAGAAAGTAGGAAAGCAGAACTTCTTTCGGGGAAGTCTAGGTACTTTATTCAAATGCAAATTGTAAAGCTGAGGCTAGTCTCCGGCCTCCTGTCGGGAGCTGGCTCAGAGAGTAGCTGGAGAACAGCTTTGAGAGCTGTTGCTCTCAGCTGAATTTTAAGCACAAAAGGAATTTTAGTCTTTAGAATGATACTTACCAGAAGAGTCAGAATCTGTGTTCATCTGACGAATTAATCTCTCTGGCAGCCACCGCGCTCCATCTTCATCTCGTGAAAAAACACAAACTGAGCCCCTACCCCAAATTAGAACTGGATCTGGACCCTTCCATTCATTAGTCAGGGGGTCCTTCCATTTTACCAATGCATAAGAATTAGAAGTAACTGGATGCCAGTGGCGATCTGCTGCAGACTGACCTTTAATATCAGTTTGCAAAAAATTTAGAACAAATAAAGGCAAGATGAGCCTTTGGTGACCTTGGAGGA
>OFFR01001322.1_pt1 | contig 10845 bp, 8 predicted proteins | sample 1521421 | NCBI WGS metagenome assembly OFFR01 (sample SAMEA3504087, study PRJEB24116) | mouse gut metagenome | biome: mouse gut; feature: mouse-associated habitat; material: faeces | place: Denmark | collected 2011 | reverse complement strand
CCTGGAGCGCCCAGGAGATACTGGACAAATTATGCGCCATGGCTGTTTGTCCCATCCCCGTGGAGCAGGACCCGGCCAGAATGCGGCCCAGCGACACCCCGGTCATCTGCTGCGACCACACCAAGCTGACAACCGACACCGGCTGGCAGCCGCAAATTCCTTTGGAGGATATTCTCTCGGATACCCTGCGTGAATGGCGGGAGCGGGAGTAAACAACACACTATGATATTGCAAAAACTGAAACAACATCAGTTCCTGTTCAGCGAGCTGGTGAAGAGAGATTTCGCGAAGAAGTACAAGCGGACCATCCTGGGCATGGCCTGGAGCATCCTGTCTCCGCTGATGAACCTGCTGATTATGTGGATGGTGTTCAGCAACTTCTTTGGAAACAATGTGAACCACTATGTGGTGTACCTGTTCGCGGGGCAGCTGGTGTTCTCCTACTTTACGGACGCCACCAATCTGGGGATGAACTCTCTGGTGGGCAACGCGGGGATTTTTACCAAGGTGAACGTGCCGAAGTATCTGTTCCTGCTGTCCCAGAACGTGTCGTCGCTGATTAATTTCGGCTTGACGCTGCTGATCTTCTTCACCTTTGTGGCCATTGACGGCATTCCGTTTACCTGGAAGTTTTTGTTGCTGGTGTATCCAGTGGGGTGTCTGATTGTGTTCAATTTAGGGGTGGGTTTGATCCTCTCCGCGCTGTTCGTGTTCTTCCGGGACATGCAGTACCTGTGGGGGATATTGACCCAGCTCATCATGTGGATGTCCGCCATCTTCTATACGATTGACAGCTACAGCTATACCGTGCAGTGCGCGTTCCTGCTCAATCCCCTCTATCTGTTTATCCGGTATTTCCGGAAGATTGTGATAGATGGGACCATCCCCACGCTCCAGTTCCACCTGCTGGCGGCTGCATACGCGCTGGCGGCTCTGGGAGTTGGCGCGTACATGTACAAGAAGTACAACCACGAATTCCTTTACTATGTGTGAGGAACTGCGATGAAGACGATGTTAAAGGTTAACCATGTGTCGATCAGCTACAAAATAGGCGACTTCAAGGACATTGGTCTGAAGGAGTGGACCATGCGGCACCTGAAGCACCAGTACCGGGTGGAGACGTTCATGGCGGTGGAGGATGTGTCCTTCGAGCTGCTGGAGGGGGACATGCTGGGGATCATCGGGACCAACGGGGCGGGGAAGTCCACGCTGCTGAAGGCGGTGACCGGCGTGATGGAACCCCGGGAGGGGCACATTGAGCGCAATGGGAATATCTCCGCGCTGCTGGAGCTGGCCTCCGGGTTTGACGGAGATTTGACGGTGAAGGAGAACGCGTATCTGAGGGGAGCCATGCTGGGGTACACCCGAGAGTTCATGGATGAGACCTATGAGCAGATTTTGGATTTCTCGGAGCTGCGGGAGTTTGCGGACCGGCCGTTTAAGCAGCTTTCCACGGGGATGCAGTCTCGACTGGCGTTCTCCATTGCGTCCCTGGTACAGCCGGAGATTTTGATTCTGGACGAGGTGCTCAGCGTGGGCGACGGCGCCTTCCAGGAGAAGAGCGCGAAGAAGATGCGGGAGATTATTGACGGCGGCGCAGCGACTATACTGGTGTCCCACTCTTTGGCGCAGATTCGGGAGCTGTGCAATAAGGTACTGTGGCTACATAGGGGGAGGCAGGTCGAGTTCGGGGAGACGAAGACGGTTTGCGCGAAATATGAGCGGTTTTTAGTTGGAGAGTGGAAGATTGAAAATATGAGAGGAATGAAGATCAATGGATACAGACAATCAGAAAATCAAAACAGAAGACACACTGGAAGAAAAGATTATCTATGATAAATTGACTGGCCGTATTCCTATCCACATAACAAATGAGGCGGCCATACACGAGGCGGCAACTGCCTCTACATCTGCCTCTATGGACGTGGCAAATAAGCAAACAGTTACAGAAAAGGAACGGGTAGAACAATACCTGGCAGAAATTTGCCAGAGGCTAGATACAATGGAGGATACTAGGGAAAATCTGGCGTTCCGGCCGATATACTCCTGCCGGAGATTTATCGGTTGGCTCATCGTCTTCTCTAAACGCGTAGTCCGCAAGTGCTTGAAATGGTATTTGGAGCCTGTGTGCTTCCAACAGACAGATTTTAATAATGCGGTCACGCCTGCAATTGGCCGGCTCACAGAATTGCAGCAACTTTCCATCGAAAGAATTCGGTACCTAGAGGGAGAACTCGAAACAGGGAAAGCGAAATTTGAATGTTTAGAAAATGGAATACAGGAAAGTATAGATGCCCAAATCCAGTTGCTAAAGCATTTGCTTGAAAGCGAGCTGACAGTATTTTCGGAGAACTATACTATTTTTATGGATTCCTTCGAAAAAGTGGAGCAGAGATACACGCAGATGCATCAGGAACAATTGGAAAGGATTCAGCAGCACGAGCAAATAATCCAAACTCACGCCGGATATATTGAGCGGTTGACAGTGGAACACAACGGGCGGCTTGATGCACTGGAGAATCGCTTTGTCGCATTAGAGAGCCACTATAACAGCAGAATAAGCGCAGCAGAAAAGCTCTTACAGCAGTTAGAGGACGAAGGTGCTTTTGCGTCGATAAATCTTGAACAACAGACCCGCAGAAGTTCTCTGTCTCAATCCGGTGAGGACGCCATATTGGCACAAATTTTCATGATGCTCGGTATTGCGGAGTCGCAGTGCAGCTACTTGGATTTGGGAGCGAATCACGCTAAGAGTCTTAGTAACACATATTACTTTTACCAAAAGGGCAGTCGGGGCGTTTTAGTGGAAGCAAATCCAAAGCTTATTGCGGAATTAAAATTCTATCGGAGCGGTGATGTTATTCTGAATCGCTGTATTGCTGGAGAAAGCGGCCGCAATATTGATTTTTGTGTTATGAGCGGGGATGGCCTCTCTACACCAGACAGGGAACAGGCGGAAAAAATTGTGGCGTATAATCCTGCAATCCAAATTGAAGAGGTCATAACAGTCCAAACGATTACCGTAAATGAAATATTGGATACTTATTTTGATGGTGCTCCTGTATTTATCAATATTGATATTGAAGGGGCAGAGATGGACATTCTTGAATCTATCGATTTTGAGGCACATAGGCCTCTGGCCATTATTCTTGAAATGATTCCTTATCGCAGTCATTTGGTGGTTGGTATTAAAAATCAGGAGATACTTCAATTTATGGCGGATAAGGATTATGTAGAGTATGCCTTTACTGGCATCAACTCGATTTTTCTAGATAAAAAACAAATGAGAGATTTGGGTGTGTTGGAATGAATATCGCGTTTGATGGAATTGCTATACTTGGTGCTATGTCGAAGAATCGCGGAATTGGGAACTATGCAGTTAACCAATTTCGAGAGATTGTACGACAGGATCAAGAAAATAGATATTTCTTTTTTAATGTATTAGAAGAGACAGACATTTTTAAGGAAGAAATTCAAGAGGGATTGCTTCAGGAAGATGATTTTTGTTGCGTGAAAGATGACTTTGCTCTAGCTATTCCGAATTTCGAAATGATGTATGGTGCCTTAGTAAAAGAATATATCCAGAAAAATCAAATTGATATTTTCTATATCACAAGTCCTTTTGATGGTCATCTACCGCCTTATCAAAAGGAGTGGTTTGAAGGCGCACAGGTAGTCGCAACGGTGTATGACATTATTCCGTATATAATGAGCGAACGCTATTTTTCTCAAAAATCTGATATGACCTGGTATATGGAACGGGTTGACATGCTGCGCTGGGTAAATCGGCTACTGGTTATCTCCCAGAGCGTAAAAGATGATTTGACTCAACGTCTGGATTTTAACGCAAAGAATATTGATGTGATATGGGGGGCGCCGGGAAAACAATTTCGCCAAATCAATATAGAGCCTAAACAAAGAGATAAGCTATTGCGTAAACATAAAATCGACAAGCCCTATGTTATGTGTACTGGTGGCGATGACGAACGGAAGAATATTGCGGGACTGATTGAAGCATTTGGACGGCTCCCACAGAGAATATTAGAACAGTATCAACTTGTTGTCGTATGCAAGTTGCAGCAGAAATCTATAGTGCGGTACGCAAAATTAGCACAAGAGCTGGGGATAGAAGGAAGAGTTATTTTTACCAATTTTGTTACTGATGAGGAATTGCTGGAGCTTTATAATTTGGCTAAGCTGGTGGCGTTTCCATCTGTATACGAAGGATTTGGACTCCCGGTTGTGGAGGCATGGGCCTGTGGCGCCCCTGTGCTGACTTCTAACAACTCCAGTCTTATACAGATTGCTGGTGATGCTGCAATTTTAGTTGATCCATACTCTGTAGACGATATGGAACGTGGGTTGGAGGAGGCGCTTATCAGTTCTGATTTGAAAGAACTGGCAAAAAAAGGAAAGCAGCGATTGGAAAAGTTTCAATGGCACGAGGTTGCTCGCGCGAGTATTTCTGCCTTTTCTAAAGCGCATCCGCTGAAGGAACCTTGCAAGCGGCGGACGAAACGAATTGCATTTTTTACTCCGCTTCCGCCAGTTCAATCGGGAATCTCGGACTATAGTGTAGACATTATATCTGAGCTATGTAAAGAGTTTGATATAGATGTCTTCATCAATCAAGAAACGTGGTCGGCAGATATGCTTCCTAAAACTGTTAAGGTTTATACACATAGTAAGTATTCCGCCATGCGGGACCAGTACTGGGATACTGTATATCAAATTGGAAATTCGTCTTTCCACGTATATATGTGGCCTTACCTGAAGGAGTATGGCGGAACCCTCGTACTTCACGATTACAACCTGCATGGGGCTGTTCAGGACAATGCACTATTTGTGCAAAAATATAATATGAAATTATATCAGAAAATTTTAATGGAGGATTTGCCAGCAGATACGGTAAACACTTATATTGATGATGTCAAACGGGGGCGTGGTTTAAGAATTAATGAGGTTGAGCTGAATGGTTTTTTAACAAATTATGCGGATAAGATTATTGTACACAGCCAGGAGGCAAAAGAGAAACTTCTGAAAAGAGATATCGGCCGATGTGTATGGTGGATCCGCAGTTATGCCAAAATTGGTCCTTTGCGGGAAAGCAGTCTGGCAAAGCAGACGCTTGGATGGGCGGAGGGGACACTCCATTTTGCTGCATTTGGGCATGTTCATGAGACAAAACGAATTATTCCCATTATGAAGGCATTTGGAAAGTTGGCAAAGCAGTATGGGCATGTGCAGCTGCATTTTGTTGGAAAGCTGGATACCGCATTAGAACCGAAGTTTATTGATGCTGTGAGGCAGCTACAGCTTGAGGATAAGGTAGAGGTCACCGGTTATGTAACCCTGGAAGAATTTGAACAATATATTGACGCTACAGATGTTTGCCTAAATCTGCGCTGGCCATATAACGGAGAAACGAGCGGAAGTCTCATGCGGATACTGGCAAAAGGGAAATGTGTAGTTGTGAATGATATTGGCAGTTTCGGGGAAATACCAGATGATGCGTGTATAAAGCTTCTGTCTGTTAATAGCATGTCTGAGAACAAAGAAGTTTCCGAAATTTATGCAGCTATGATGAAGCTTGCTGAAAATCCTAAAATGAGGGAAACAATACAGAGATCGGCCAGATTGTTTGCAGAGGAATACCTGGATATTAAGAAAATAGCAGTGCAATATACAGAATGTATTTTAGAACATCCCAGCAAAGCAGTAACGGAGGAACTACTTTTAGCTCTAAGGGCTGTGATTACGAGGGAACGCTTTTCTGATAACGAGGTGTGTAGATTAGCACGAACCTTGGCGTATATGAGATGAGGGAGCTGGAATTCCGGCAAAAAAAGAGTAATAACTGCAACACTGGGAAACCGTCCTGAGAGCAATGTGCTTAATAATTTAGGTGGAAAAGTTACATCTATTCTGGTATTTAATTTGATTTTACGAGACTAAAGCATATAGTAGACTATTTTTGTTTGTCAACTGTAACGTATGATAGCCATGTAGTTGGGACGGCACAAGCGAATGGTGGATAAAGGCAATGCTGAAAAAATGCACTGGTGTGGGCAATCTCTCCAAGGAATAAATTAGGGACTATGCACCGGTGCAAATTGGAAAGTTTTATAGTAATGAATATAAGGCGGTTGATAACCACTTAAAAGATGTATGCTTGCCTTTTACCTGGAAGCCGGAAATAAGCAATTTTAGAAACAGAGTTGTCTAGGGTGACAGACATATTAGCATATATAAAAATCAAATATAAACCCTTTATGAGATAATCATGTAACGCAACAGAAAGATGAAACTTAAATACAAAGGAAATGAGGCGATGGAGTGGCAGCTGAAAAGATACATACTTGTTCGAGAAATGAACAATACATAGAATGGCTATGTCTGGTTATTATGCTAATAAAAATTATGTCAATATTAATATTTAATTTGACTCGTCTAAAATACATCGTGGATTATGACTCCTCGGTGCCTTTGGCACAAGCAATCGAAATGTGGCAGCAGAAAACAATTTTTCTGAAAGGTTGGGCATATCAAACAACTCTGGGTTGGGATACGACAAGTATATTGTTGGCTGCCCCGCTCTATGGTATTACAAAAAATATTTTTACAGCTTATGGGATCAGCAATAACTGTATTGTATTGGCTCTTGCCTTTTTTCTCAATAGAATAGGTAAGGATTTAGAGATCAGAAAAGCCCATAATTATTTTGCGATTTCTCTCGTCTTTACGGTATTCACTCACCACCAATTAGGGTATGCAGATAATTTGTTCGCGAATTCTGTGTCCTATGGCGGACGTGTGCTTACTGTTATTATTCTTTTAAGTGTTATGGTTAGATTAACGAAACGAAGAACGCTTCATCAGGAAGCGGTATGCGTATTACTTTGTATGTTGTTGCTCTTTTTCGCAGGTGCTTCTACGGGAAGCTATATCCTTATCTGCGGGATTTTTCCTCTGTTTTTATATACCGTTTGGAGCCATATATCGAAAGATCAATTAAATCTAAAAATATTGAAAGATAGCCGGCTACATTTTTTGTGTTTGTCTGCTCTCAGTATGCTGGCAGGAATGGTAATTATTAGGCAGATTTATCCGCAAAACTTAATCACACCAGGAACAAAAACATTATCTTCCGCGGGAGACCTCCTTGACAATATAGGTGCGGCGTTGGTAGGAATTATTGAGCTGTTGGGTGGTATTTCTACTTGGAACTATACTATATTCAGCGAAGAAGGGATTCTGACGCTCCTGGGCTTCATTATGGTATGTGCATTGTTCATTTCTGCATATCACATGTTTAACAAGGCTCTAAAGAACTATACAGTCAGCCAATCATGTGGAGTGCAATATAGCATGTTGCTTCTGTGGCTGTTCTTTGTTAATTTGTTCTGCTTATCTTATGCGGATTTGACATATGGTTCCCCTAATTTTGAAATTCGTTATTGGCTGATTTCTATTGTACCAATGTTCTTGATAATTGGGCAATATTTAACAGAAATTGCAAAAAAAAATAAAGGTATATATCGCGCATTTTTTGGGGTATTAATTATTTCAACATCATTATTTTCACTGCGTTCCTTCATTTCCTACTATCAAACAGATAATAATGCGGACGCATTGGAAAAAATTTTGGAGGACATTTCTGATAGATATGAAATTGAGACGCTGTATGTTGTAGATAATGTTATAGAAGGGCGTGTTATGCGAACATTAACGCAAGATTTTGACATTATAGGAGTAGATGAAGCGCTAAGACTATATGGATGGGGTGGAAAAATTTCAGGGTTTGGTTTGAACAACATAGCTGTATTAACCCAGGCAAGTATAGTGGGCAAAAATCCCGTATTAAAGGAAAATTGTAGTCTGCTTCAATCGTTTGATTACGGACAGTACAATCTCTATGCTTGTAATCCAGGGGTGTTTAATTTTCACATAGGTTTGCCTGCTCCTGAAGAGAGCGAAGGATGGGATACTCCAATGTCCGGTGGATATTGTATTGACAACAATATGGGCGAAATAAACGAAGCAGGAGAACTGGCTTCAAACGGTACATCATACGCAGGTTATTTATTGTATGGACCATACACAGAGAGTGTAGCGGGGACGTATGATATTACGCTGCATTATATCATTGATAAATATGAAGAGGAATTAACAGGGGTCTTTGATGTTGCATTGGATGCGCAAAGTTGGGATGCTTGTCCTTTTGATGCTACTGCGACAAGCGCAACATTAGAGGCGGTAAGTCTAGAGGAAGGACACCTGTTTGAGGCCCGAGTATGGATTCCAGAAGGGATGGTTGTGCGGATTCAATCCATTGAATATCAACGGGTGGCACCATGATATTATACTCATAAGAATGATGGAAAAAGGATATAGAAGGAGACAGACGCAGATAATGAGTAAGCGGGTAACGGTAGTGATACCAACGTATAATGAGGAGGAGAATATCCCCCTTATATATGAGAGAATTACAAATCTTTTTCAAACGAGTTTGAATAATGCATACCAAATGGAGTTACTGTTTATTGACAATTGCTCAACAGATCGTTCCCGAGAGATAATCGCTGCATTGGCGCAGTCAGATATTCGTGTGAAAGCAATTTTTAATGCACGCAATTTTGGATTTATGCGTTCAACTTTTTACGGACTTACACAGGCTGAAGGAGATTGTGCAATTTTAGTGTATGCAGATATGCAGGATCCGCCTGAGGTGATCCCTCAATTTCTTGAGGAATGGGAAAAAGAAAATAAAATTGTAGTCGGCATAAAAAAATCGAGTCGTGAGAATCCCCTGGTGTACTTTCTGCGGCAATGCTACTATTCCTTCCTTAGGAAGACAAGCGAGATTGATCACATAGACCAATTTGACGGATTTGGGTTGTATGACCATTCTTTTATTGAAGTTTTGCGGAGCTTAGACGACTCTATGCCATATTTAAGGGGAATTGTTGCTGAATTGGGCTTTCAAAGATCAGAGGTTGTGTACACGCAAGAAAAAAGGGATCACGGGAAGAGCAAAGCCAGCTTATTTAAATTATATGATGACGCAATGCTGGGGATCACTTCATATTCAAAAGTTGTCATGCGCATGGCCACAATGATAGGTTTTGTGGTCGCATTTATTAGTTTACTCGTAGCAGTTTTTGTCTTCCTGAGCAAGATTTTTAATTGGTCATCCTATCCGGGAGGGACAGCAAGCATTGCTGTAGGCGTATTCTTTTTCGGAGCAGTGCAGTTGTTTTTTATTGGACTATTAGGGGAATATATTCTGAATATTAATGCCCGCATCCTACACCGTCCTGTTGTGGTCGAGGAGAGGCGGATTAATTTTGAAAGGCCTAAGGTTGAGGATGACGAGGAGACTGTTAATGCGTAATGATTTACATAAAGGGATTAAAATCATGTTGCTTTCATCATTTTTTACCTGTACAGGGCAACTTTTTTGGAAATTTTTTGCTAATTTGCAGAGTATACCATTTTTTCTTGTAGGGACTTTAGCATATAGCTGCGGCGCTCTACTGATGGTATATGGATTGCGCTTTGGAGAATTTTCGGTTCTTCATCCGATGCTTGGTATTGGATATGTATGGGCTGTCATCTTGGGAAGGTTCTTCCTTTATGAACCGATTACCCTATCAAAAGGAGTAGGCATAGTAGCTATCTTGGTTGGTCTTGTTTTGATGGGTTCTTCAGAAAAGGGTGTGTCATAATGATTTACGTAATGGTTGTCATTATGACTTGGCTGGGAGCCTTAGGCGCTTTCTTTTTAAAAAGAAGTGCTAGGGACTTATGCGCCTTTTGGCCTGTTCTGAAAAAAACACAGTTCTATCTTGGGATAGGATTCTATGGTGCGGGCGCACTGCTGAACATCGTGTTGCTACGTCATATGGAATATTCTGTACTCTATCCCATGGGAGCAATGACGTATATTTGGTCACTGTTGTTGTCAGTGTGGCGGCTTAGAGAACGGATCACAAAGAGAAAAATTTTAGGCCTTTTCCTGGTTTGTATGGGAGTGCTTTTTTTGGCTAAATAAAAGTTAGATTGCACAATGCAATTATGATAAGGAGAGCAAAAAGATGAAGGTACTCATTCTTGCTGGCGGGCTAGGGACACGTATCAGTGAAGAAAGCCAGTTCAAACCAAAACCTATGGTGGAACTTGGTGGGATGCCGATCCTCTGGCATATCATGAAATTATATAGCTACCACGGCTTCAACGAGTTCGTTATCTGCGCGGGCTACAAGCAGCACGTCATCAAGGAATACTTTGCAGATTATTTCCTGCACACCTCGGATATTACATATAACTTCACCAACGGTAAAAATGAGATGGTGGTCCACCATAACACCTCCGAGCCCTGGAAGGTCACGGTGGTGGATACCGGCTTAAATACCATGACCGGCGGCAGGGTCAAGCGGGTTCGAGATTACATTGGGGACGAGCCCTTCATGCTGACCTACGGCGATGGCGTATCTGATCTGAACATCGCCGAACTGCTTAATTTCCATCAATCCCATGGCAAGATGGTCACTATGTCCGCCTATAATGCAGGCCAGCGGTTCGGCGTACTGGACATCGACAGCAGCGGCCAGATACGTGAGTTCCGGGAAAAAACCCGGGGGGACGGCAGCCTTATCAATATCGGCTTCATGGTCTGCCAGCCGGAGTTCATCGAGTACATCGACGGAGACGATACGGTGCTGGAGAAATCGCCCCTGGAGACGGTAGCTAAACTGGGTCAGCTCATGGCCTACAAGCACACCGGCTTCTGGCAGTGCATGGACACGGTCCGCGAGAAGGAGCAGCTGGAGAAGCTCTGGGCCG
>OFFR01001311.1_pt1 | contig 10912 bp, 8 predicted proteins | sample 1521421 | NCBI WGS metagenome assembly OFFR01 (sample SAMEA3504087, study PRJEB24116) | mouse gut metagenome | biome: mouse gut; feature: mouse-associated habitat; material: faeces | place: Denmark | collected 2011 | reverse complement strand
TTGTCGAAGCGGGTGCCGGTGAGGTTCACCAGACAGTCCAGACAGCCTCCCAGGAGCCTGCCGTGGAAGCCAGGGGGAGAGGAAGTCTCTTTCCGGCCCTGAAAACAGCGTATTTTCCGGGGCTGGGTCACATGATAGGGCGCCAGGGGATTTTCCGGGGATTTCAGGGATTCTTTTTCCCACAAGTCATACCCGGCCACTGTCACAAGACAATTTTGCAGATTTTTTCCGGTGAGAATCCCGAATGCGTCATGGAGGGATGTATGCCAGGGCTCCATGCCGAAGGTCTGGGCGCAGGGACCGTAGACGGAGGCCGTGTCCGCCAGGGTGGCCAGCAGAAACGTCAGATTCGTATTGTCGGAATAGCCCATGAACCATTTGGGATCTGCCGCAGCCAGTTCCGCAAAGTCTACATGGGGAAGAATCTCACACATCAGTTCTCCTCCGCCGCAGGAGATCAGGCAGTCTGATTCCCGGGACAAAAAAGAGTCCATAACTTCCCTGCCGCATTTTTCGGGGGTATTGCTGATGCCCACGCCTTCTCCGGCATAGCAGTTGGGCCCGAAAACCATACGGTATCCAAGACCGTGGAATATTTCCGCGGCGTGGCGGAATGCTGAATAATAAGGTTCGGTATTGCAGCCAAAAGATGGCGCCAGGAAACCGATGGTACCGTGTTCCGGCAGATGTTTCGGATATCTCATATTGTTTTCCTTCCTTTCGTTTTCGCGAAGCGCGGACAGCGGGATCGTATTTGGTTCCGGCATGTGCTGCCGGGAATGGATTTTCAAACACGCTCTGGTATCATCATATTACAAAGCGGACAGTTTTTCAAGCGGTCTCTTGCATTCCGGACGGCCATGGAATATAATAAGGTACTGCCTGCAGCGATAATGGGAAAAAATCCGAAACGGGGTGAAGGTATGGACGAAGTAAAAATGATGATTTCCTGCGTGGTGGAAAAAGATAACCGGAAAATAGTCAGGGTATCCTTTATGCGGGGATCCGATTACGCAGACGGGGTATTGCCGGATGGGATGATAGAAAAATCGGGCGGATTCAGCCAGGAAGAAGTCCGGAAGCTGGAAAATTATCTCAGAACCAACCGCCGGGATATTTTACGGCAGGCAAAGGAAATCAATCCTCTCCGGAACTGGCTGGGTGAGTGGAAAGGGTCTTGACTATAATACTTTAAAGTGGTAAAATCGCGGAAAGGGTACGGAGCCGTATAAGGGAACTTATGTTTGGCCAACGGAATAAGGAGACGAAAATGAAAGAAATATCAAATCTGATTGCATACCGTCCGGATGTGAAGGTGGTGGATGCCACGCTGCGGGACGGAGGGCTGGTGAATGATTTTTATTTTACGGACGAGTTTGTAAAGGCGCTCTATCTGGCCAACCTGCGGGCAGGGGTGGACTATATGGAATTCGGCTACAAGGCTTCCCGGGAAATGTTTGATGAAGACAAATTCGGAAAGTGGAAATTCTGCCGGGACGAACATATCCGGGAGATTGTGGGCGAGAATGCCACGGATCTGAAGATTGCGGTGATGGCGGATGTGGGAAGATGCGACAAGGCAGATATCGTCAGCCGTGCGGACAGCCCTGTTGACCTGATCCGTGTGGCAACTTATGTGAACACGGTCCCGGGGGCCGTGGACATGATCGAGGATGCGGTGAAGAAAGGATATGAGGTCAGCTGCAATATCATGGCCATCTCCAATGTCCGGGAAGGAGAGCTGAAGGCGGCGCTGGATATTATTGCCAGGACGCCTGTGGATGTACTTTATATCGTGGACAGTTACGGAGCCATGTATCCGGAGCAGATTGCCCGGTTTGTGGATACTTTTATGGAAGTTGCCGTGAAGCACGGCAAGAAGGTGGGAATTCATGCCCACAATAACCAGCAGCTGGCATTTGCCAATACCATAGAAGCCGTGGGAGACGGGGCGGACTGGCTGGACGCCACCTACGCTTCCATGGGACGCGGGGCGGGCAACTGTGCCATGGAGCTGCTGCTGGGATTTCTGCGCAATCCCAAGTACAATGTGTATCCGGCCATAAAATTTGTGGACACGTATATGAACAGGCTGAAAGCGGAAGGCGTGGTGTGGGGATATGACCTGCAGTACCTGATGACCGGCCTTTTAAACCAGCATCCCAGGGCGGCCATTCAGTTTACAAAGGAAAAGCGCAGCGATTACACGGAATTCTACAGGGAAATCGTTGCCCAGGACTGAAAAGTAAAAATGTTTCCCAAAAGGCTGAAATTTTTAGTTTTTGAAAAAAACAAAGGAAATGATTGTCCGGCGGTACAAAAAAAGATATAATGGGGATAGTGGGGAAAAGCGGAGGGCAGTCATGGAAGAAAACGGATATATCCACGTGGATGAAAAGTCATTGGAACTGATAGACGAGAAAATGCCTCCTGAAGAAGAACTGCAGGATCTGGCAGATTTTTTTAAGGTGTTCGGGGATGCCACCCGCCTGAAAATTCTTTATGTGCTGCTGAGCACGGAAATGTGCGTGTACGATATTGCCATGGTACTGGGAATGTCACAGTCCGCGATTTCCCATCAGCTGCGGGTACTGAAACAGATGGACCTGGTGAAAAACCGCCGGGACGGCAAAACCATATTTTATTCCCTGGCAGACTCCCACATTGTGACCATATTAAGCCAGGGCCTGGACCATATCGAAGAATAACCAGAGCGATAATTGCCTGCCCTGGTTATTCACGCGAACAATGAGGAAAATAGCCATGCCTGCATGGCAGCTGAATTTACGGAACCGCAGCCCGGTCAGTCCGTGACATCGCTGGCAGCCTGGAACAGTTCATAGGTATCGCTTCCCAGGGCAGAATGATAGAGCGTGGCATCATCCCCGAAGGCATGGAAGTATACATACCGGGAAGTCATGTTGATATGGGTGTAATTGCCTTCCGCGATATCCTTTGCCTCGGAACCATCGTTTTTCATACATTTCAGCCGGGCGTCGGCACCGTTTTTCTGGTAATAAATATAGCCGCCTCCCACGTTGAAACAGTCTACCCGGTCTTCGGTCAGAACTTCAATCACATTTTCAGATCTGGAATAACGGCATAACCGATAGTCATTTGCCGGATCCATATAGTACACATAATCTCCTTCCAGCACGGGATACCACAGATTGCCCTTCCATATTTCCTGGGGAGAGTCCGTGGCAGTGTCCAGGGCATACAGGTAATGGTCATTCTGGGTGCCGTTATAGTAAATGCCCCCATTGTCCGCGCAGGCGGGATTGATCTGATAGTCTGCCAGGACAACCTGGTCGGAATTATCGATTTTCAGTTTGTAAAAAGAGGGGCCGGCCTTTGTGGAGGTCAGCAGGTAGAGATAATTGTTTACCAGCTGTCCGGTGACAACCACGTCATTGGTCAGGGATTCCGCATTACTGCCATCCAGTTTGCTGCGCTGGAAGGACTTGATTCCCAGGGCCTCCCCGAAGCTGGTCTTTGTGGCGGAAGTTCCGGTATGGAAATAATAGAGATATTTTCCTCCTGCCAGAATGTTCCTTACCACCATATTGTTGATCCTGCGCAGATTGCTCTCGTCCGGATTCATGGCAAAAAGCCCGCCCCCGTCAAAAGAGTTATAAAAATATACGGTGCCGTCGTATTCGCAGAATAAGCCTTCATTGTTCAGGTTGCCCGCGGTATTGCCAACGGTGCCGTCCGGGTTCATGACAATCCGCTGGGAGAGCACCAGGACTGTGCCCAGGCCGGCCAGAAGAATCACGCCAATGACGGATAATATGATTTTTGCATAATTTTTCATGTTGGTTTTGTCCTCCGAAGATTAACTTGATAGCGGAAGGGATGTGGGAAATGGTATCCCGCCCGGACTATTAATTATATTTTACACCCCTTTTCGCTTGCTATCAAGATTGTTTTGGTATAATATAGAAAAAAGGTATTCAGGGGTAACGGTTCCGCGCCTTGTCCGGACTGTTATATTTTGAGAAACAAAGGAGCCATGCGGAATGGAATTAACGGAATTGAGAGAAAAAATTGACGCCATAGACAGTGAAATTGTGAGTCTGTATGAGCGGCGGATGGAGATCAGCCGGCAGGTGGCGGAATACAAGATTGCCGTGGGGAAAAAGGTTTTTGACAGACAGAGGGAAGCGGAGAAAATATCAAAAGTCAAATCCCTCACCCACAACGAATTCAACAGCTTCTGCGTGGAGGAACTTTTTGAACAGATTATGTCCATGAGCAGAAAGCTCCAGTACCGGATTCTGGCAGAGGGCGGAAATCCGGGAAAGCTGCCGTTCATCGGCGTGGACCGGCTGGACACGAAAAATGCCAGGGTAGTGTTCCAGGGGGCGGAGGGTGCCTATTCCCAGGCGGCCATGGTGCAGTATTTCGGGGAAGCGGTGGACAGCATTCATGTGGAATCCTTCCGGGACGCCATGATTGCCCTGGAGGAAGGCAGCGCGGATTTCGCGGTGCTTCCCATAGAGAATTCCACGGCGGGTATTGTCAGTGAAATATACGACCTGCTGCAGGAATATGAAAATTATATTGTAGGGGAACAGATCATTAAAATCGAACACTGCCTGCTGGGTGTGCCGGGAGCCGGACTGGAGGACATCAGGACGGTTTATTCCCATCCCCAGTCCCTGATGCAGAGTTCCAAATACCTTGCCCTGCATGACTGGCATCAGGTGAGCATGCAGAACAATGCCTTTGCCGCCCGGAAGGTGGCGGGCGACGGGGACAGGACCCAGGCTGCCATCGCCGGTGAACATGCGGCAAAAGTATACGGGCTCCGGGTACTGCAGGAAAAAATCAATCATTCCGGCACAAATTCCACCAGGTTCATCATTGTCACCAACCAGAAAATATATAAAAAAGATGCGGGGAAGGTCAGCATCTGCTTTGAGGTGCCACATGAAAGCGGCTCCCTGTACCATATGCTGTCCCATTTTATCTATAATCATTTAAATATGACAAAGATAGAGAGCCGCCCCATTGAGGACAGAAACTGGGAATACCGGTTCTTTATTGACTTTGAAGGCAATCTGGCTGACAGCGCGGTGAAAAATGCCCTGAGGGGACTGCGGGAAGAGGCCAGGAATATGAAAATACTGGGAAATTATTAACACAGGACCACAGGCACCCGCACTTATCTATTTATGTGCCGGGGCAGTTTTGTGGCAGCAGGGGACGGGAAAGCCCACACAGAGTCATCAACAGGGAGATGGGGAAAGAAATGAGAAGCCGGGAGCTGATTGTATACAGAAATTTTGAGGCCGGCAGGGCCGGAACATTACACCGGATGGAGAAACTGGTGCGGGAGTGTGAAAAAACTGCCAGTGAAAAGCCGGATTCCGCCGGCGGGGCCAGGGAAGACGGGGCCGAAACATTTTATGAATGTATCCATGAACTGATTGGCCAGGCAGGCGTTTACGGTTTTCACGGCAATTTATGGCATTGCTACCTGACGCATCTGCTGGTGACCCATGAGAACGGGTACAGCAGGGGCTGTGAGATGCGGGGAGAGATTCAGGGCACAATCAATGATGCCGTTCTTCACGACATGCGTATTTTCAAAGAATTCTTTGATTACGATTTTTCGTTTCTCTGCGGACGACTTGGCGTGGAAGAGTTTTCTTTTGCACAGCAGTACCGGAACGGCACCGGGGAGGCGGAAGTCTACAATGCCCGGATCTGCCAGTGCATCTGCGGACTGGCCGAAAAACTGGGCCGGGCGGCCACGGCGGAAGAAATGAAGGATATTCTCACGGAATTTTACCGGAATTACGGCGTGGGAAAACTGGGACTCCACAAATGCTTTCGGATAGGAAGGGACGAAAATGCAAGGGTCTGCATGGAGCCCATTCCCCGGATTGCCCATGTGAAACTGGACGACCTGGTGGGGTATGAACTGCAGAAGAAAAAGCTCACGGACAATACGGAGGCCTTTCTGGCAGGGCGGGCGGCCAACAACTGTCTGCTGTTCGGCGATGCGGGCACGGGGAAATCCTCCAGCATCAAGGCCATTGCCAATGCCTATTATGACAGGGGCCTGCGGGTCATAGAGGTGTACAAGCATCAGTTCCAGGACCTGAACGAAATCATAAGCCAGATCAAGGGGCGGAATTATAAATTCATCATCTTTATGGATGATCTGAGTTTTGAAGATTTTGAAATCGAATACAAGTACCTGAAGGCAGTCATCGAGGGCGGTCTGGAGAAAAAGCCCGAAAACGTGCTGATTTACGCCACGTCCAACCGCCGTCACCTGATCCGTGAAAATTACGGGGACAAGGAGGAAATCCGCCAGGATATGCACACCGGCGACACGGTGCAGGAAAAACTTTCCCTGGCCCATCGGTTCGGCGTCACCATATATTTCGGCTCCCCGGACAAAAAGCAGTTCCAGGGGATCGTGAAGGCCCTGGCCCTGCGGCACGGCATAGATATGCCGGAGGAGGAACTTCTGGCCCGGGCAAACCAGTGGGAGTTGTCCCACGGGGGCATGACAGGCAGAATGGCGCAGCAGTTTATCGATTATCTGCGGGGCTGCGGCCCGGAACTGCATGGGGAAAGGCGCTGTGGCGCTGCAAAACCGGAATAAGAAAGGAGACTGCAAATGAACATCAGAACCTTTGCCGCCATAGACGTGGGCAGCTATGAGCTTACCATCAAAATATTCGAATTTTCAGGCAAAGACAATATGCGGGAGATTGACTGTGTCAGCAGGCGGCTGGACCTGGGCTCGGACACCTATGCCAGGGGGAAGATCAGCAACGAGAAGATGGACGAGCTTTGCCGGACGCTGAAGGACTTCTCGGATATTATGAGGACTTACCGGGTAAAGGACTATAAGGCATACGGAACCAGCGCCATCCGGGAGACGGAGAATACCACCATTGTCCAGGACCAGATTGCCCAGCGTACCGGAATCAAGGTGGAAGCCCTGGGGAATGCCGAACAGCGGTTTCTTGACTATAAATCAGCGGCCTCCAGAGGCGACAGCTTCCGGAAGATTATCGAGGAAAAGACGGCAATCCTTGATATCGGAGGCGGCAGTATCCAGTTGTCTTTATTTGACAAGGATACCCTGGTGTCCACTCAGAATGTACGCCTGGGTGTTCTGCGGCTTCAGGATTATCTGAATCGCTTTGCCGTAAAAAATTCCCAGACGGAAGAGCTGATTAACGAGATGGCAATGGCGAGACTGGACACTTACAAAAAATTGTACCTCAAGGACAAGGAAATCCGGAACCTGATTGTTATCGATGACTATCTTTCCCCCTGGGCGGTGCGGAAGCGGGCCGGGGGCAGGGGAAAGGAATTTGTGGACAGGAAGGACTTTGACAAACTTTTTGAAGTACTTCACAGCAGGAACCCGCTTCAGATTGCCCGCGCCATGGAGATATCTGAGGAGCGGATTCCGCTGGTATTCATCAGCGCCGTCCTGATAAAATATATTGCGGAGATGATGGGAATTCAGCGCATCTGGCTGCCGGGAGTGACACTTTGCGACGGTATTGCCTATGAGTATGCGGAGAAAATCAAGATGTTCGAAAACGAGCATGATTTCGATGAGGACATTATCGCCTGTGCCGTCAATATCAGCAAGCGCTACATGGGGAACAGGAAGCGCTCCGACGCACTGGAAAAGTTTACCACGATTATTTTTGACAGCATGAGAAAGGTACACGGCCTGGGGAAACGGGAACGTCTCTATCTGCGTCTGGCGGTTATTCTGCATGAATGCGGAAAATACATCAGCCTGGTGGATATCGGGGAGACCTCCTTTCAGATTGTCATGTCCACGGAAATTATAGGCATTTCCCAGAAGGAACGGGAGATTGTGGCGAATGTGGTAAGGTTTAACCACAGCCGTTTTGTTTACGACGGGCAGCAGACCGGTATGGGAAGCATGAGCAGGGAGTCCTTCCTGGTGGTGGCGAAGCTGACTGCCATACTCAGATTAGCCAACAGCCTTGACAGGAGCCACAAGCAGAAGTTTAACGGCATGAAGGCAGTGCTGAAGGAGAACCAGCTGCTTCTGTCTGTGGATACCCAGGAGGATATTACACTGGAAAAAGGCTTTTTTGAGGCAAACAGTGACTTCTTCAAAGAGGTGTTCAGCGTGGAGCCTGTGCTGAAGCAGAGAAAAATATTTTAGGTGAGGTGAGGGAGCAATGGAGGGAATTGATTTTTATAATCCGAAGTATTATACAAACAGAGAACTCAGCTGGATTCTCTTCAACCAGAGGGTGCTGAATGAAGCCAGGGATAAGAATATCCCGCTGTTTGAACGGTTAAAATTTTTAAGCATTACTGCATCCAATCTGGATGAATTTTTCATGATCAGGATAGCGTCCTTAAAGGATATGGTAAATGCCAGATACCAGAAGCCGGATATAGCCGGGCTGACGCCGGAGGAGCAGCTGGCAAGGCTGGACGTGGCAATACATGAGCTGGTGGATCTGCAGTACTCCACCTACAACCGCTCTCTTGTGCCGAAGCTGAAGCAGAACGGCCTGCAGGTAATCGGCTGCCACGAGGAGCTGTCAAAAAAAGAGTCCGCGTTTGTAGATAAATATTTTGAAGAAAATGTCTACCCGGTGCTGACACCCATGGCGGTGGATTCTTCCAGGCCATTTCCGCTGATCCGGAATAAGACGCTGAATATTGCCGCCCTGGTGCGGAAGAAGGAAAGCGGGGGAGAACTGGAATTTGCCACTGTACAGGTGCCCGGCGTGCTTAGCCGTATTGTTGAACTGCCGGTGGCGGGGGAGGGACGGAAGCTTATTCTTCTGGAGGAAATTATTGAGCGGAATATGCATAAGCTCTTCCTGAACTATGATATTGTGTGCGCTTACCCATTTAGAATTATGCGGAATGCCGATTTAACCATTGAGGAGGACGAGGCGGCGGACCTTCTGAAGGAGATCGAGAAGCAGCTGAAGAAACGGCAGTGGGGGGAAGCCATCCGTCTGGAGGTGGCGGCCCGCTGCGATAAACGGCTTCTGAAAATCCTGGAGGATGAGTTGGGCATAGAGGAGCAAAATATTTATCCCATTGAAGGACCGCTTGATCTGACGGTGCTGATGAAGCTTTACGGGATGGAAGGTTATGAGAAACTGAAAACGCCGAAGTACACACCGAAGCCGATTCCGGAATTTTTGGAGGAGGGTGATATCTTTACTCAGATCAGACGGCACGATATCTTCCTGCACCATCCCTACCAGACCTTTGAGCCGGTGGTGAATTTCATCCGCCAGGCGGCCAGGGACCCGGAAGTTCTGGCCATCAAACAGACATTGTATCGTGTCAGCGGTAATTCGCCCATCATAGCGGCGCTTGCCCAGGCTGCGGAGAACGGCAAACAGGTGACGGTGCTGGTAGAGCTGAAGGCACGTTTTGACGAGGAGAATAATATTGTGTGGGCGCGGATGCTGGAGAAGGCAGGCTGCCATGTAATCTACGGTCTGGTGGGATTAAAAACCCACAGCAAGATTACGCTGGTGGTGCGCCGGGAAGAGGATGGAATACGGCGTTACGTTCATCTCGGAACGGGAAATTATAACGATGCCACGGCTAAGCTCTATACGGATATCGGGCTGATGACCTGTTCCGAAGCCATAGGTGAAGATGCCACAGCGGTGTTCAATATGCTGTCGGGCTATTCGGAACCCCGGGCGTGGAACAAACTGACGCTGGCGCCCCTCTGGCTGAAGGACAGATTCCGTTATCTCATAGGCAGGGAGAAAAAATTTGCCCTGGACGGCAGGCCTGCGCGGATTATTGCCAAAATGAATGCGCTTTGCGACCAGGATATCATAGCCGCGCTGTATGATGCATCCGCTGCGGGTGTAAAGATTGACCTGATTGTGCGGGGCATATGTTGCCTGAAGACCGGCATTAAGGGAGTCAGCGAGAATATCACCGTGCGCTCCATTGTGGGAGATTTCCTGGAGCACAGCCGGATTTTCTATTTTGAGAATGACGAGCATTACGAGATTTACTGTGGCAGCGCGGATTGGATGCCCAGAAATCTGGAGCGCCGGGTGGAGATTCTGTTCCCGGTGGACAGGCAGGAACTGAAGGAAAAACTGCTCCATGTCCTGCAGTGCCAGTTATACGACAATGTGAAAGCATCCGTGCTGCAGGCCAACGGATTCTATGAAAAGGCGAGTAAGCGGGGACGGCATCCGTATAATTCCCAGGAGGCTTTCTGCAAGGAGGCCCTGGATGAGGCGATGGCTTTTTTTGAAGAGGGAGACGCGGTCACCAGGACATTTGTACCCGAGATGCACCATGATTCGTAGGGCCTGTGGCGGAACGATTGAAGCGGTGAAATGACGGAAGAGTACGAGATGAAAGGCAATGCGCGCTCTTAGGCGCACAGGGGATGTAAATTATGAAAACAATACTTGCATCGGCATCTCCCCGCAGGAGGGAGCTGTTGGCACAGATAGGAATGGAATTTGAGGTAAGGGTAAGCAATGTAGAGGAAAAGGTGACAGCCGTGGAACCGGGACAGGTGGTGGAAGAATTGTCACGGCAGAAAGCGGAGGCAGTACTGAAGGCGGCGGAAGAGTCGGAAGAGGTGCTTGTAATAGGCGCAGACACGATTGTAGTATTCGAAGGGCAGATTCTGGGGAAGCCTTCGGCTTCGGAATATGCGGTGGAAATGCTGAGCCGGATGGCCGGGAATGTCCATGAAGTATATACGGGTGTGACACTGCTGTATCGGAAGCATAACGGTGCGGTACAGCGCAAAATTTTCCATGAGAGGACGAAGGTGGCATTTTTCCCCATGACGGAAACGGAGATCCGGGATTATGTGCGGTCGGGAGAATGTATGGACAAGGCGGGCGCTTACGGTATTCAGGGACTGTTTGCC
>OFFR01001310.1_pt1 | contig 10920 bp, 9 predicted proteins | sample 1521421 | NCBI WGS metagenome assembly OFFR01 (sample SAMEA3504087, study PRJEB24116) | mouse gut metagenome | biome: mouse gut; feature: mouse-associated habitat; material: faeces | place: Denmark | collected 2011 | reverse complement strand
ATTGCGGTAGGCAAATGGTTCCTCCATGCCTACAATTGGCTCCATAATACTGTCTGCAAAAGCCCCTTCAAACCCTCCAATGCGTATCAGATTCTCCCTGACCTTTTGCTGCTTAAACGCAAGCTGGCTCTGGTAACTCATATGCTGAAGCTGGCAGCCGCCGCAGGCGCGGGCATATATACAACGGGGCTCCACCCGGTCAGGTGAAGCCTCCTTAATTTCCATCAGGCGCGCATAGCCGTAGGTTTTCTTTAATTTTATAATTTTGGCAGTTACTGTGTCGCCTATAACAGCATCCTTTACAAAAAATGCCATGCCCTGGTATCTGCCAATCCCTGCTCCGTCTGAGCTCATATCTTCTATTGTAAGTTCAATCAAATCGTTTTTCTTCATATTTATCCTATTTACCAGTCTTCCGGATATTCGACTCTAAGAGCCGGTTATATCCCAGCCACTCCGTATTGCCTTCCGGCACATTTGCCAATACTTCTTTTAACGTTTCCATCTTGGCGTCTATATTGTCTGCAAAATGCAGTGCAACGGCTTCGACCAACGCCGGTTTTTTGGGAGATCCAAACTCCAATTCCCCATGATGCGCCAAAATACAGTGTTTCAGTTCATTTGCAAGCTTTGGCGGAAAATCCGGGATTTCGCGGATGCGGGAACCGATCCACTCCGTTCCTATCACGATATGCCCCAAAAGCTGGCCGGCATCCGTATAGTCGTTTGCCGGAAAATCCGACAGTTCCTCTAATTTGCCAATATCATGGAACATAGCGGCTGATAGCAGCAAATCGCGGTTTAAAATAGGATACTGCCTGCAAAACGCTTCGCACAGGGCCGTCACCCCTAACGTATGCTCCAACAGACCGCCTACAAATCCATGGTGCACGGTCTTAGCTGCGGAATGGGAGCAAAAGCGCTCTGCAAACGCATCGTCTTCTAAAAAAAAGCTGCTCAGAAGCTTCTGCAGGCACGGCATTTCAACTGTCCGGATATATCCTTTTAACTCCTCATACATCTGGTTTATATCATGCCCGCTGACCGGCAGATAATCGGCCGGATCGTATTCGCCCGGCTGAGCCCTTCTGACGCGCTTCATATTTAGCTGCAGCGCCCCCTGGAAGCTGGTCAGGTCGCCGGTCACGCATATATAATCCAATGCGCTAAAATCGTCGATCCCATTGGAATCCGGTTCCCATATCTTAGCGTCCAGCATCCCTGTTTTGTCCTGTAAAATTACGTTTTCATAAGGTTTCCCATTCTTTGTAAGCGCCGACTGCTTATGCTTACAAAGAAAAATCTCGTTGATACGCTCGCCTTCCCGAAATGTCTCAATATATTTCATAACTTTCTGCTGATTAACCAGCTCTCCTTCCTGTTGTATAGATCTATGAGCGCTTACTGCAGGATACCTGCCGTGACTGCGCATACTACCTCAAGGTATTCATTCATTCCCTGCCGTTTTACTACCACCTCGACCGTTTGCCCCGGCTGCAGGGAAAGCACTTTTGCTTCATATGCTTCTACAGAAGCAATCTCTTCCTGATCAATTTGCTTTATGACGTCCCCCCCCTGCAAACCGGCAATCAGCGCAGGCGAATCCAGCATAACCTCCTTTATATAAACGCCCCGCGGGAGGCCGTATTCTTCTGCAATTTTATCCGTAACCGTTACGACTTTCAGTCCCAGATAAGGAATGTCTTTTCCGTTTGAAAGCATTTCTATCATCTTTTTTAGCTCCGAAACCGAAATTGCAGTCAGCGTATTTTCGTCCCCGTTTCCGCTGTAATCCTGCATCACAAGCCCCACTACTTCGCCTTCCAGGTTTAAAAGCACGCCGCTGCTGCTGCTGCTTCCTACAATATCCGTTGTAAATACGGTATATGTTGCATCCACTGTCTGAATGACATTTCCGACCGAAGTAATATTCCCTGTTCCAATGGAGTAGTTTGTCCCAAGCGGGCTGCCAATCGCAATGGCCACATTGCCCTGTGCAACGGCCAGCGAATTGCCAAGAGCCGCATAGGAAATCCTGCTTTTCGTATTCTCATCCAACAGCCCTAAGCCTACGGCCAATACTGCCAGCCCGGTATTTCCGTCATACTTTTTTAAGGATGCCCCTACCGTTACCTCGTCGATAAATGTTACCCGGATTTCCTGCGCTGCCAGTACGGCTTTATGCTCCGTCAGGATTAGAAGCTCGCTCCCGTTATCCCCGATAATAATTCCGGATGCCTGCCCATTGCTCTCAAAGGAATTATTGTACCAGTCCGTATCGCTGACAACGCTTGTAACCGTTACAATTGAGCGGTTTGCCTCCTGTCCGATTGCATAAATTTTATTCTGCAGTATCTGGTAATCGGAAAGTTCCAGTTCTTTTACAACAGACGGCTCTTCTTGTACCTCCGGTTCCGGCGTATCCTCCATCGTTATTTCTTCCGACTCCAACACCTGTTCCGTATCTTTGAAAACCTGCTCTGTCCCCCATTCGTCGCTTGGAATGGAAATCGTCGGATCCTCTTTGGGATGCAGCCAGTTTTCCATAACAGGCTGCAATGCCGTAAATACAAAACATGACACTACTCCAAACAGCACGGCAAAGCCTGCCGTATATCCCCCCTGCCGAAACAGGCGCTTTTTATTTACCGGCTTTTCAATGATCTTTTCTCTGATAAATGCAAATTCTTCTTTTTTCTCTTCATTCATACCATTCCTTCTCCTTACCTATTCGGTATGAACCGCCGTTTTCCAAACGGTGAACTACTTTCTTACCTTTTATTATACGAGGAATGGGAAAGGTATGCAAGAATTTATTTTATCAACTGTAAGGCTTGTTACTCTTCCCCGTATATGATATTGTTAAACTGATATTTTTTCAAAGGAGGGATCTGTGTATGAAACAATTAAAACGCGCCGCTGCCGTTTTTGCTTTTGCGCTCCTAATCACCGTCAGCGCCGCCACGCCAAAAGGCAATACGCTGTTTAAAAATGCCTCGCCGGATACGAGCGCCCTGATCTTATACTGCTACGACGGAAGCGCCGTTACCTGCAAAGTTCTCTATGACGGCGCGGATACCAAAAAAATCCTGCAGTCCCTTTCCTCCGCGGACGCACAGAAAACCGGCGGATTTACGCCTGCACAGACTGCCGCTCCCATTTACGGCATAACCATTGGCGGAAAAGACGGAAACCCTATCCAGGCGGCATGGTCAAACGGTTTCTGGATTGCGCAGGATGGGACGGCATACCGTTTCGATTATGATTTTGAAGCTTTAGACGGCAAATACGCCTGGGATGAGACGGATACCCTTATGTCCACCGCGGACTTGCCGTGCGCAAGAATTTTATGCCAGGATGCCTCGGGCTGGAACAAAAGCCTCCTTACTCCGGCAGAACCGCTAAATCCCCCGGATCAGATTTCGGCAAGCCTGGTTTCCATGGAACAAGACGCGCTGACCGTCTCATTTGAAAACCAGGGGGAAGAAGAATGGGCTTACGGGGAATACTTTGCCCTGCACGTCCTGATAGACGGCGTCTGGTACGTCGTCCCGCCCGTACCGGGCAGCTGGGGATTCTGCGATATTGCACATATCCTTCCCGCGCAATCGTCACAGGAACAAACTTACACGCTAAATATGTATGGCAGCCTGCCGGACGGCTCATACCGCCTTACGGCAGAAAATCTGGCAGTAGAATTTAAACTGCCTTAATATAAAGGATGGTTTTACTATGAATCAAAAAGCATTACGCACATTAGAATACGATAAAATTATCGAAACATTAACCGGATATGCGTTCAGCGCAGCCGCAAAGGAACAGTGTAAAAACCTGCTTCCTATGACGGAACTTTCCGCAATCCGCGAAGCGCAGAGGCAGACGAAAGACGCGCTTTCCCGAATTTTCAAAAAAGGAAGCCTTTCCTTTTCAGGCATCCACCCGTTTGGGGCGTCCTTAAAACGCCTTGAAATCGGAGGAGCTTTAAGCATTCCGGAATTTTTACAGCTTAGTTCCCTGTTAGAAGCCGCCAGGCGCGCCAAAGCGTTTGGACGGGCGGAACGCGACGATCTGCCCGCAGACTCCCTGGACGGGTTCTTTTCGGCCTTAGAACCTCTTACTCCGTTAAACGACGAAATCAAACGCTGCATCCTCTCGGAAGACGAAATCAGCGACGACGCCAGCCGTACGCTAAAGTCCATCCGCCGATCGATCCATGGCATGAACGAGCGTATCCGCAGCCAGATGAATAAGGTCATGAGCCAGGCGTCAAACAGCGGTTATTTGCAGGACGCCGTTATTACTATGCGGGACGGGCGCTACTGCCTTCCGGTCAAAGCGGAAGCCAAAAACCAGGTTTCCGGCATGATACACGACCAGTCCCAAAGCGGCTCCACGCTGTTTATCGAGCCTGCTTCTGTCGTCAATCTAAACAACGAACTAAAAGAACTCTTTTTAAAAGAAGCCAAAGAAATCGAAGTAATCCTCGCCAATCTAAGCGTCCGCGTTTCAGAGTACGCAACGGCTGTCGCAGACGATTACCGGATCCTAACGACATTAGACTTTATTTTTGCCAAAGCGCAGCTTGCCAAGCAGCACAACGGCGTCGCCCCCTTATTTAACACGGACGGGCGCATCCGGATACGAAAGGGACGCCATCCGCTGCTTGATCCAAAAAAAGTCGTCCCGATTGACGTCACGCTCGGCGATACGTTTGATCTGCTGATTATCACCGGGCCAAATACCGGCGGCAAAACGGTTTCCTTAAAAACCGTCGGGCTTTTGGCCTTAATGGGGCAGGCGGGGCTCCATATCCCGGCAAACGACCGTTCTGAACTCGCCGTTTTTGAAGACGTGTTTGCCGATATCGGCGACGAACAGAGCATTGAACAGAGTTTAAGCACATTTTCTTCCCATATGACAAATATCGTTTCCATCCTGAAAAACGCCACGGAAAAATCCCTGGTGCTCTTTGACGAACTGTGCGCCGGAACCGACCCGACCGAGGGCGCGGCGCTTGCAATCTCCATCCTGTCAAAGCTGCACGAACAACGCATCCGTACAATGGCGACGACGCATTACAGCGAAATCAAGGTTTACGCGCTCTCCACCGAAGGCGTGGAAAACGCCTGCTGCGAATTTTCCGTAGAAACGTTAAGCCCCACCTACCGCCTTTTGATCGGCATTCCCGGCAAAAGCAACGCCTTTGCCATTTCCGGAAAAATCGGCTTAGACCCTGCGTTAATTGAAGACGCCAAAAGCCGGATCACCGAATCAGAAGCGGATTTTGAAGATCTGATTGCCGACTTAGAGCACAGCCGCGTCACCATTGAACGGGAACAAAACGAAATCAACGCGCACAAGCAGGAAATCGCCGCTTTGAAAAAAAAGCTGGAACAAAAACAGGAGCGTATGGATCAAAGCCGCGACAAAATTTTAAAAGAAGCCCGCGAACAGGCGCTTGCCATTTTACAGGAAGCAAAAGACTTTGCAGACGAAAGCATCCGCAAGTTCAATAAATTCGGACAGTCACACGCTTCGGCAAGCGAAATGGAAAAAGAGCGGACACGCCTGCGCAGCAAAATGTCCGATACCGAAAAACAGCTTTCCCCCAAAAAAGACGCCGCAGCCCAGAACAAAAAGCCGCCGAAAACGCTGCGCCCCGGAGACCTGGTCAAAGTGCTTTCCATGAATTTAAAAGGCACCGTACATTCCCTTCCGAACGCCAAAGGGGATTTATACGTACAAATGGGGATTCTGCGTTCGCTGGTGAACATAAACGATCTCGTACTGTTAGAGGATGAAACGCCCTCCTACAGCCAAAAACGAAGCAAATCGGGCACGGGCAGCCTTAAGGTGAATAAAACGGCTTCCATTTCCGCCGAAATCAACTTAATCGGCAAGACAACCGACGAGGCCGTTGCACTGCTTGACAAGTATTTGGACGACGCCTATATCGCCCATCTGCCTTCCGTACGCATTGTCCACGGCAAAGGCACAGGCGCCCTGCGAAACGCGGTACAAAAACATCTGCGCAGGCAAAGCTATATCAAATCCTTCCGTCTGGGAGAACTTGGGGAAGGCGACGCCGGCGTTACTATCGCCGAATTTAAAAACGAATAAATTCTTACGGAGGTTATTTATGGCTGCAAAACAAAAGATTCTGATCGTCGACGACGATGTAAATATTGCAGAACTGATTTCACTGTACCTGACCAAAGAATGCTTTGACACCCGCACCGTAAACGACGGGGAGGAAGCGCTGGCCGTGTTTGGGCAATATGCCCCCAACCTGATTTTACTGGATTTGATGCTGCCCGGCATCGACGGCTACCAGGTCTGCCGGGAAATCCGCGCAAAGCATGATATTCCCATTATCATGCTTTCCGCCAAAGGCGAAATTTTCGATAAAGTACTGGGGCTCGAACTTGGGGCGGACGATTATATTATGAAGCCTTTTGATTCCAAAGAACTTGTAGCGCGCGTTAAGGCCGTCTTACGGCGTTACCATCCGGCCGGCAGGAAAGAAAAACCAAACCCCAATATCAAGTGCGTGGAATACCCCGGGCTTATAGTCAATCTTTCCAATTATTCCGTTGTTTACAACGGGCATCCGGTTGATATGCCGCCAAAAGAACTGGAGCTTTTGTATTTTCTGGCCTCCTCGCCCAACCAGGTATTTACCAGGGAGCAGCTTTTGGATCACATCTGGGGATATGAATATATCGGCGATACGCGCACCGTAGACGTCCACGTCAAGCGCCTGCGTGAAAAAATAAAAGACAACGGCGCCTGGAGCCTTGCAACCGTATGGGGCATCGGGTACAAATTCGAAGCAAATGGGTGATTCTATGAAAAAAACAATTCTGCCCAAATTATTCGTCGGATACCTGCTATTCGCGATTATGGGCTTTGCCGTAATTTCCACCCTTACCTACCATCTGTCCCACCGTTTTATTATCAAAAACGAGGCCGCAAAACTTTACAAAGAAGCAACGCTGATCGCCTCTGATTATGCCGTCAGCTACTACAATAATACAATTACGCTTGCAGAATTTCAGGAACGCTTAAATGCGCTGGAACACTATCTCGCCGCACAGATTTGGATTATAGGGACAACCGGGGACATCCTGGTCGATTCCGCCCAGAATGCGCATACAGAACCGCCTGAAGCGATAACGGATTTTAACATCAGCGATTTTGGCAGCCGCTATTACCAGACAGGTAATTTCTACGGACGGTTTGAAGAAGAACGCCTTAGCGTATACGCGCCGATTTCCATCAATTACCGGGTCAAAGGCTACGTGTTTATACACAAACCTTCCGTCGTTATGGCTTCTTTTAACAATGGTTTTTTATACATCGCATACTTTACGCTTGCCATCTTAATCCTGTGCGCCTTCGTACTTTTAGCCATATTTACATTTACCATTATACTGCCGGTCAAAAAACTGATCCGGGCGGCAGGGGAATACGCGCTGGGCAATTTCGACTATCCGATTCATGTGCAGTCCAACGACGAAATCGGTTATCTTGCAGCTTCCTTTTCATATATGGCAAATGAATTAAATACTCTGGAAGAGGATCAGCGGAAATTCGTATCGAACGTATCCCATGATTTCCGTTCTCCGCTGACCTCCATTAAAGGGTATGTAGAAGCAATGTTAGACGGTACCATCCCGGCCGAAAACCAGGAAAAATACCTAAAGATTATACTGTTTGAGACAGAACGGCTCAATAAACTGACAGAAAGCCTCCTGGAACTGAACAAATATGGAAAACGTGGAACAATGATGGATATTTCAAAATTTGATATCAACCAGACCATCAAAATGACGGCGCAGACGTTTGAAGGAATCTGCAAGGACAAACGTATTTCCATCCAGTTGATCCTGACCGGGCAGACGTTGTTTACTCTGGCGGATATGAGCAAAATCCAACGCGTCATTTACAACCTGATTGACAATGCCATTAAGTTTTCTCCCTTCGACTCCGACATTACGGTAGAAACATCGGTAAAAAACGAAAAAATATTTGTTTCTGTCAATGACCGCGGGATCGGCATCCCAAAAGAAAGCCTTGGCAAAATCTGGGAACGGTTTTACAAAACCGATCCGTCCCGCGGAAAAGACAAAAAAGGTACCGGGCTGGGGCTTGCCATTGCCAGGGAAATCATCCAGTCGCATAATGAAAACATCAATGTAATCAGCACGGAAGGAGTCGGGACAAAATTTATTTTTTCTCTGCCGCTCTGCCAGCCGGACGACGATTAAGGGTTACTTCTTTGGCGCGCAAACAGCATTGTGGCTCCCGCCAAAACGGTAAATACGGCAATGAACTGGGATGTAGACAATACGCCTACTGCTCCCCGGTTCAAATCCCCCCGGAAATATTCCAGTAAAAAACGCCCGACGCTGTACGTAATTATATAAACGGCCCCTACCGAGCCGCTTTTCAGCCGGGACTTTCTCCACAGGACAAATAACAGTATAAAATTAGCAAAATCCAAACCGGCAGAAACCAACTGGATTGGAACCAGCCTTACGCCGGACGGGGCATACGAAGAGGCACGGAACACAACGCCAAATGCGCCGTCGGTTGGCTGCCCGTAACAGCATCCGGCCAGAAAACACCCAATCCGCCCGATTCCCTGCGCCAGCGCCACGGCCGGAGCCGCGCAGTCAAACGTCCTCCAAAAGTCTGTCTTTTTTATCCTGCAATACACATAGGCCGTCAGCACGCCGCCAATCAGGCCTCCAAACACAACAAACCCGCTTGAAAGGGTTTCCAATATCACAGCGGGGTCTGCCGCAATCTGCGGCAAAATCGTAATCCAAAAAAGCAGCTTCGACGCCGCATACCCGCCAATCACAGCCGCAATACCCAATCCTAAAATATACCCGTCTTCCCCAAGCCCGCTCCGCTTTGATTCATGTTCCCCCAACCAGACTGCAGACAAAATACCAAGAGCCGTCATAAGCCCATAGCTGTATACCGTAAAAGGGCCAATCGAAAATAATTCCGGAAGCATAACCTTCCTCCTTTCAGCTGGATACGCAATGAAATAAAACCCCGGTCGTAAGCCATACAACCGAGGTTTGTTTTTGTAAATCAAACTATTAAACCAACTCCAAAAGAACTTCTAAGGCGCCGTCGCCTCTCCGCTGGCCAATCTTAACGATTCTGGTATAACCGCCGTTGCGGCTTACATATTTCGGAGCAATTTCATCAAATAACTTTGCGACAAGATCAACCTTCTTGGTATTCCTTTTCCTTCCGGCTATTTCCTTCGGAACATATGTTACCGGATATAATACCTTTAACATCTGCCTTCTTGCATGAAGACGGGACGGCAGATCCTTTTTGATAGTCTTATCCACTTCGTCATAAAGGTTTACTTTCTTACCGTCTACTACTTCTTTTATTCTCTTGCCGTCTTTGTCCTTACGTGCAACTTTGGCTTTTATGGTAACTTCTTCAAAGTTATCTTTTTCCTTAACAGCCATCGCAATCAGGCCCTCGGCAATTTTGCGCACTTCTTTTGCTTTTGCTTCCGTGGTAACAATTTTTCCGTTATGGATCAGCGCTGTTACCTGGTTTCTCAGCAGAGCCTTCCTCTGTGATGACGTTCTGCCTAATTTTCTATACTTTGCCATGTTTACCTCCTGTAAAACGTTTTTTCATACATCCGGCACGCGCTTTGGGCTTACTGTCCGAATGCTGTTATTGATCCTGCAAAGCCGACCTCTTTCCGCCGTTTGGTCTTATGAAACTGGCCGTTTCCACTCTCTGTTACACATCTTCGCTCTGATTAAGCTGAAGCCCTAATTCTTTTAATTTTGCCAGCACTTCCTCCAACGACTTCCTGCCAAGGTTGCGGACTTTCATCATATCCTCCGGCGTACGGTTGGTCAGTTCCTCCACCGTATTGATGCCGGCCCTCTTTAAACAATTGTACGAACGTACGGACAATTCCAGTTCGTCAATGTTCATTTCCAGGACTTTGCCTTTGGCGTCGTCTTCTTTTTCTACCATTACCTCTGCGGACATCGCCGTTTCGGAAAGATTGATAAAGAGATTCAAATGCTCGCTCAAAACCTTCGCAGCCAGACTGACTGCTTCATCCGGTTCCAATGTTCCATTTGTAAATACATCTAAAGTGAGTTTATCGTAATCTGTAATCTGGCCTACACGAGTATTTTCAACGGTTAAATTTACACGCTCTACGGGCGTATAAATAGAGTCAACCGCAATTACACCGATCGGCACGTCTTCTGATTTGTTTTTCTCAGCGCTGACGTACCCCCTGCCTTTTGTAATGGTAAGTTCCATATACAGCTTGCATTCTTTGCCTCCATTTAAGGTCGCAATTACAAGCTCTGGATTGAGAATTTCTATATCTTGATCAACCTGTATATCACCTGCTGTAACAATACCCTCACCGTCAAATTCAATAAAAGCAGTCTTTGGCTCATTTGTAAGGCTTGTATTTTTAATTGCCAGATTTTTGATGTTCATAATAATCTCAGTCACATCTTCTTTTACACCGGGTATTGAGCTGAATTCGTGGAGCACACCTTCAATTTTCACTTGGCTCACAGCAGCTCCCGGCAAAGAAGAAAGCATAATTCTTCTGAGGGAATTACCTAGCGTGATTCCATAGCCTCTTTCTAATGGTTCTACTACAAATCTTCCACACTTCCTGTCATCTGAAATCTCGGCAATCTCAATCCTAGGCTTTTCAAAATCAAACACTGCAAAGTACCTCCTTCTACAAAACATCCCGCTGCACACAACAACGGTAATAGGGTTACCGCTTAATTATTTAGAATATAACTCGACGATAAGCATTTCGTTTACTGGGCTGTCGATTACTTCTCTTGTAGGAAGTTCCTTAACAAGATCTTTTAGATTTTCCCCATC
>OFFR01001306.1_pt1 | contig 10942 bp, 10 predicted proteins | sample 1521421 | NCBI WGS metagenome assembly OFFR01 (sample SAMEA3504087, study PRJEB24116) | mouse gut metagenome | biome: mouse gut; feature: mouse-associated habitat; material: faeces | place: Denmark | collected 2011 | reverse complement strand
ATTAAAATACAATCATTTAACCAAATAGATGAGTTTTTAATTGCTCCAGAACGTAAAAATCATTTTAAATTTATATTAAAAGTTATTAATGCTTTAATAATTATTGTAATTTTTTTAATTATAGCCTATGTTTTTTTATATAAATATCGTAGTAACACTGGAAATGATATTATGGCTATTTTGGCATTATGTATTTCAATTGAAACTACTCGCTTATCTAATACAATTAAAAATATAATTATCTCTTTAATCAAATTATAAAATAAGGTAGTGAGCCCCCATATCACTACCTTATTGTTATAACTTGAATGAATTGTTTCATTGAATAAAAATTACCAAACTTTAGGAACATTTGGATAATCGCTTGTATCTTCTTCTGATACTGGAACAAGATAATCTTCATCTACTTCAAAAAAATCTTCATTATTTGGATGATTACACTTATTACAAAGAGGAACAATATACCATCTTCTGTCATTTTCGCATTTTTCTTTTATAACATGAGCACCCACTTTAACATCATTAGTACATTCTTTGTTTGCACAAAATGAAGGACAGGAATAATCACATTTATTTTTCCAATAATCAATCCATGAATTATATTCCTTAGGATAAGATTCTGCATATCTTTCTTTAGAAGTTCCGTGTATATTTTTTACTTTAACATAATTAATCATTCCAAAGATTCTCCTTTACATATTTTTATATATCATACTACTACATATATAAAAAGTAAATACCATTTGTCAATATTTAGCACATTAAGTTGAATAAGATTAATTGGTAAAGTGACATACTTATAACGTGTAGATTGTAGATTCAATTTCTACATTCGACTTTCAGACAGTCATCATGGCTGTCTTTTTTAATTGAACAAATAATTTTGAGAATGAAAGGATGGTGCTTATGGCACAAGCAAAATCAAACAGTAAATGCAGAAATAAACAATAACGACTATGAGAGAATCAGTTTTGTGTTCGTTACGCAAGTAGTTGTATCTGAGTAGGAGACACAAGGAAGTCATGAGCCTTGTGAGTTGGTTACTAACCTCACCACTCTTCTACTCTTTTAATGATTTTTTGAGGTTAGGGAAAGCAGGTTAGAAAATATGGGAAAGAAAATAACTACAGAAGATTTTAAACACACTATTTTTGAATTAACTGGAAACGATTTTGAATTATTATCAGAATATAAAACAGCTAAAACCAAGGTGTTAATGAAGCATAATAAATGTGGAAACAAATTTGAAATTACTCCAGATAATTTTAAATCTGGCAATAGGTGTCCATTTTGCGCTGGTAAGAGGCATAATATTGATGAAGCTATCAAAAAGGCGTCAAAATTAAATCTTTTACTTTTAGAAGATAAATATGTTGGAATATTTAACAAAATGAAATGTACATGTAATGCACATCCAGAAGAAGGAATTTTATATACATCAATGAGTGCTTTGAATCTTGGAAATACATGTTGTCCTAAATGTAGATATATAAAAGCAAGAATCACAGAAACAAAAAATATAAACATTGATATAAGAAACGAATTCAAGGAAAGAAATTTAACTTTAATTTCTATGGAATATATAAATTGTAAAACTCCATTAACATATATTTGTAATAAACATATTGAAGATGGTGAACAAATAGTTACATATGACGCATTTAAAAACAATACTAAATTTTGTTGTAATTCATGTGCTAAAGAACACATATCAAATTTACACATGACACCAATAGAAGATATTAAAAAGATTGTAGAAGAACACAATTTTGAATTTATTAAAATATCAAAAAATGGTCGCAGAACTATGGTTCATTGTATATGTAATGAACATAGAGATAAAGGTATTCAAATAAAATCACTTTCTGGAATTAAAAGAGATTTGGGATGTATTTATTGTGCTGGGATAGCAAAATTTACACAAGAAGAATTTGAATCTAAAGTCAAAGAAAATGATAGAAATATTCAGATTGTATCCAAATACAACGGAAATAAAAGCAAAGTAAATTGTAAGTGTAAACAATGCGGATACGAATGGTCTTCTATTGCTTCTAATTTAATGTATGGTGGTGGTTGCCCTAATTGTTCTGGTAGTAAGGGCGAAATGCGAATCCGAGATTATTTAGAAGATAATAATTTAAATTATGAAAGAGAGTTTTCTTTTGATGATTTATGTGGTGATTGCAATAAACAGTTACGGTTTGATTTTGCAATATTTAATGAAGATGGAACTATCAAATGTCTTATTGAATATGATGGTATACAACACTTTAAGCCAATTAACTTCTGGGGTAATGAATATTCACATACACAAATTAGATTTGAAACATTGCAACGATACGATAATAGAAAAAACAATTATTGTAAAGATAATGGAATTTTATTGATTCGTATTCCTTATACTGAGTTTGATAATATAGAAAACATTTTAGAAAGTCGGCTGTCTTGTCAGTCGGCTTAATTTATTTGAAAGGAAGTGGCGATTATAGCTACAAAAAAGGAAACTATTAAAAAAAAATGCCCTATTTGTGGCGATAATAAGTCTATTGCCACTGGTTTTTATAAATCATCTAGTCCTTTATTTTCATTAGATGGGTGTGTACCAATATGTATTTCATGTGTGAAAAAGGAAGTTATAAATAAAGATGGCACTGTTAATGAAAATAAATTAAAAACAATGTGTCAGAGATTGGACAAGCCATATTATACAGATGAATTAGATTCTGCATTTTTACAATGCAAAAAGGAACATGGCTATTTATCTGATGATGAAATCGCTAAATATGGAAATGAAATTATTGGTTTCTATTTTAAGAATATCAATACATTGAGACAAAATAGAAATAAAAGTTTTGTAGATTCTGAAAAAGATGGTTTTTCTCATAAAACTGTGAATACCAATACACAAAATAGGAAAGAGCAAACAATACAAAGATATTCTGATATAAGAGATAAAAAGCAAAATACAGCTGTATCTGTTACAAATAACACCATTGAACAAGAAGAACTTATTTATGATGATAAATGGATGGGTAAGTATAGTCAAAAAGATATTGATTACTTAAATAATTATTATACCGGACTTGAACGAGACTATAAGATAATCACAGAAAACCACCGTGATTATGCTCGTAAAATTGCTAAAGCAAGTCTTCAAATGGATAAAGCATTTGATGAAATGATAAACGGGATTGATGGTGCTGATGCAAGGTATAAAAATGCAAGGGAAGCGTTTGATACTCTTTCAAAGTCTGCAAAATTCAGCGAAAGTACCAGAAGTGTAAATGATGTTGGTATAAGTAGTTTTTCAAAAGTTGCTGCTATGGTAGAAGCTCATAACTGGATTCCAGAACACAAACCATTAAAGAAAGATACGATTGATGAAATGATAGACTATTTAAGCACTATCACAAAATCGTTGTAATGGTGTGTTATGGATAAATATGAAAAACAACAAGAAAATGAAAAGCAGTTATATGATAAAAAACATGCAGAGGATTTTGGCTCTACATATTCCAATGATCCAATAAATGAAACATCTATTGATTACGAAGCGTGGACAGACTTCTTTTCATATTACAGATATTACATAGATGAATTTGCGATCAACATACTCCACGTTGATCTTTTCCCATTTCAACGGGTAATACTTCGTGCTATGGGTAGAGGACAGTTTAGTTGCCTTATTGCTTGTCGTGGTATTGGCAAATCATGGATTGTATGTCTATTCTATGTATGTGTTTCTATTCTCTATCCGGGGCTGAAGTGTGGTATCGCATCTGGCATGTCACAGCAGAGTCGTAACGTAATCATTCAGAAATTAAAAGGTGAGCTTTCTAAAAATGAAGCTATTGCAAGAGAAATAAATTTTCCTATAAGAACTGGTGCTGATGATTGCTATGCGGAATTTAAAGGTGGTTCTGAGATTAGGGCAATAACTTTGGCACAGGATCGTGGTGGTGAAAGTGCGAGAAGCTGGAGGTTCCATTACCTCCTGATTGATGAAGCGCGGCTTGTAAAAGATGACATTATTGAAACCATTTTAATTCCTATGACAAAAACAAAGCGTCCTAATGCTTTGAAATGGAAACAAAATGAAAAGGGTAAAGTTATCTTCATTTCTTCTGCATATCTAAAAACAAGTTCATTATATAAAAGATTTAAATATCACTATGAACAAATGGTGGATGGTAATAAAAACTATATTGCTATGTGTTTTCCTTATCAAGTAGGTATTCAAGCTGGATTATTTGGCGAAGACGATATAGAGCAAGAATTATCAAAGCCATCTATGACTAAAGACAAATTTGCTTATGAATATGAAGGAATATTTGTTGGTTCTAGTGGAGAAAGTTATTTCCCTTATGAATTAACAAATGAATGTCGTGTGCTTGAAAGACCAGAATTAGAGCAACCAAAGAAATCAAATTCAGTTTACATTATTACGCATGACGTGGCTGTTTCTGATGCAAAAGGTTCTGATAACTCATGTACTCATGTTATTAAACTTAAACCAAGACCAGACGGAACATATCTAAAACAAGTTGTTTTCACAAAGGTTGTAAATGGTATGCCATTAAATAAACAAAGGGATATGTTAAGAGAGTTATTACATTTAAAGTTTCCTAATACGGAGCGAATATTAGTCGATGCTCAAGGTGCTGGTGCTGGTTTACCTAGTTTATTTTATGAATCATGGGAATATAGGGATGAGCGTACTGGCAGAGTAACAGAGTATCCACCATTGATACAAGATGATGATGAAGTTGGTATTAAAACCATAGAAGGTGCATTACCTATTATTCGTGCTATTCATGGTATGAATAATTTTGTAAATTTGTATTATCCATATATGAAAGCATGTTTTGAAAATAATAGTCTGGAACTACTAAAACAATCAGAAGAAGTAGATACGTTATATAAGCAAGGACAACTTACACTAGATGAATATGAACAATATATCCAACATGATATTTTACAAAGTGAGTTGAGTAATATTAAGCAGGATTTTACTAATGCTGAAAAGATGACATATACAAGGATTGTAAAATCTACAAAAAGAGACAGGGCGACTTCCTTGATGTACGGACTAAGTATTTGTTGTGAAAAGGAAAATGAGAATAAAAATAAAATATATAAGAAACAAAATAAAACTAATGTCTCCTCTCTCACTGCTCTTGCAAGAAAACCCAAACTATATTCTCACTAAGAAAGGCGGTGATTTAATATAGAAGAAAATACAAAAATTAATGAAGCAATAAAAGAACAGTTTCAACAGGACGCAAAAAGTGTCAATGATTTCTTAGATAAAAAGTCACCGTCTTTTTCTTTTGCCGCACTTAAACGTTTATGCCTTACTGAGCTTAGTTATAGAGGTGCTTTTGATAAATACGGTAGATTGTGTGGTTTTACCAGAGATCAAATCCTAAGAATGGCTCAGTATCCAGAACAATATGGTAAAGGCGTGATACGACTTTCCCAATATATGTATCTTAAAAGTGGGTATTATAAAAGGCTTATAGATTATTTCACCGATATGGCTGTGGTAAACTGGACTGTTGATTTAACATTGAAAGATACAAAAATCAATGAGAAAACCATCCAGTCAAATTATTATAAATATGTGGATCAAGTCAACAAATTCAAACTTGAGAACCGTATATCTGATATAATGAAAAAGCTTTTTATTGAAGACATATGCTTTGGATTTGTTACAGAGACAGAAACAGATATTTCTATTTATTGGATTGATTCTAAATATTGCGAAATAAAAAGTATTGTAAATGGAAATGTGTATCAATATTCCATTAATCGAAGTCTTCTAACTGATTCATATTTTAGCACTCTTCCACTCGACTTACAGGAATTATTGAAAGAGTCAAAAAAAATATCTCCAAATAATATGGTTATGATTCCGTACGAAAATTCACTGTGCTTAAAGTATAATAATGACTTTATTTACCCATATCCGGCACTGTTTCAAATTATAATTTCCATACTTGACATTGATGACTACAAGGATTTGGCGAAAGCAAAAACAGAAGCAGATGCTTATAAATTGGTGTGTCTTGAAATACCCACAAATGAAGATGGGCAGATGTCTATGGGTGATGAAATTATTACACCATTCACTGAAATGATTAAGAATGTTGTACCTGCATCCTGGGGCGTTGTCCCGACACCAATGAAGATGCAATTATTAGAATCAAAATCTACTGCATCAGACGATTCTAATAAAGTCGCCGATGCTGTTGAGAATTTCTATACAGAGTGTGGAATTTCTAAAGCTCTTATATCTTCTGCCTCTTCTGGATCAGAATTAAAATACTCTATTAAAGTTGATTCCTCTGATATCTATAGAATCTATCGAATGTTGGAGTCTTGGGTTGATTTGCAGATGAAATTGCGTGGTCATGTTTATAAAACATATCAATTTGAATACAGTATTCTTCCTACTACTGTTTTTGATATAAGTGATTACATAGATACGCAGTTAAAACTAGCACAAGTTTCAGCACCAGTAAAGGGGCGTTTGTTGGCTGCAAACGGAATCAATACTAGCAAACTTCTCGGTAATTCAGTATTGGAAAATTCTATTTTGAGTGATGTTTTCGATAAATGGAAGCCATTAAACACATCATATACGCAAAGTGGCAATAATTCTGATGTTACCGATAAAGGTGGCAGGCCACAAAAAGATGTAGATGATTTGACTGATAGTGGAACTCAAACTAGAGAAGATGATGAAAACAATAAGGCAAATAGAGATATTTAATATGGAGGAGTATTTTGGAAAAGTATTTTTATTGTTATAGTTATCCATTAAAAGAATTCTTATTAAAAAATAAACAGCAATCAATTCTACATGCAATACATCCAAAAACAAAAAGGAAATATTGGGTATTTGTTGGAACAGAACAACTAAATAAATTATTAGATGAGTGGAAAAATCGGAAAAGATAATTCCACTTTTTTATTTTGGAGAAATAAGTATTTGGAGGTAATTATTTATGAGTTATAACAAACAAACTGGACTATACGAAGGTTTTATATACTGTCTAACCAATAAAATTAATGGGAAAAAATATATTGGGCAAACAATTACTACTATTGAGCATAGGGTATCACAGCATTTTTCAAAAAGAAGAAAAAGAAAGTATGCAATCAGTTTAGCAATTAAAAAGTATGGGAAAGAAAACTTTTTGGTAGATGAAATTGCAAAAATAAGCAATGCAACTAAAGAAAAATTAATAGAAGAATTAAATGTTTTAGAAAAAGAGTATATAAAAAAATATAAAACTCTTACTAGTCAACATGGGTATAATATTGATATAGGTGGTGCATCTTGTCATTATTTTTCAAAACCAATTGTTGTATATGATTTAGATGGAAATTATATTAGGAATTTTGAAAGTATGTCAGATGCTGCAAGGTATTATAACATTGATGTCACAATAATTAGTGATATGTGTAATGGCTCTACGAATAGAAGCAAGAAATGCAATTACATATTTAGATTTAAGAGTGATTCTTTTAATAAGTACGATACTACATATAAAATTGGTGGTGCTAAAAAGGTTTATCAGTTTACTCTTGACGGAGTCTTTGTCGCTTCTTATAAAAGTATTTTAGATGCAGAGAAATTCGTTAATCCAAATTATCAAAATAAAGTTGGTGGGAGTTCTATTGGAGAGGCAATAAAAAATAATAAAACAGCATATGGATTTGTTTGGTCTTATGATAAACAGTATAAATTTAATCCAGAAGAATATAGAAATTGGATGCCTGTTGATCAATACTCTATGGATGGAAAGTTTTTAAAATCGTATTTTTCAATTACCGAAGCAGCGAAAAATATTGGGAAACCCACAAAAGGTGTAACTAATATTCGTTCTGTATGTAAAGGTAAAACATTTAACGCTTATGGATATGTATGGAGATATAAGGGTGATCCTTTCGATAAATATCCAACAAAAAGAATATATACAAACAATAAACCCGTTGACCAGTATACAAGAGATGGCGTATTTGTTACTTCTTATGACTCTGCAAAAAATGCTGGTATTTCTTTAGGAAAAGATTATTATGCTCCTATTACAAGTTGCTGTAAAGGAAAAATAAAAACTGCTTTTAATTATGTATGGAGATACAGAGGGGAGCCATTTGATAAATTTAATTCTTCCCTTTATAACAACAAAAAAGTAAATCAGTATACGTTAGATGATATTTTTGTAAAAACATACTCTTCATCGGTGGAAGCCCTTAAAGAAATGGACATTAATTATTATGGCAGCATACATAAATGTTGCAATAAAAAGGCAAAAACTTTTAAGGGGTATAAATGGTATTTTGCAGATGACCCAAATCAGCCTGACAAGTCTAAAATCATAATTGATAATCAAAGTGCAATTCCCAAAGATATCAAAATTGAATAGGAGATTATTCAAATGTTGAAATGCAAAAAATGTGGTAATGATATTAAATTAAGCTATTATGGGGCTTTGACAAAAGAGCATATTAACTGTTGTCAAAATAGAAATGAATCTGTGCCACCAGTTTTAACAGGTGTGTATAAAGATCATTTTAGGTTTTATGGGTGTGAAAGATGTGGTGAACCAATAGATTATAAAGATATGCCTATGGATATGTTTTTTAATTGGTTGCAATACTCTTCTGAAGCTGGTGATTCTCGTGAAACATCCGGCAAAGCACTTATCCGATATTTTGAGTTGGATAAATTATTAGAACCAAAGAAAGATGCAGGTGATTAATATAGGTGAAATAATTTTTACAGATAAAACCAAAGCTGATACTCTCCTATCGCTTGGTTTTAAATATACGAAAAGAAATATTGATAATAAGGAAGTATTCGTTTTTATACAGACGAATGAATTGATGAAATCGCTGAGTTCTTATTTTGAACAGAGCGATTTTTTTATATCTAATACTGTTAAATTCTAAGAAAGGAGGACTTAAAAGCGAATTGGAAAATAAAGTAATTAGATATGAAACACAAATTCAATTAGTTCCATCAAGCATGAAACAACTCAATAAACAATTTGCATTAGTGGATATTCTTTTATGCTATCACGGGAGAAATCGGAACATGACAGCAATGTCTAAAGAAGTTATCGAAGCTGCTCTTCCGTCACTTTATGGTATCCCAATTGTTGGTGAGTACATATATCTCGATGACGGTTCACAGGATTTTGGAAGTCATGGTGGAAAAATCATTCTAAGTGATAAGGGTATTAAATTTGAAGATACAACTAAGCCTTACGGATTTATCACAAAGGATGCCGTTGATAATGCAAAATGGGTAACTATTACTGAGAAGAATGGAATTCAGCAACACGAATATTTAGAGCTAAAAGGCTGCATCGTGTGGCAAAAAAGATATGAAGAAGTATCTAGTTTGCTTGATGAAAATTATGGACAAAGTATGGAGATAGAAATATCGTCAGGAGAATATGATTCAGATGGTTATTTGAACATTAAAGAAATGACGTTTAGTGCGGCTTGTATTTTGGGTTCTAATCCAGATGGTACAGACGTAATCCCATGTTTTGAATCTGCTTGTATTAGCAGACATTATGAACTTGATTCTTTCAAAAAAGAGTTTTCTCTTATGCTTGATGAATATAGAAAATCAACAACCAAACCAAATAAGGAGGAAAAGAAATTCATGGATTTAAAGAAATTTACAGAAATTCTTTCAACCGTGAAAATTGGTGAATCCGATGTTTGTAAATACAGACTTTTGAATGTAACAGATTCTAAAGTATTTGCTTTAGATATGGAAAATTATAAACCTTATGGTTTTGACTATGCAGTTACAAACGAAACCGATGTTGAAAATATTGTGATTGACTTTAATTCAAAGGTTGAAATGTCTTTGTCTGCTACAGATAAAATTACAGATGAAAATTTTGAGGAATTTGATATTAAATCTGTTATTGATACTACTGCTGCTTCTATGGCAGAGACAAAGACAAAAGAAAATACTTCTATTTTAGAAACTGAATTTAATAACAAAATGGAAGAAATGAAAACAGCATATGAGGACGTATCGAATAGTTATTCTGTTGCTATGAAAAAAATTGAAGAATATGAAGCAAAAGAAAATGAAGCAAAAGCGGAACAACACAAAGCTGATATTGATGCTCTATTTGAAAAGTATTCTGAAAAACTTGGTAAGTGTGCAGAATTTCTTGTTTATAAAGCAAAGATTAACCCTGCAGATGTAACACTGGATGAAGTATCAGAAAAACTTACTCTTATGGTAGGTAAATTCACTATGGATTCTGCCACAAAGAAGAATTTCTCTTATAATCCCACTGAAGCAGGTGTTGCTGGTAAGCGAAATGAAACAAATAACAAATATGGTCATTTACTTGACAAATATATGAAATAATCAGGAGGAAAAGATAATGGCGAAAAATACTTATATGACAGTCGAAACAACCGCATTACATGGCTGCACTTGCTTTTCTTTGCAGTCCGCAAATGACATTCAAAACGGGGCAATCGTAGGTAAAGGCGATTTGGTTTCTGACGAGAAAAGCGTCTATACTGCGCTTGATACTTACTCAGATGACGCTATGTACCTAGTTGCCAATCCAGCATGGTCTTATAACGATAATTCTATGACCGACCAAAATGAGGAAAATTTTATTAATAAAGCTGGCATTGCTTTTAGAGCATATGAACTGAAAAAGGATAGAAAATTTAAAGTTGGCAATCTACCGTCTACTGTTACTCTTGCAAAAGGAGATTTCGTAGAGTTCAAGGATGGGGTTTATGCAAAGGCTTCTGCTGACACAAAACTAAAAATTATTGATATTGAAGAAATTGGATTCCCATATTGTATTGGCTCTGCTGGTGTAGTAATTACTGGTGATTCTACAAATGAATATGGATATGCAATTGATACAAGAAATAT
>OFFR01001305.1_pt1 | contig 10946 bp, 7 predicted proteins | sample 1521421 | NCBI WGS metagenome assembly OFFR01 (sample SAMEA3504087, study PRJEB24116) | mouse gut metagenome | biome: mouse gut; feature: mouse-associated habitat; material: faeces | place: Denmark | collected 2011 | reverse complement strand
TCCGGGTGCTCCTCCTCCAACAGGATGCGGGCCTGTTCGGCGCTGTTGTGGGAGCCGCTGAGCAGGGCGGTCAGGGTGACCACATACACGTCGCCGGCGCCCTGGTAGGCGTCCAGATAGGCCTGGGGGGAGGGGCAGGCGGTGGAGGGCGCGTCCTCGCTCTGGCGCATGGACCACAGCAGGTCCGCCTGGTCAAAGGTCTCATCGTCCACAAAGGTGCTGCCGTTGGAGGAGATCGTCAGCGGCACCTTGACAAAAACGGGGTCCTTCAGCATGGAGGGGGTCAGGTCGCAGCAGCTGTCGACTACAATTTTAAAACTCATGTATTTCATCTCCAGACATGGTCTTTTAAATTAGATTCTGACAAACAGTTTACCATATCTTTGGGCGGATGTAAAGGGAAAAAATATCGGCTGGTGCATTCTTTTTTGCCTGGAAAGGGCCTGTCCCCCCACAGGCCCTTACGGTCCTTTTGGACCAGGAGCCACAGGAAGGCACAGCCCGGCCAGGGAGGCGGACAGCGAAGCGGGGACGGCGCGTCATTTGCGCCGTCCCCGCTGTTTGGCTGGCTGTCGTATGACACTCAGGACCAGCATTCATAAGCGAACATGCCGGAAGCTTGCCGGCCTGGGTGGAGTTCAAGAATTTTTAACGCCGCGGGGCGGCAGAAGGCCCATCCAGATGGCCGTTTAATCGGTTCTTACTGTACCGGCTCAAAATCGGAAGCGGGACGGCGGCAGATGGGGCAGACATAGTCGTCGGGGAGGGTGTCGCTCTCATAGATGAAGCCGCAGATTTTGCAGACAAAGCCCTTGGGCTTGTCCTGCTGGGGCTCCGCCTCGGGGGCGGGCTCTCCGCCCTTCACCGACGCGGCCAGGGCCTGGGCCAAGGCTTCCAGCTCGCCCTCCTGGCCGGGGGCCAGGGCGGACTTCAGGGTAATGGGGGCCTCCATGACCTCCATATTTTTCATGCCCCCCAGAATCTCGGCCGTCAGCTTGCCGCTGGAGGCGCACAGCACCTGATCTTCCCGCAGGAGCAGCAGGGAGCCGTTTTCCACTACAGGCGGAGTGTTGAAATATTGAAGGATATAGGCCGCCTCAGCGTCCGCCCGCAGGACCGCCAGAGGCTCCAGCACAGCCCGGGGGTTGTAGATCACCCGCACGGCGGCAAACCGCTGCCGCTCCGCCTCCGGCTGGTCGGAAAAGTCCGCCGGGGCGAACCAGCTCCGCCGGTCTCCGCTGGCAACGGCCTCATACCATCCGCTGCCCGCCGCCTCTTCAGCCTGCATAATACTGCTCCTCTTGGAGGTATACAGATATCCGTTGTCCACGTACAGCCGGATTTGGGCTACGCCGGAGAGTTTGCGCAGATGCTGGAAGGTCAGCTCCAGCTGGTCGGAATCCTCCAGCCGCCTGATGTAGGAGAAATCCGCCGGGTCGTTGGAGGCCATGGCATACACCAGCGGATCGGCGGCCAAAATATCCAGCACCTCGTCCAGGGTGTCCAGCGCCTGCTGGACGGAGGCCGCCGAACTGTCGAAAGCGTTCTGCGCCGCCGACAGCGTCTGCTCCCGGGCCGTGCTGCGGATGCGGGAGTAGGCGTACAGCGTAAACAGGCCCAGAGGCAGCACCACCAGCAGAAAATAGACGCACAGCAGCTTGGTTTTCAGCTTTCCCCGCTCCGGGGAAAGCCATCGCAGATGAAATTGTTTCATGACCGCCGCCTCAGATCTCGCGGTGCTTTTCCCGGTATTCCTTGGGCGTGAGGCCCGTCTCCCGGGTAAAGAGCTTGGCGAAATATTTGCCGTCCGAATAGCCCACGGACCGGGCGACCTCATAGAGCTTCTGTTCCGACTGGGACAGGAGCTTTTTCGCACGTCCCAGCCGCAGTTCCGTCAGACGCTGGTTGACGGTCTTTCCGCAGCTCTTCTTGTAGGCGGCGCACAGGTAGGTGTTGGTGTAGCCCAGCTCACTGGCTACGTCCTGCACGGCCAGGGTGCAGTCCGTGTGTCTCCTGACAAGGATCTGTTCCACCCGGGAGGCAATGTCCGTCTCTTTCGGCTCTGCTGTGGAAAAGTAGTCCCGGGCGGTCTGGAGCAGGACGCCCCAGAGCTGCTCCGGCGTCTCCTGCTTCACGGCGGAGTACAGCAGGAAGTCCGCCTGCCGGGTGACTGCCGTCACGTTGCGGGTTTCCGCCGCGTTGAGGAAAAGGAACACGATCTGGCAGTAGATATGGCGCAGATACTCCTGATCCAGCTTCGGACGGCGGACCAGATCCCGGTAGAGGCGGCTCAGAGCGGCCTCCGTTTTCTCCTTCTCCCGATGCCGGATCAGACTGCCCAGCTCGGTCAGGCGTTTGCTGTCCTCCGGCGGCCTGTCAGATCCGCCCCCGCCTTCCGGGGAACCGGCCAGCAGAGCCTGAGGGGTGAAGCGCTCCAGCCGCCGCCGCTCCTCCACAATCTCCCGGAGAACCTGGGTAAGCTCCTCCGGATCAATGGGCTTTTCCACGTAGCTGACGGCTTTCAGCCGGATGGCGCCCTTCAGGTACTCCTTGTCTGAGTATCCGCTGAGGAACACCACCTGACAGCCGGGGCAGAAGGCCCGGATGGCCTCCGCCGCCTCCAGTCCGGTTTTGCGGGGCATTTTTACATCACTGATGAGGATATCCGGGCGGCAGGCCCGGGCCTGCTCCACCGTCTCGTCCCCATCGGAGGCCTCCACGATCCGGGTCACCCCCAGCTCCTCCCAGGGCAGATGGTCCCGCAGCACTGTCCGGGGCATTGTCTCGTCGTCCGCAATCAAAACCGTCAGTCCCATGCCGCCGTCCTCCTTCCCATTCCTTTGTGACAATAATACACAAAAGGGAGGAAAATATCAATGCGCTTCGATGCAAAATTCCCAGAAACACCAAAACATCACAAGATTACCCTCCTTTCCATATTCCGTCCCGTTGTTTCCGGCGGATATTTCTGTTAAGGTAAATATACAAACGCACCGCACAGCGGGCAAGGAGGGGGACGCGTGTGAAAAAAAGGGAGCATCTGTTCTGGAAGGACTTGCGGCGGAACCGGGTAAAGTGGCTGATGCTGGTCCCCGCCGCTGTAACGGTTATTCTGATGTGCTACATCCCCATGGCGGGCATCGTTCTGGCCTTCAAGGAGTACAACTACCACGACGGCATTTTCAGCAGCCCGTGGGTGTGGCTGGAGAATTTCCGGTATTTTTTCCAGTCCGGCAAGGCCTGGACCACCACCCGCAATACCATCCTCTACAACCTGGCTTTCCTATGTGTGAACACCGTGCTGCAGATCACCTGCGCCATCATGCTCAGCGAGGTGGCGGGAAAGAAGTTCAAGCGGATCACCCAGTCGGTGATGTTTCTGCCCTACTTCATCTCCTGGGTGGTGGTGGGCGCGTTCGTCTACAATCTGTTCAATTACGAATTCGGCGCGGTGAACACCTTCCTGAAAGGGTTGGGGCTGGATCCTGTTGACATCTATTCCAACAAGACCATCTGGCCCTTTATCCTGGTTGCTTTCAGCGCCTTCAAAAATGTGGGCTACGGCACGGTGATGTACCTGGCCAGCATCGTCAACATCGACGACCACCTCTTCGAGGCGGCGGAGCTGGACGGGGCAAATATGTGGCAGAAGATCCGGCACATCACCCTCCCCTGCATCCGCCCCACCATCGTGATCCTGTTCCTGCTGGCCATCGGCACCATCATGAAGGGCGATTTCCAGATGTTCTGGCAGGTGACGGGCAACAACCCCATGGTGCTGGAGACCACGGACGTGATCGACACCTATGTGACCCGCTCCCTGCTGACCCTCCAGGAGTTCGGCATGACCAGCGCCGCCGGGCTGTACCAGTCGGGCATCTCCTTTGTTCTGGTGCTGATAGCCAACTATTTCGTGAAGAAGGTCGAGCCGGACTACGCTCTGTTCTGACCCGGCGGAAGGAGGATACCATGCGTAAACTGAAAGACGCCAACGGCAGGCCCATGGGGCGGGACCGGATTGCTTTCAACGCGATCTCCTATGTTCTGCTGGCCCTGTTGTCCCTCATCTGCCTGCTGCCGTTCCTGCTGGTCATCAGCGGCTCCTTTTCCGACCAGCAGTCCATCCAGCTCTACGGCTACCAGCTGATCCCCAAGAATTTTTCCCTGGATGCCTACAAGATGCTTTTCCGCATCCCGGGTGATCTGCTGCGGGCCTATGGGGTCACCATTTTTGTCACAACGGCGGGCACCCTGTCCGGACTGCTGTTTACCAGCATGGCCGCTTTCGTGCTGGCCAACAAGGATTTCCGCTACCGCTATCAGGTGTCGTTTTTCTTTTATTTCACCTCCATCTTCGGCGGCGGACTGGTGCCCTGGTACATCTTTAACACCAAGTACCTGCATTTCCACAACAATATCCTTTCGCTGATCGTCCCCACCCTCATCAACGTGACCTACCTGCTCATCCTGAAAAGCTACATGATGAACATCCCCCAGGAGCTGTATGAGTCCGCCCGTCTGGACGGCGCCGGCGACTGGATCATCTACTGGCAGGTGGCCATGCCGCTGTGCAAGGCAGGGCTGGCCACGGTGGGGCTGTTCATCGCCCTGAACTACTGGAACGACTGGTACAACGCCATGCTGTTCCTGGACGAGGGGCGCAGGGATCTCTATCCTTTGCAATACTTCCTGAACAATATCCTGACCAAGGCTCAGGCCATCAACGCCGCCGCCGCCCGCAGCGGCATCCCCGCCAGCGATGTGCCCAGCGAGCCTATGAAGCTGGCCATGACCGTGGTGGCTACCGGCCCTATCGTTCTGCTGTATCCGTTTTTGCAGAAGTATTTCGTAAAGGGCGTTACCATCGGCGCGGTAAAGGGCTGACACCCATCTGTTCCGGCTGAAAATTCGGAAGAATTTTATCAGTAAACACTGCGATGAAAAAGAGGAGGAAAAACTATGAAACGCAAGACCAACCGCATTTTGTCACTGCTGCTGGCCCTCATCATGTGCGTGGGTATCCTGTCCGCCTGCGGCGGCGATACGGCCGGCAAGGATGATCCCCCGGCTCCCCCCGCCAAGACCGACGGCGATAAGACGCCCGATGCCGAGCAGCCCGCCGGCCCCGATATATCCAAGGAAGTCACCCTGACCATGTACCTCATCGGCGACCGGCCGGTGGACAACGACGAGGTGTTCGGCAAGATCAACGAGCGTCTGAAATCCGAGATCAACGCCACCATTGACGTGAAGTTCATGAGCTGGAGCGAGTACGAGAACAAGTATCCCCTGATCTTCGCCTCCGGCGAGGACTGGGACATCATCTATACCGCCGACTGGTGCTTCTACAACGCCCAGGCCACCAAGCAGGGCTTCTGGGAGATTACCCGGGAGGATCTGGAGACCTACGCTCCCATGACCGCCGAGACCATGTACCCCGAGGCCTGGGAGCAGGCCAAGGTGGGCGGCAAGGTCTACATGCTGCCCATGAACTATAAGGAGATCACTTCCTATGTGTACATGGCCCGGGGCGACCTGATGGACAAGTACAACATCACCTCCGTGTCCTCTCTGGACGAGGCCGAGGCATACATGGATGCCATTGCCAAGAACGAGCCCGGTATGATCCCCCTGGATGTGGGCTCCGACTATGACAAGCTCTTTGTTTTCGACCGCATGTGGAAGCAGGCCTGCCGTCAGGACGGCGTGAACCTCACCGACGTGGGCCCCTGGCAGGTTATGGGCAGCGTCAAGACGGACGATGCCGCAGCCGGGGTCAAGGGCCACTATGACCAGGAGCCCTTCCTGGATGTCATCACCCGTCTGAAGGACTGGAAGGACCGGGGCTTCTGGAGCAAGAACGCTGTGGTCAACACCCAGAACAACACCGAGAGCTTCCAGGCGGGCCGCTCCGCTCTGGCGCTGATGAACGCCAACACCGCCAAGAGCGTCTACGCCACTGTGGCCGCCGACCATCCCGAGTGGGACGTCCGGGTCTTTGACGCCCAGGAGGATGTGCCCCCCGTGCTGAACTCTTACCTGGCCAACGGCATGAGCATCTTCTCCAAGTCCAGATACCCCGAGCGGGCCCTGATGGCTCTGGACTACCTGCGCAACGACAAGGAGGTCAACAGCCTCTTCTGCTATGGCATCGAGGGCAAGCATTGGGAGGCCTCCGGCGACAACGCGCTGGTGTCCCTGCCTGACAGCGCCAACTACGCCTACGACGGCAACTGCAACTGGGGCGTGCGCAATGACAGCAACTGGAGGGTTATCGAGGGCGGTATCCCCAACCTGCCGGAGCTGACCGCCAAGTGGCAGGAGACTGCCGAGAGCAACCTGTACCAGACCTTCGTCTTCGACGATGCGGAGGTGAAGAACGAGATCGCCGCCATGGGCGAGATCTTCAACACGGACTACAAGCTCCTGGGCCTGGGCTTCACCGACGACCCGGCAGGCGACATCGCCAAGCTGCGGGACAAGATGGAGGCAGCCGGCGCCGGGAAGGTATACGCCGCCCTGCAGGAGCAGGCCGAGGCGTTCCTGGCAGCGAACTGAGCGGATTTTCACAGACATATGGGCGGAGGCCGGAGCCTCCGCCCGTTTTTTGCATTGCCGTTCCTGCGAAGGAAATACCGCGGGGTCCTTGTACTTTGGCCGGCGAACGTGTATAATCAATCGGCAGGGACCCCCTGCATCTTCCGGTAGTCCGTCGGATAGCATCCCTCGAGCTTTTTGAAGGCGCGGGAAAAGGTGGACGGGGAGCGGTATCCGATCTTGTACGCAATATCCGCTATTTTCAAGCTGGGGTCCCGCAGATAGGCCTTGGAGAGTTCAATCCGCCTGCGGTTGACATACTCCGGAAAGCTGTAGCCGGTGACCTCCCGGAACCGCCTGCTGAAATAGTTGTAGCTCATGGCGATATTGGCGGCGGCTTCGTCCATGGTGAGATCCCGGCTGATGTTTTCGTCGATAAACGCCAGGACGGACTCAAACTGAAAATCCCGGGCCGCAGCCTCAGGCCTTGGGGCGTCTTCCGTGCGGAACAGCTTTTCCCGCAGCTCCTCCAGGTCCACCGGCTTGAGCAGATAATCGTCCGCCCCGCTGAGGAAGGCCTGACGGACCAGGTGGTAGTCATCGTAACCGCTGAGTACGTATATGGTCGTGCCGGGACAGCGCTGCTTTACGTATTTTATCAGGGAGATCCCCGAGATTCCGGGCATATTCAGATCAGTGATGAGGATATCGGGAGGCTGGTCCTGAATCAGCAGCTTCGCCTCAACGACGCTGACGGCTGTCTGGCAGGACAGGTCCCCGTTGCCCATGATCCGGTGGAGCTTTGATTTTACGTTTTCACAAATCAGGCAGTCATCGTCTACAACAAGAATTTTCATGCTGTTGTCACTCCTTCTCTGTTCCGGCATCCTGAGTATACCATACACAGCCGCATTAGGAAAGCGGAAGTGCCATATGCCGCGCTTGGCTGCGGCGGACAAACCGGCTTTACGTCAAGATTCCTGGGGAAACCACTATCGGGAGGTGCGTCATGGGAGAAAACCGTCTGTTCACCAAATTTCTGCGATCCTTTTTCTGGTTTGTCCTGCTGCCCTTCTGTGTCATTCTGGCGGGAGTCACGGTATACGCCAACCGGCTACAGCTGAAAAACGACATGGCGCAGAACGAAAATCTTGCCGCCCAGGTAGTGAACGCCGTCTCCCAGCAGACGGAGCTGGCGCAGAATATGTGCAAGTCCGTGCTGCAGAACCAGAGCATCCTGAACTTTTTTGATAAGGAATACAGCTCGTCCTCGGATCTGCTGTACTACCGCACCACCATATATGAATTTGTGAAGACCACCAACGGCATGTCCGATATCAAGCTCCGGGTCTATCTGGAAAACGATTCCATTCCCATGGGCTTCGGCGTTTTCTACCCCATGCGGTACATCGACCGCGGAGAGGTTTTTCAGACATTCTACGGCTCCGGTCAGGAGAGCGTCTGGCTGGACGGGAATTTTGATGGCGAGCTTCCCGAAAACCAGCGCCTTGGGTCCGGGGACACCTACCACTACCTCCATAAAATCGAGGAGGGCTCCCGCCTGCTGGGCGTTGTGGAGGCCATGGTCCCCAAGCGGGTGCTGGCGGTCCATGACGTCCTGACACAGCCGGGGCCGGTAGTTTTAGACGGCTGCTACTTTTATAACTACACCGATGCGCCCCTGACGGAAGACCAGCTCCGCGCCTTTGCCGGGAGCGGAGAGAACGGTCATACCAAGTCGCTGGTATATTCCCGCCACGAGCTGCCCAAGGGCCCGTTCGGCGTCATTGTGATCTCCCCCCGGACCCGGATCACCTTTGTGGCCGTGCTGGCGGTTTTGCTGCTGCTGGCGGCTGTCGCGGTCATGCTTGCCGGCTTCTTCCTCTACAACCGCCGGATGATCCAGGACATCCATCACTGTCTGGATGAGATGGCCGTTGCCATTGAAAATGACTTCAACCCCTATGCCGGACCGCCCGGCTCATCGATCGCGGAGATCTCAAGACGCCGGGATGAAATTTCCGTGCTGGCCCAGCGCATTACCTACCTTCTGGGACAGATACGCTCCCTTCTGGACCAGAAGATCCAGAAGGAGACCGCCGCGAAGGAGGCGGTCCTCCTGGCTCTCCAGCACCAGATCAACCCCCATTTTCTATACAACACCATGGAGGTATTTTCCGCCCGGATGGAGCTGGCGGGGTTATATGAGGAGAGCGGCGCAATCTCAGCGTTCTGCCGGATGCTGCGCTATAACATGAATACGAAAGATATGACGGTGGCCATGAAGCAGGAGATCCGTCAGGTGAAGGACTACCTCGCCATTCAGAAGATCCGAAAGATTCCCTTTGAGATCGCTTTCGACATCCCGCCTGAGCTGATGGAGGAACCGGTCATCCGTTTCCTGCTGGAGCCCTTTGTGGAGAACAGCTTCAAATACCGCGGGGCCGTCTCGCCGCTGTATATCCGCATCGCAGTGCAAAGCCTGGGGCGGCAGATGGAGATCACCATTGAAAATAACGGAGAGTCCATTTCACCGGACCGTCTGGCGGAGCTGAACGAGCGCTTCCGCAGCGAGCCGGTTTCCGTCAAAAGCCCGGGCAGCCACATTGGCCTGACCAATATCAATTCCCGGCTGAAATTGTTTTACGGAGAGGACCATTACATTCAGGTCGGAAGCAGCGGCGGGATCACATTCTTCCGCTTCTGCGTAGAGCGGCGTGCCCTTCCGCCGCAAGCTGAAAAGGGAGCGCCCTTATAGCGGGCGCTCCCTTTCGTCAGGCAGTGTTCACGTAAAGGAGCCGCGCTCACTGGTTGCCGGGATAGGCGTATGTCAGTCCCAGCTTTGCCTTGTTGGCCTGGAACAGGGTGTTTTGGTAAGTAATCAGCTTGCTCAGGCCCAGGTTCTCCATCTCTGCCAGAGCGGCGTCCAGCTCCGCCTCGCACTGTTCGGCGGAAGGAGCGGTGATGATCCGGCCCAGGGCCTGCTGGCGGTACTCCTTGATGCGGGCCTGGATGGCGGCCTCGTCGCTGCCGGCCTCCGGAGCCACGTCCGCGAAGCACTTGTCATCGTAAAGCGTCATCCGCTCGTCGTGGGTCATCAGGTAGGTGTCCGCCGACCAGATGTCGTCCCCCTGGGGATAGGTGCCCTGAACGATGGTATAGTCGCTGGTCCAGCCCATGTCACCGGCGTATTTGGCGGTGAACTCCGTGGGATTCGCCTCCCGCAGGGCCATGATATCGGGGTCGCGGACCACCAGCCCGTCGCTGCCCAAGGTCCAGCCGCCTACGCCCCACTCGTTGTCCAGGGTGGCTTCCGTGGAATTCAGGTAGGCGAACAGCCGGATGATCCGGTCAGGATTTTTGGCGTCCTTGTTGACCAGGGTGGCGGTCCAGCCCATGTTGTTCTGGGCGGGAATAATGGGCCGGTCGTTGTTGTCGCCGGTAAACTGTCCCGCATACCGCATGATCGCGCTGTTGTCGCTGGCGTACAGGCTCAGCTTGGAGTTGGAGACGTTGGTCTTGGCGGTGGAGGCGAATACCCGGCCTGCGGCGACCTCCTGCTCCAGCTGGCTCTTGTCCACGGTGAAGCTGTCATCGGTCAGCAGGCCCTCACGGTACATCTGGTTGAACAGGAGCATGGCCTCCCGGTATTCCGGTGTGGTATAGAGAGACTGGAAGTTGCCCTGTGCGTCCTCCTCGCTGGCCCCCAGCTGCTGTGCGATCTGGATGTCGGCGATGTCGGAGAACAGAACCATGTAGGGGACCACGTTTTGCCCGTTGTACTGGATGTTCTTTTCCTTCACAGCCCGCAGGGCGTTCAGGAAGCCCTCCTTGGTCTGCAGATCGTCGATGCTCATGCCGATCTCGCTGAGGATGTCCTCACGAACGTAATTCTGGTTGTGGGTCTCATAGAAGCCTTTGTTGTCCGCGATGTTGTCATCGCCGTAGTAGTAGCTGGCGATGGAATACCACTGTCCGTCCTTTGCGGTATACCAGTCCCTCATGGACTGAGGGACCGCCAGATCCGGCGCGTACTGTTCCACCAGGGGGCCCAGGGGCTGCACCATACCGTTGTCCTCCAGCAGCTTGCGCTGGGTGGAGTTGGCGTCCAGGGTGATAATGTCGGGCAGCTTGCCGGTCTGGATGAGCATGTTGAGCTTGTCCGTGTCGCCGGTCTGGATATCGATCTTCACGCCGGTCTCCTCGTACAGCTTCTTGTCGAAGAGATTGTTTGTCTCATCAAACTTCTTGCCGTACCAGTCGTAGGCCATGAACCAGGTGACAGTACAGTCGGAAGTATCCTGTTTCCAGCTTGGCACGTCCGCCGCGTCTACCTCCGAGTTTTCCGTGCCTGTCTCCGCCTCTGTACCAGGCGCCTCCGGTGTTTCAGCATCGCTGCTTTCAGGTGC
>OFFR01001303.1_pt1 | contig 10963 bp, 6 predicted proteins | sample 1521421 | NCBI WGS metagenome assembly OFFR01 (sample SAMEA3504087, study PRJEB24116) | mouse gut metagenome | biome: mouse gut; feature: mouse-associated habitat; material: faeces | place: Denmark | collected 2011 | reverse complement strand
CCCCTGCCACACCGCCAATAATTGCATTAGGATTAAAAGCATGTACAAAAATTGCAGTAAAAGCAGTGCCGATATTTTGATAGTTAATACCTATTACAACAATTGACCCTAAAATATAAAGCCCTGCCATAACTGGAACAACTTTTTCTGTAAAAGATGCAATTCTTTTTACACCACCAAGAAAGATTATACCTGCAAGAACGGAAATTACAATACCAATTGCCCAAGTAGGAATAACATCAAATGCGGTATGAAATGATGTACCAATACTATTTGACTGAACCATATTGCCCATAAAACCAAGTGCTAATATAATTGCTACAGAGAAAAAACCTGCTAAAAACTTGCCAAATTTGCCTTTAAAAAATGCTCTTATGTAATAAACTGGACCGCCATGAACAATTCCGTTTTCGTCAGTATGTTTATATTTTTGTGCAAGCACTGCTTCTGCAAAAATTGTTGCCATACCCAATAGACCACTTATCCACATCCAAAATATTGCTCCAGCACCGCCAGTTGCAATAGCAGTAGCAACACCTACAATATTACCTGTACCTATTTGTCCTGCAAGAGCAGTGGTTAGAGACTGAAAAGAAGACATCCCTTTTTTATCTGCTTTTTCGCCATTTAAATTCATATTTTTAAAAGTGCTTTTAAAGCCTTCGCCAAACTTTCTAAATTGAACACCTTTAAGACGTATGGTAAAGTAAAGTCCTGCACCAAGCAATAAAAATAGTAGTATGTAATCCCAAAGCACATCTCTTATTACTTGTACTAAATTGTTCAGAAACTCCATAAATTTCTCCTAATGTAATTTGTTTTGGATTAAATTTTATTTTTTTGATATATGTATACTTAATTCGTGCATGATTTAAAATAAATATAATTTTATCATAACTTGTAAAATTTTGTCAATTATATGCGTATGTTAAATATTAAATTAATATTATTTGATAAAAACCTGTCAAAAATCGGTATTATTTGTGTTTTACCGCATAATAAATAGTCCTTTTATTGTATAATTTGATTTTAATAATTAGTAATTTTAAATTGCTATCCCAAATAATACAGTACTTTTGGACTTTAATACGAACTATATATGCTAAATATGAATATCTTTAAAGTATATAAAAAATAATATAAAAGTCTTGTAATTAGGATTTATTTATGGTATAATGACTATTGAATTTAAAAGTCCTTTTACAAAACTCTATGGAGTTGGTTATGCAAAAACTAAAACAAAAGAAAATTTTGACTGAGTGTATAAATATTTTGATTATGTTAGCAGGTGCGTTTTGCTTGTCACTTGCAATGTATATGTTTATGTTGCCATCAAAATTTATACCAGGTGGTGTATCTGGACTTACAATAATAATTCAAACTTTATCTGGTTTTTCGGCAAGTTATTCTATGCTTATACTAAATGCACCTTTAATCATACTTGCTTTTATTTTTTTACATAAGGAATTTGCAATAAAAACTACTTTGGGTATAGGTATGACCTCAGGTTTTCTTGCAATTTTTAGAGCAATAAAAATGTATGAGTTTTTTAATCCAAATGAAGTGTGGCTATCTGCTTTGGCTGGTGGTGTAATAGGCGGTATTGGTATTGGTCTTTTGGTTAAAGGCGGCGGTAGTTCTGGTGGTACAGAAGTTGTTAGTTTGCTTGTACAAAAAAAATATATTGCATCATCTATGTCGGTTATCATTTTGGGTATTAATGTTTTTATTGTAACATTAGGTAGTATTTTGTATATGACTGTTGGAAATATGGGTTTGCAAACAGGTTTTACTACAATAATTTGCTCTTTAATACAAGTATTTTTAGGCTCAAAATGTATTGAATTTGTATTAAATGGCTTAAAACCAGCCGTTAAATTTGAAATTATTACAAATAATGGAGATAAATTAAAGACGGAAATTAGTAACAGAATGCATAGGGGTGTTACTATTGTATCTTGTGAAGGTGGATATACAGGTGATAATAGGGATATGTTGATTTGCGTTATCACAAGAACGGAAATAAGTACTTTTAAAAGGATACTTAAAGAAGTAGACAAAGATGCTTTTGTATATGCAATAAATACAAGAGAAGTTATAGGAAAAGGTTTTGTAAAACGTAAGTAGTTTTAATTTTTGATTAAAGTTTTTTGAGTTAACTATAAAAGAGGTGTAATATGTTACAACTAAAAAATATAGTAAAAGATTATGGTAGTGATGAAACAATTGTACATGCCTTAAAAGGCATTGATTTGTCATTCAGAAATTCTGAATTTGTTGCCATATTAGGACCTAGTGGTTGTGGTAAAACTACTATGCTAAACATTATTGGCGGACTTGATAGATATACAAGTGGTGATGTTTTAATCAATGGTAAATCTACTACTTTATTTAAAAATAATGACTGGGATGCATACAGAAATAATTATGTAGGTTTTATTTTTCAAAATTACAATTTAATTAATCATCAAACAATTTTGGAAAATGTTGAACTTGCTTTGACATTATCCGGAATAAGTGTAAAAGAAAGAAAAGCAAGAGCAATTGAGGCTCTTAAAAATGTTGGTTTGGACGGACAAATACATAAAAAGCCAAACCAATTATCAGGCGGACAAATGCAAAGAGTTGCAATTGCAAGAGCATTAGTCAACAACCCTGAAATTATTTTGGCAGATGAACCAACTGGTGCACTTGATAGTAAAAATAGCGTGCAGATAATGGAATTGTTAAAAGAAATTGCCAAAGAAAGACTTGTTATTATGGTAACCCATAATGATAGTTTAGCGGAAGAATATTCTACAAGAATAATCAAAATGCTAGATGGTGAAATTTTAGAGGATACTATGTCATATCAGCCAAGTCAAGAGGATATGGACAAGGTAACTTTTTTTGTGGAAGACCCAGTGCCAGATATTAGTGAACTTAGCGATAAGGAAAGTAAAAAAGTTTTAAAACAATATGAAAAAGATAGTAAAAAGAAGAAAAAAGCAACAGTAAAAAAGACTTCAATGAGTTTGCTTACTGCGTTTAAATTATCTTTAAAAAATTTGTTTTCTAAAAGAAACAGAACATTTTTAACTGCCTTTGCAGGCTCTATTGGAATTATTGGTATTGCTTTGGTTCTTGCAGTTAATAATGGTTTTAATTTGTACATTGCAGATATGCAGCAAACAATGCTAGGTCAATATCCTATATCTGTACAGCAAATGTATATGAATATGACTGATATGATGAATCCTATGGGGCAGTCAAATAGTGATAGAGGCGAAAAATTCCCAGATACGGATAAAATAACAGTTCCATCAAATAATATGGCATTAGGTATATATAGCAGTTTGCACTATAATAGAATTAATAAAGACTATATTGATTATCTTGAAAAAATTGATAAAAATATTATAAGTGAAATTTCTTATACTTATGCTATGTCTATGAATTTGATTACAGAAACAGGCAAGACTGGCAATAAACAATATAAAAAAGTCGCTTTTGATAGTGCAGACCCTATTATTGAAATGATGATGGGCAGTGACAATAGATTTATGGAAATGGTTGGCGACGATTTTATGAAGGCAAATTATGATGTGGTTAAAGGAGAATATCCATCTAAATCTAATCAAATTGCTTTGGTTGTAAATGAATATAATCAACTATCACGAAGTGTACTTGCTCAGTTTAATTTTTTGGATGATTTAGATATAAATAACCTTAAATATGGCGATTTTATTGGCAGAAAAATGCGAATTATTAAGTATGATGACTGGTATAAGCAAGAAGGTAATCTGTTTGTTCCACCAGATGATAAAGACCCACAATTATCTGATAAATTAAAGGTAATGTATGATAATTGTACAGATAAAAATTATGAAATAGAAATATCTGCAGTAATGAGAGTAAAAGAAGGCTCTCCTATGGCATTATATTCAACAAGTGTGCTATACAGAAAGGAATTAAGAGAGCAAATTGTTTCCGATAACTTAAATTCCAAAATGGTAAAAGCACAAATTGCTGAGTTTGAAAAAGCAAAAGATAATAGTAGTTATAACGAAGTATCTGTTATTACTGGTGAAGAAATTGATAAGTTATTGATTGATGTAACAGGAATACCCGGATTTGATACAGGCGATAGCGGATATGTTAATTCGGAATTGAATCCATTTTATTTGAATGTGGACGAAAGACACGAAGTTTATATGCAAAAAATCGGTGCTAGCACAATGCCTAATAATATTTATGTTTATCCAAAATCTTTTGATGCAAAAGATGATGTTAAAGCATATATGGATGCTTATAATAACAATAAAAAGGCTGACGATAAAATTCAGTATTTAGATGCGTCAGGCATGATGCTGGATATGGTAAAACAAATTATTGATATTGTATCTATTGTACTTGTTTGCTTTGCATCAATATCTTTGGTGGTGTCTTCTATAATGATAGGTATTATTACTTATGTTTCTGTTGTAGAAAGAACTAAGGAAATAGGTGTACTAAGAGCCATAGGTGCAAGAAAAATTGATATAGGTAATGTGTTTAATGCAGAAACTGCAACCATTGGTATTACAGCAGGTGTTATGGGTGTTGTAATTGCGGCAATTTTATCTATACCAATAAATGCAATTATTAGACACTTTGCAAAAGGGTATGTTTTGGGTAATATAGTTTTATTGTCTCCAGTTGCAGGTATTGTATTGGTTTTGATAAGTACTTTGCTAACTATTGTTGCGGGATTAATACCTGCAAGAATTGCTGCTAAAAAAGACCCAGTAACAGCACTTAGAAGTGAGTAATCTATTATTTGATTAACCATTGAAATTGTTTTTATTAGTATTTTGTTATAAAATAAAAATGTAAGAATAATAAAGACAATTTTTACAATTCCTTGACTTAGGGGTATATGTTTGCTATAATAAAAAAAGGGAGTATTTATGAAAAAAGCAATTGATTATATAATTCTTGCAGTTTCTCTTGCAGGTAATGTGTTTGGTATTTTATCGCTACTTACTATCATAGGTGTTGCAAATATAATGCCATTTTATAATAATTTTGAACATATATTGATAGGATATGTTATAGTAGTTATATCTATGGCAATAGGTATAATGTCTTTCAACTTGTTTGCTGGTAGAAGACAAAATCCTGCTAAAAATATTTTGTCTATTGCAGTAACTACTTATAGTACTATTCTTACAATTCCGTTGTTTTTAACTTTTGTGCTTTGCTTAATACAAAAGTTTGGTGCTAATTTTACTGGATTTATTGATGGATTTGTTTCACCAATTTATAACGATTTGGTTTCTATCTTTAAACCTGAATGGGCACAATATCTAATATTTATTGGTGGTATTATTTTGGGTATAATATTCCTTGCAGTTCCTATTATTATGTGCATTGCAACAGTAAAACCAAAAAAGATAAAATAAAGGTAGTATCAATTTAATATTATGATTTCAGTAAAAAATATTACAAAAAAGTTTGGTAGAGGAAATAGTTCGCTTTTAGCCTTAGACGATGTAAGTTTTAGTGTTCAAGATGGCGAATTTTTAGTTATACTTGGGCAGTCAGGTTCAGGTAAATCTACCATTTTAAATTTAATAGGCTGTATTGATAGTCCTACCAGTGGCACAATAATTGTAGACGATGTTGATGTTACCAAAATGTCTGATAAACAATTATGTGTTTACAGAAATAAAAATATAGGCTATGTTTTTCAGTCTTTTTATTTAGAGCCAACTTTTAGTGTGCTTGAAAATGTTGCTATGCCAATGACAATTGCTGGAGTTAATAAAAAGGAACGTGAAGCAAAGGCTATGAAAGTCATTGAAAGCCTTAATCTTACAGAAAAAGCAAACAAAAAAGCAAGTGAACTTTCTGGCGGACAAAAACAACGTGTTTCTATAGCACGTGCGTTGGTGTCTGACCCAGATATCATATTGGCAGATGAGCCTACAGGTAATCTTGACAGCCAAAATGGTGGCGAAGTTATAGCATTATTACAACAAATTTGCAATAGTGGAAAAACTGTTTTGCTAGTTACTCACAATATTGACGATGCTAGAAAAACTGATATAATGGTAGAAATTAAAGATGGTATTATCTCAAATATAATAGAAAATGACGAAAAAACTAAAATAGCGGCTCAACATTCTAGTGACTATGATAATGAGGGCAATTTAATTGATAAAAACAAGGTTGAAGAAGATAGTAAGTTAGAGAATATTAATAATAACGAAAAAATTGATAAGGTAGGGGAATAAAATGAAATTTTGGGATATATTAAAAATATCTTTACATAATATTTTTAATAACAAACTCAGGACGTTTCTTGTCATGATAGTGCTATTTGTATTGTCTACGATAATATTAATTGTTGCGTCAGTGGGTATTAATTTTACACAAATTATTAATAGCGAAGACTCTTTCGGTGGTGTAAATTATGCGGATTTACAGTTAGGTTATAGGATGCAATATTCTAATCCTTTAGAAGAAGGGCAAGTTAAATGTTTTAGTAAACAAGACATAATGAATTATAAATCAACTTTTAAAGAAGATTATCCTTTTTTGCAAAATATGGTTGCTACATCTGAAAATGAATTTATTAATGTTCCTAATCATTATACTTATATTGAAATAGGAATGATAGATACAAATGAAAACATTTTAGCAGGCAGAGAGAACTATTTAAAAGCAGGACGTTTGTGGAATAAAGATGATGCTGATAAACCAAATATTTGGATTAATGATGTTATGGCAGAAGAATTTAAAATAGGTATTGGTGACACTATAGATGTAGAGTTTTATACAGAATCAAGATATACAGGTAGTGTGCCGGGCAAAACATGCAAATTTGTAGTAACAGGTATAGTGGATTACCAAGATTACGAATGGGCAGAAAACAACTGGGTATTATTTGATTATAATTATGCTTTGAGTAATGGTGCAAAAATTAACACATTGAAATTTAGTCAGTCAAAATTGTCAGATGGTGCAAGTATTAGTATGCTAAATAAGTTAAAAAGTTTTATAAAACAAAATAACACTTTTGATTATGAAAAGAATCCAACAGGGCTATCGGTTATATCTTATGCAGTGGAAGATAGAAATTTTGCAATTCTATTTACTTCTCTTATTATAATTGGTGTATTAGTTATATCTGTAATAATTATTTTATTAAGTATTGGTTGTGTTTCAAACTCAATTCAAATAACAGTAGAACAAAATGCTAAGTTTTTTGGTATGATGAAGGCTATTGGTATGCGAAATAGTGTAGTAAAAAGTATTGTTCAAATACAGTCAATTATTATGATATTTATTGCAGTGTGCCTTGCTACAGGTGTAGCAATTGGATTATTTTTTGGTATTAATCCTATTCTTGCACAAACATTTGCAAGTCTTGGACTAACAATTTCTTTAAGTATGCCATTTTATATTCCTATTGTTGTATTTGCAATTTTGGTTGGAATGGTAATTCTATTTACTTTAAAATCACTAAATAAAATTAGTAAAATGGACGTTGTTTCTGTTATAAGCGAGGTAAATTAAAATGAAGATAAATGATTATTGGAGGCTTGCAAAAATTAGCCTTAAGGCAAGAAAGAAATCAACACGAAGCACTATTCGAGGTATTTCTATTAGTTTAATTTTAATTGTACCAGTTATTTTTGCTATTATTGCATTATACGCATCGGTATTGCCTCAGTTAAACAAAAATCCTGAGTCATTGTATGCAATTTTTACTAGTGGACAAAAAGGTTTTACTGTTGCAGATAGTAGTGAATTGTATAATTATTCAAGTATTGGTGCATTTAGTGATTACTCTGTTTTGAATAATTATTCACAAGACCGAAACTCGGCTTTTGATGAGATAGATAAAGAATTTTTACATTATACTTTGTTAACAAAAAATATGTATACAAGTGATGGCAAATTATATGAACGTATACAAATAGATGGCGAAAATAAACCTTTAAGAATAGAAGAGCAACAGGGTGATGAGAGGCAAATGAGTTTTAGCATGGCTGTTGTGGACAAAGATAATTTAGATATGCTCCAAAAATCAAAATATGGTGTTTTGGGAGATAGTTTTAACAAAGGTTTTACAGGTAATGGCGCAAGACAAGTCATTTTAGACCGTAGTTATTTAAAATTAGCGGGCTTAGAAGATAAAGATGTTTATGGTAAAAAAATAAGCATTTTTGTTAGGGAGTCTACAATAAATAATTTAAAGTTTTTTGTAAATGATGAAGAAACTACTTTTGTAGACCATTATTTGTTTAGAGATTTTGAGGTTGTTGGCATAATTGGTGATGGTAACAAATGGCATAGTATGCCAAATAATAATGATATAAATCAAGCAGATATTATTGTTTCAGGTGCGTCATATTATGGTTTGGATGGAACGGCTGCAATAGTAAACAAAGTTGGTATACATACTGAAAATAACTATGGCTATTATAAATATGATTTTGGAGATGTAGAGGCAAAAAATATTAAGGCAAAAGATTATATTTTTACTGGTGCGGAACATTATGGTGCATACATAAATATGGCTAAACAAGGTGAAAGTAATAGCGATATAATTAGCATAGAAAAGAATTGTTACAAATATATACCAGATAAAAATGGTGTTAATCCTTATGGTGATTTGTCTGAAGTTATATCAGAGGTTTATCCATATTATAAAAGTTCTTATGATTCGAAACTATTTTTTGAATTAAGTGGAATAGCATCAGATTTTTATACTAACTTTAGTATGCTTAATTTTATTTTAACAATTGTAATGTCTATACTAGGTGTTTTTGCGGGTATTGTGCTATTTGCTGCATTAGTTAATTTGTTTAATACTATTATGCATAGTGTAAATTCACGTAAAAATTATTTGGGAGTTATGCGTGCAATTGGTGCTAAATCTTCAGTTATTCCAAAATTATATTTGTTTGAAGTACTAAGGATTTTTGCATGGGCATTTTTGTGGATAGCAATAATAGGCGGAGGAATTTGTATTGGTATAAAAGTTTTATTTGACCTATTATTTAATGGTGGATATGCTATGGGAATGGGTGGCAGTAGTATTGTAATTTCCATTAGTTGGGGTATGATACCAGTTGCACTTCTTGCGGTACTTGGTATACTCATAGTAATAGGTTTGGTTTATAGTATAGGCTGTAGTTATAAAATGTCACGCAAACCTATTATGGAAGTTTTGGAGGGGTAATATGCGTAAGAAATTATTAATTGCATTTATATTGATACTTATAACTTTATTAACTTTTAACTTGGTTGCGTGTTCTGGTGATGAAAATATAGTTGGTGAAGTTAATATTACAATAAATCTTGATAAGGAATATGCTGACTTATCAGTTAATTGTCCAGAGGGTACAATAAAAAAGAATAGTGAAACTCAATATTCAGTAAATTTAAAAAGTTTATTGCCTGTGGAAGTTGTCATATATTCACCAGGATATGAGGTTGTAACTTTATCTTATACTACTAAACAACTAAACGAAAATTCAAACATTACTGAAAATTTAAAATTAAAACAAGAGTTGTACAGATTTAGTTTTATATCTGAAAATAAAGAATTGGAATTGGCAAAAGATTATAACAATATAAAACTTACAGTAAGTGCAGGAAAATATGTACTAGAAAGTGAAAGACCAATTAACCAAAATATAATTTTAACTGCAGGTAATGATTATAAAGATGTGGTTTTGTTTAAGGAAATGTTTATTTATGCTGGCTCAAATGGTAACTATTCTCAACAAATACCTTTAATCGGTAAAAATGACCAACAAGTGGCAATGTTTATACCAAGCATTTATAAAACGGAATATTCTTTTGTTATTGACAAACTTGATGATTTGAATAACCCTATAATTTTAAATTGTGGTGAGTATACCATGCTTGAGAATTTAGATTATTCGGTGAGAGATATGTATACTGGCAACTTGAGTTTGCTTAGTCTAAAAGATATAGATGATGGCTATTATTGCTATCAAAGTGAGGTTCCTGCAAAAACATTTAAATACACTATTCCTACTGAAGAAATAGATTTGGACTATTTATATGCAGATTATCTAGTAGATTACCGCAGATATAATAGTGAAACAGTATTATATTCAAATAGAGAACTTGTCCCCGGTGATAAATTTGCTTATGAATATCGCAAAGATGTCAATGAATATGTAAATTATCATATTATTACAGCAGAAGAATTGGAAAGCGGTTTAATCCATATTACAGATGACAATAGCATTTCGGATTTTTATGGCAAAAAATTTACTTTAACTGTCAAAGATAAAGATGGTAATGTGGTAGAGGGACAAATTAGCATAGATAATAACATCTATAATGATGGAGATGAAGTAGTATTTGATAGTATTGATAAACATGATTATTACTTACGAGTATCACATCCTACTATTAATTATGATGATGAATATTTTTATGATGCTGTGTATTCTGCCATTGTAAGTAGTGATGACTCAGTTGTTAATATTGAAGTGGTAGTAAAACAATTGAATAAAATAAATATAATTTATAGAGATATTAGTAGTAATCAAATAGTTGAAGATTTTAATAGAACCCTTAATGTGTATGATGGATATGTAATTCGTGATTTGAGTCCATACGATAGTAATTACTCAGTAATTGGTGCACAAGGTATAATTTATTTTAATGAAGTATTTGGCGACACTATTGAGGTTAAAATTGTTAAAAACTATAAAGTTAATATACATATTACAAATTTAGATAGCATTGAATTTGTTGATAATAGTTCCTTTGTTTCTGCAGATAAAAAATTTATTATTACTCGTTTAGATATAGATTATAATGGCAATGTAAAATTAGTAATACCGGGTAATTTAGCAGGTAAAAGTTTGCAATTTACTTTAAGTAGTTATACTGGAGAATTAAAATACTTTTTCACATTAGATTTGCCTAATGATTTAGAAAATATTGA
>OFFR01001301.1_pt1 | contig 10983 bp, 7 predicted proteins | sample 1521421 | NCBI WGS metagenome assembly OFFR01 (sample SAMEA3504087, study PRJEB24116) | mouse gut metagenome | biome: mouse gut; feature: mouse-associated habitat; material: faeces | place: Denmark | collected 2011 | reverse complement strand
AGAGCTTCCAGGTTCTTGGCCATGTTGGGGACCTCCACGTAGGAGATGCAGCCGCCGCTGGAAATGGGCTGGAACTGGTTCTCAAACTCCAGCTTGGAGAAAGCGTCGATGTGCTCCCGCACGTCAACGTGATAGCTGTTGGTGTAGTAGCCCTTATCGGTCACATCGGGGATATCGCCGAATTTCTCTCTGTCGATCCGGGCGAACCGGTAGCACAGGGATTCGGCGGGGGGGCCGTAGAGGGCAAAGCCAATGTTGGTCTCAGCTTTCCAGTCATCGCAGGCCTTGCGCAAGCGCTTCATAACCCGCAGGGCGAACTCGGTGCCCACGGGATCGGTGTGGCTGACGCCCTTCATGACCTTCGTGGTCTCATACAGGCCGATGTAGCCCAGAGAGATGGAGGAATAGCCGCCGTACAGCAGAGGCTCAATGGACTCGCCCTTGCCCAACCGGGCAATAGCGCCGTACTGCCAGTGGATGGGGCTGTTGTCAGAGGTCACCTGCTTCAGGGCCTCGTGGCGGCACATCAGAGCCTCAAAACACAGCTGCAGCCGCTCGTCCAGCAGAGACCAGAACTTCTCCTCGTCGCCCTTCGCAATAAGGGCAATCTGAGGCAGATTGATGGAAACAACCCCCTGATTAAACCTGCCCTCAAACTTGTAATTGCCGTTTTCATCCTTCCAGGGGGCCAGCCAGCTGCGGCAACCCATGCAGCTGAAGACATTCCCCTCATAATTCTCCCGCATCTTCTTGGCGGACACGTAATCAGGGTACATGCGCTTGGCGGAGCACTTGACCGCCAGCTTGGTCAGGTAGTCGTACTTGCCGCCCTTGAGACAGTTGTGCTCGTCCAGCACGTAGACCAGCTTGGGGAACGCAGGGGTGATGTACACGCCAGCCTCATTCTTGATGCCCTCCAGCCGCTGCTTGAGAACCTCCTCAATGATCATGGCGTTCTCCTCGATGTAGGGGTCATCCGCCTGGAGATTGAGGAAAAGGGTTACAAAAGGCGACTGGCCGTTGGTCGTCATCAGGGTGTTAATCTGATACTGGATCGTTTGCACCCCGGCCTTCAGCTCATCGCGGAGCTGCATGTTTACGATCTTCTTCTGCTCCTCAGCGCCCAACTCCGGACAGCTCTCCTTCAGTTTGTGCTCGAACTTCTCCTTGCTGCGCCGCAGGTACTTGCCCAGGTGGCGCAAATCCACGCTCTGGCCGCCGTACTGGTTGGAGGCCACACAGGCGATAATCTGTGTCGTCACCGTGCAGGCAACCTGAAAACTCTTGGGGGATTCCACTAACTTGTCGTTCATCACCATACCGTTGTCCAGCATGTCGCCGATGTTGACGAGGCAGCAGTTGAAGATAGGCTCCACAAAATAATCCATGTCGTGGAAGTGGAGGATGCCCTCGTCATGGGCCTTGGTGATCTTCTCCGGCAGAATCAGCCGCCGTGTCAGATCCCGGCTCACAATGCCGGCGATGTAGTCCCGCTGGGTGGATGCGAGGACGGTACTCTTGTTGGAGTTCTCCTCCGCCATCTCCTTGTTCTCATTCCGCACCAGGGTCAGGATGGACTCGTCGGTCGTGTTGGACTTCCGAACCAACTCCCGCTGGTAGCGGTAGATAGTGTAGGCGGTGCCCACCTTGTTGTAGCCGGCCTCGTGCAGAGTCTCAACCACCAGGTTCTGAACGCCCTCCACGGTGATGTCTCGCTTGGGGAGCTTACAGATCACCTTGTTGGTCAGATAGGAGACAGTGATAGGGTCTGCAGCGCCGTCGACAGCGATGAACGCCTTACTGATAGCTGTCTCGATGTGCTTCCGGTCGAACTCCACAATCTTGCCATTGCGCTTCTTGATTTTCATAAAAGAAAACCTCCCTTAAAAATATAGATTTCCCAATTAAGGGCATCTACAAACAACATCTTGTGTATAAGCCAAAGCTAACGCACAAGTGGTATGTATTGATAGTATGCGCCTATAATGTTTTTGATTTCCCTTTGGTTGTAGAATTTCCTTATTGGGTTATGCCTGAATCCTATGCAAAAGATAGAAAATCTATTTAGAAGATTTGTTTTGGGTTGATACAAAGAAAAGGGAGCGGGGGGAGCCAAGGCCGTAACCGCCCGGGCTGCCGTTCCAATTTTGACAATAGGTTTTGAGCACCCGCATACTATATGAATAGGCTTGTTTCGAGCCTGGATCTCCTCCTTCTTTCTTCTTTCGCAGCCGGTGTATGAGAGCGCCGGCTGTATTTTTTATTGGGGCAGTAGCCCGGGCCGGCACTGCTCCGGAGAATACTCACGGATTCCTCCCTCCCACATTTTCTTTGTATTAACCTCAAAAATCAGGATTTCTAAAACTGCATACGATGGGATTATCTTCGCAATATAGGAAAACAAAAATACATATCAGGAGGAATACAATAATGCCTTTGGAATACGTGCAATTTGGATCCCTGTACATCGACGACATCCCTGCCACCCTTGGCATCAGCGTCTTTCCCAACCAGGCCTTCAGGCTCGGTGATACCTGCTCCACCTGTGCAATCCCCTGGGTGTTCGATGGGAAGAAGTATGTCGCAATCCGAAATGTCTGCAACAACGTCAGCTGGGAAGATCTCGTCTCCCTCAAACGCGGCTTTGCGGTCTCCCCTACCCCGACGACACTCAGAATCGTTCAGATTGATGGGAAGGCATACAATTCCCGGCTGATTGGCGGAGAGACAAAAGATGGGGTCGTCGATGAGTGGAAGGAACTGATTACGGAGCGGGAGCGGACGTCAATCCCCACCCCCACTGCGGAGGACTCCTGGCACTGCAATGGGGCCCAATTCTGGACCGGCATCGCTGCCGGCGGTCAGAAGCTCAACAAGGTCGTCCTTGGCGGAAAAACTGAGTATGATATCACAACCTGGCCGCAGGACACACGCAGCTCCGGGCTGGGCTACCGGCCTGTTCTGGAACCTCTTCCCCCTCTGGATTTTGAGACGGCAGAAAAGAGGAAGTGCTACCGAATTTACGGCCCTGATGATTTCGTTGAGGGTTGGCTGCAAGGCGTGAACGACTACGATGTTATCATCAAGCCAAGGTTCGGCAGAGGTCCCCGCTTTGACTGCGCCTGGGCCAAGGAGACGGACAAAGACAAAGTGGTTATCGACCGCAGCGCCATCATTTGGGCACAGCATGTCGACGCAAGGTTCAGGAAACCACAGAAAAACGGCTAGCCCACCGGGCTAGCCGCTCTTTTTGTTCAAACAGAGCCATATTAAGATTTTGAGGGCTTGGCTACTCGATGCTGTCAGCAACATCGTTCTCGTCTGCATCCACGTCCAACCACGCCCCCGTGAAGTCGATTCGATTTAGCGCATCCCGGAAGGAAACCATGAGATTGTCCCAGAGGGAATGGTTGCCGGAGGTGAGTCACCCCCCAGGCCTAAAGGCCGGGGTCTTCTTGCCCAACGGCGTGATAAGACAAGTATCGAGCATACGAATGGACAAGCTCTTTCTCCTGAAGTGACAGGAATCAACCGCTTGCCAATATTTGCTCAGCGGATAGCTGTTCGCCTGGGGATTCCATATCGTTACTCATATGCCGCTCCTTCTACCATGGCCGGCTCTGATACCGGGGTTTGGGGGTCTCTTCTTTGTCCGGCTCAATCGTAGACAATGCCCGCTTGAACACCAGCTTTTGTTTGCCGTTGTTGTCAATAAGGATTGAAACCTCGTCGTAGTTAGCAATGGTCCCTCTGATCTGGAATCCGTTGGTGACATACAAAACCACCGATGTTTGCTGCCGCTTTGCTTCCTCAAGGAATGTATCTTGTACCCTTGTATCCATTTGGATCACCATAGCCTTCTCTCCTCCTGCCTCAAAGATAGAGACAATTATAGGTCAAAATTTCAATTCTTGCAAGCCTTGCTCAAAATACATAATCCTGATTCCGCATATGACAGCTTCAGGACCCAATCTCGGAAAACAAAAAGTTGAGAGGAGAACACAAAAATGAGCTATTCCTTCGAAATGGCATTCATGTCCGCCACAGACAAAACTGAGGCCTTCGCCAAGGCCGACCAGTTTGTCAAGATCCTCATGGAGCCGCAGAATGCAAAGAAAATGATCCAGAGTAACCTGCTGTACTTCATGAGGAGTGCCCAGCTGTCCCGTGGCCAAGAGCCGTCCGGCCCGTCCGCCTATTACCTGGAGGCCTGGCTGTCTGCCATCTTCACGGTACGGTTTACGTATTGGCCGGAGCACAAGCTGCTGGGCATCCTCGGAGGCGCGTGGCCTGAGAGCTGCCTGGCCCTGACTGCCGGCACCATCTTGTTCCAGAACGGGACCGATCAAGACTACGACGAGGAGCTGTGGCCTAAGCTACCCTTCTTCCAGGAGCAGATTGAGGCAGTCAAAAAGCTTTCCGTCAAGGAGATGGCCCGAACCGCCGACCTGGATCCGGCAGATCTTGAGAGAAACCCGGAGTATTGGAGTCGCTCCACAATCTACCAGAAGATTGCTGACGCCCTCAAGCTGGATACCTGGCTATATTCCTTCAAGGAACCGGCCAATTTTGAGCGTTTCGCTATGAACGGGATCACCTGCTCTGACATGTCCAATGAGCTGTTCACCAGGGCGTTGGATCTGCTGGCAAAGGGGAAATACAACTGAAGCAAAGCGGTTGGCCTGCATAGGCTAGCCGCTTTTTTGCCCAAAATCAAATCCCTGATACTGGCATACAACACAAATATCCCACAATTCAAAAAAAATAAAAACATCAGGAGGAACTACATATGCAAATTTTCACATGTATCAATGCCTTCGACATCGATATAGATGACATTCTGGACGCAGCCAAGTCCAGAACTCTGGAAGAGGAATTTAGGGCCAACATTCTTGCTACTCTGGAATACGCCCTGGAGGATATGGACTTGAGCAAGGACGGCCTGAAACCGTACTCTGAGGATAAGTTCATCTTCGGAGCAGTCGACCCCCAGAAAGTGGTCGAGACTGCCCAGTACTGGAACAGCAAGATCAAGGCGGCCTTCGCTGCCCAGGTCAAGAAGCTTGGCCGTGCTATTGCCGCCCCGGACAGTCTGCCCCTTGACAATGCGGATACCAACAAACTCCGGCTCGCAGCCGAGGCTCTGGACAACCATTGGGTACCGGCGGGCGACTTCGGCACATATCTGTCCAATGTAGCGGGCTACCCCTACTACTCCGTCATCCTGACCAACGATGACGTGGAGGATATCAAGGCGCACCCGGAGTACTACATCATAGTGAATGCCAATTTTGTATAACGAGATGCAAACAGGCTGGGATTTCCCCCAGCCTGTTTCTTTTGAAAAAACAAGGGACTGCAGCTATTGCCGCAGTCCCTGTATATAAACAGCTATTATCGGCCCGCTGAAATAGGGCGGCGCGTTAAGCAAACGCGGCTTTTCTCCTTTCGTGCCTGCTCCGTCAGGGGACGGGAAAGCAGACTATGTATGTATTCGTTATTTCCCCTTTGCCGGTTTCGTAGACCGACTTCTATGTAAACCTGACAATTCCTGCTCACCAAAATTGTTGGATGTCTTTAATATATGCACGTTCTCAAAAAACGATTTCCAAAATTGGGGGAAAATTCAAAATTTCTCAAAAAAAATTTGCAGACCGGTTAATCACGCCGGTCTGCGATATGTCATTATGGATGCAGCCCCTCCTCTGCTGCAACATGTCCGATACTAACTTCTGGCAAAACTGCCGGACTCGGGCACCGGGGACTTCAGCATTAACTAAAGTTTTCCTCCCCCATTCACTGCTATATTATGCGGTCTGCGCACTGTATATTCAGCCAAACTTTGAGGTATATTGTCGTATATTTTGTGCAATTTGCATGTCAACCTTGACCTTATGGACAATATGGCCAGGGTTATACTCCCTTCCTCACCCAACGGAACACCTTACATAGTCCATTCCTTGCCAATTTGCGCAATCAGTTTTTACTTGATCCACCGGCAGTTGACCCTTCAGGGCATCCCACTTCATACCGAAAACTTTGTCCCATATCTATCGTGGTACATCTTCTTGCTGTCTAAACCATAGCTCGCATAGCCTTTTAAAAAATGTTCGGTAAAAGCCTCTAGTGTAATTCTTCCAGTGCGGTACGGTCGGGATCTTTGTGCTGACCCGTATCGTCCGTTATCCTCGACCGGGAACACGGAAAGGACGGGACATTCCGGTTGCATATTAAGGTGGTTTATGGTATAGTTAAAATGTAGAATATTGGCAAAATCCCAGTACGAATCGAAGGAGAATGGGAAATGAATGTAGGCATTGACTTGGGAACGACCTTTTCTGCCATTGCCCGCATGAAACTTGGGCAGCCGGAAATCATGACCAACCGGGAGGGAGAGCGCCTTACGCCCTCCGTTGTCCTGATACAGGAAGACGGGAAGGTGGTGGTTGGTAGCGCCGCCAAGGAGCAGGCCATAATCCAATCCCAGGGTGTTGTGCGCACAGTCAAAAACTACATGGGGAAGCGGGAGAAATTCCACCTGTCGGACGGGCAGACTTACGCCCCAGAACTCATCGCTTCTTTCATCCTGCAGCGGCTGCTGGAGGATGCGGAGCGCTTTGCCGGCGAGCGGGTGGAGGGTGCCGTAATTACCATCCCTGCCTACTTCGCAGACGCCCAGCGCAAGGCCACCATGGACGCTGCTCATTTGGCGCAGGTTCCCCTGCTGGAGATGATCAACGAGCCCACTGCGGCGGCAGTCTACTATGCCAGCCGTCTTGGACAGACCCAGCCCATGAAGCTCATGGTTTACGACTTGGGCGGCGGAACCTTTGATGTGACCATTCTCTCCGTCCAGGGGATGAACATTCAGGTGCTGAGTACCGACGGTATCCTCCAGACCGGGGGGAATGAGCTGGACATGGCCATCGTGGGGTATGTTTGCCAGGTGTTCATAGAAAAGCACGATATCGACCTGGAAGACGATGAATACCAGGATGAATACCAGGATCTGATCCTCAAGGCGGAGAGTTGCAAGGAGCAGCTGAGTGTTAAGGAGAGCGCCTCAATTCCCCTACGGGTCGGGCGGGTCAAGGAGAACGTGACCATCACCCGGGCTTTTCTGGAAACCAAGGTTCGCAAACTCTACATGCGGACGGAGGCTTGTGTGAAAAGGGCCATGCGGAATGCCGGGCTGGCATCCTTCCAGCAGATTGACAAGCTGGTTCTAGTAGGCGGGTCCAGCAAGATTCCCCTGATCCAGCAGAGTCTGCAGGCCCTGACGGGCCTGGTTCCCTCCTTGGATGTCAACCCCAGCGAAGCTGTGGCCCTGGGGGCGGCCATCTATGCCAATAACCTGTGCGCCGTTAGTGATGTGTGCTCCCATAGCATTGGCGCGGCGGCTTTTACCAAAATAGGACAGATTAACCACATCCTAATCCCCCGCAGCAGCAGGCTTCCTTGCCAGGTGGAGGAGCACTTCTTCACCATGCGGCAAAATCAACCCAGTATCCTCATGACGCTGACGGAGGGTGAGTCCGACAACCTTAACGATGTGGTTAAGCTCTCCGAGCAGACTATTCTCCTGCCCGCCGGACTGCCCCAAGGAACGGAACTTATCGTCACCCTCTCCCTAGACACCAACCAGCTCCTCCACCTCCAGCTTCGGGTGGATGCGGCAGACTTCTCAAAGGAATACGACATTCAGCGCACGCAGAATCTGGACCCGGAGACCCTGAAACGCTGGCAGGGTCTGGCCCTGTCCCGAGATATTTCCTAAAGAAGGAGAGACGGGAGAATGAGTATAGAGAAGTTGTGGCAATTACACCGGGAGGGACGGGATGGGGAGCTCATGGACTGGGCGCGGACCGTCCAGCCCTCCTCCGTGGCGGACAGGGGCATCTGTGAGCTGCTGGGGGAGCTGTTTTCTGGAGCGGATCAGGCAGACCAGGCGATCCTGTGGTACCGCCAAGCGGACACTGACGTCGCCCGACAGGCTCTTCCCCTGCTGTATCTGCGCCAGGGGGACCCATACAGCGCCAAGAGTCTCCTGGCCACCGCAGAGGTGCAGGGCACCGAGTGGCACGAGGCCCGTTATCTCCTGGGACTTCTGGAGGATCCCACGCCTCAGCAGCGACTGGACGCGCTGGGGAAGCTGCTGGAGGAGCAGTACCTGGAGCCCTACATGACGGAGTATGCCGCCGTCTGCCTCCTGGCAGGACAGGAGAAAAAGGGGCTCCACATGGCGAAAAGGCAACTGCGTCTCTTCCCCGGCGGCACCTATGAGCGGCAGGCAAGAATGCTCCTGGAAGAGGGTGTACCAGCCGCCCAGCCATTTTTATCCCAGCTGGAGGCCCAACGTGGGCTCCGGTCTGTACAGCCGTACCACGCCTCCCCTGCGGCATCGTTCCGTGACACCTCTCCCCACCCAGATCCGGCGGAGGAGGCCGCCGTACCGGTGCAGTCCCTTCCAGAGCCGGTAAAACGCTGCTTTGACGGCGTGGTGGGGATGCCTCGGGCAAGACAGGTTTTGCTTCAACTCTATAACACCATGCAGTATCAGAAGTCTCGCCAGGACTACCAGCTGGAGACCCGCCGCCATTTTCACTTCCTGATCCGCGGTGCGCAGGGCAGCGGCAAGTCCATGCTGGCAAACCGCATCAGCGCCTTTCTCCACGAATTGAAGGCGGCCACGGATCCCGCCCCCTGTCTGCTGGAATCCTACCAGCTGAGCGGCTACCTGAGCGGAGCCGGCAGTGAGCTCACCGATGCCCTGGCCCAATGCCAAGACCGCACAGTGATCGTGGACGGAATCGCCCCCCTATTTGCCGCTTCAGATTCCGGCGCGCCCCTGGCCAAGCTCTTCTACAAGCTCCTGGAGCCCTTCCAGGAGAGTTTGAACCTGATTCTCATCGGCACCGATGCGCACATAGATCGTCTTCTCTCCCTGGAGCCCACTGCGGCGGGGATGTTTCTCTACGATATCAAGCTGGAGTCCTATTCTGCAGAGCAACTGCTGGAGATCACAAAGTGTCTGGCCGACAGCAAGGGGTACACCCTTTCCAGCGACGCGGCCCGGTATTTGGAGGAGCGTCTGGAGAAGGAGCGCCAGACTCCTTCCTTCCGAAACGGGAAAACCCTGGATGCTATTCTGAATCGCGCCGCCCTGGAGGTTGCCGCACGGATGGCTCAGACAGACATCCTCAGCAAGGGCAAGCTCATGCGCATCGAGGCAAAAGACTTGGAGGCCCAGGAGGAAGAGGAGCAGAGTCTGAAGGCCCTGCTGGACACCCTCAACGGCCTGACGGGGCTGAAGGCTGTGAAGGAGCGGGTACGGAATCTGACCGCCCAAGCCCGACTCAATCAGGAGGCCCGCCGGGCCGGCATAAAGGGCACGGATTTTGGCACACTGCACATGATTTTCACTGGAAACCCAGGCACCGGTAAGACCACGGTGGCCCGTATCCTGGGTGGGATCTACTGCGCCCTAGGGATTCTCCCTCGGGGGAACAAGCTCGTAGAGTGCGGGCGAGGCGATTTAGTGGGCCAATACCAGGGCCAGACGGCCCCCAAGGTACAGGCCAAGGTGGCGGAGGCTATTGGCGGCGTGCTCTTCATTGACGAGGCCTACGCCTTGTGCCGGGATGACCTGGATACCTTCGGCCATGAGGCGCTGGATGCCCTAGTGGCGGAAATCGAAAACCACCGGACCGATCTCATGGTAATTCTGGCCGGCTACTCCAAGGATATGGACCGTCTTCTGGAGATGAACCCGGGCCTACCCGGCCGGTTCCCCCACCGCCTGGAATTCGAGGACTACACCCAAGAGGAGATGGAGGAAATCTTCCTGGGGATGCTGGCCGCTAAGGACAAGCATCTGGAGGTAGGCTGCGAGGAGCTCATGCGGAACTACATCGCCAACAAGCGGAGCGCCAGAAACTTCGGCAACGCCCGGGGTATCCGGAATCTCACGGACCGGCTCATTGAGATTCAGAACCTCCGCCTGGTGGAGGAGATGGAGCGCACCGGTGCCTTCTCCCCCCAGGCCTACAGGACTATCAAGCGGGAGGATCTGGAGCAGGTGGCAGCTACCGAGGCATCCCGGGGGAAAAGTCTCCAGGAGTGGCTGGAGGAGCTCAACGCCCTGACGGGCCTGGCGTCGGTGAAGAAGCAAGTAGAGCAGAAGGCAAATGCCATCCTCGCCCAGAAGAAGATGGCCGAGCTTCACCTGGGCACCGCCGATGACACCGAAACGCTGCACATGGTGTTCCGAGGGAACCCGGGCACCGGCAAGACCACGGTGGCCCGTATCCTGGGCGGGATTTACAACGCCCTGGGCCTTCTGCCCAGTGGGGACATCTTCGTGGAATGCAGCCGCCGGGACCTGGTGGGCGAGTACCAAGGCCACACCGCCATGAAGGTGAAACGTGTGATCGACAGCGCCCTGGGTGGCGTACTCTTCATCGACGAGGCCTACGCTCTGTGCCGGGACGACCAGGACTCTTTCGGCCGAGAGGCCGTGGATACCCTGATCGCAGACATGGAGAACCACCGCAAAGACCTGATGGTGATCCTAGCGGGCTACTCCGAGGACATGGACCGCTTCGTGTTCCTGAACCCAGGGCTGCCCAGCCGCGTGCCCACCTCACTAACCTTCCCAGACTACACCCATGAGGAGATGCTCCAGATCTTCCAGGGAATCCTGACTAGGAAGGGGTACACCCTGCCGCCGGAGGGAGCGGCGGAGGCCCGGCAGCTGATTGCGGAACGGTCCCAGGTTCAGGGCTTCGGCAACGCACGGGGCGTCCGGAACCTGGTCGAGCGGGTTGTGGACGTCCACAATGCCCGGATCGGGGAGCGCCTAATGAGTGGAGACAATCAACTGTCAACCGAGGAACTAATCACAGTAATTCCAGAGGATTTCCGGGGCGTATGACCACGATGAGGAAAGAGAGATGAACTGTCATGAACGACCCCTTCCAGTCC